>Ga0307932_1000654_pt1 | contig 14272 bp, 10 predicted proteins | sample OrgLakmetageno48_FD_201843 | JGI IMG/M metagenome (GOLD analysis project Ga0307932, IMG submission 201843) | Saline water microbial communities from Organic Lake, Antarctica - #48 | ecosystem: Environmental > Aquatic > Non-marine Saline and Alkaline > Saline | place: Antarctica: Organic Lake...
CATGATGACTTTTCGAGTGGGAGCAGCTGATGCTGATTATTTAGAAAAAGAATTTGAACCGATTTTTTACGCTAATGATTTAGTGAATTTAGCTAAGTATAATATATATTTGAAATTGATGATCGATGGAGTGGCGACTGTTCCTTTTTCTGCTGTAACTTTACCCCCAATTGACGTCGGAGAAGACAGAGTTGATGTCAGAAGGATTGTCGAAGCTTCTAGGAAAAGGTATGCTCATTCAAGGAAAGAGGTCGAAGATAATATTAACAAGTGGAGTGGCTATTTAAATCCCAAAGCTAAAAATAAAATAACAGAATTGGCTAGTAAAAAAGTAGTAAACAGTGACAACAATTTTGCCAGAAAAAAAGAGAAACAATCAGAAAAAAAAGAACCTATTTCTTCTGAAAAAATTTTCCCAGAAAAAAAAGATAAAAAAAGTGAAAAAAACAAAGCAGAGGACAAAATTGAATTAAAAAGGGATTTATTTGAAACGCAATGTTCTGCTTGTGGATCAGAAGTGAAAGTGCCTTTTAAACCAGATGGTAAAAGACCAGTTTTTTGTTCAGATTGTTTGAGAGAATATCGTCGCCAACAAAGTAAATTGCAAGAAGAAACAACAGAAGAAAAGTTAGTTGACAAAAATAAAAAGCCAGTCCAAAATGAAAGTAGTTTGGGGGATTTAATAAAAAAGGCAATGGAAGAAAAAAAATAGAAAATATTCAATATTAAATAATCGGTACCTATTCAATAATCGATTTTAAAGTATTTAATTATAAATATAGTTAATAGTCTGAGTTTTAATAAGGATAATTTTAATGAATGTTGAATTATTAAGCTCTTAATGAGGGTTGGGTGTTGTTTATTGGTTATTAAAAAATTTTTATGTTGAAAACAAAACTTATACTATTTATAGCAGTCGCATTGATGATTCCTTTTTGGAATTCTTTGGCTCAAACTTTAGAAAACATTCCAGGAGAAACTTCAGTAGGAGATGCTAATTTAATCGGTTATTTGGAAAATTTATATAATTTTGGTATTTCAATTACTGGAATCTTAGCTATTTTTATGATAGCAGTAGGAGCTTTTGCTTATATCGTGACTTCTGCTGGAAATCCATCAAAAATGATGGATGCTAAAGAAAAAATAACCAACGCTTTAATCGGTTTAATAATAGCTTTAACCGCTTATTTACTTCTTTATGTTATTAATCCTGATTTAGTGAAGGGAACCTTAAATGCTCCAACTACGGCGATTGAGACTGTCGAAAATCCTCCAGTTGGTCTCCCTAACGGAACTCCTTGTAGTCATACTCTTGCGGGAGGAGGTTTTTCCGATCCACATTTAACAAAGCTTTGCTCGGATTGTATTGGCGGGGAAACAAATTCGGTCACTATGGGTAGTCCTATGAGTGGACATTGGAAATGCGGTAGCGGATGGGACGCTGTTTCTGAGCTTCCTGGGCCTCCTTCCGCCACCCCCGATTCTCCCACCTAAAGAAGAGAGATTTTTGTCAGGTAATTGAATTCAAAGAATTGACTTGAGATTTTTGTTTTAATTGCTAAAATGGTTATTATACGGAATAGAAAAGGGATTTGAATCGTAGTTTGAGATTTTAATAAAAATTGATCATCGTTAACAATCAACGAAGATTGTAATTTGGAATATGGCGGAAATTTTTTTCTTCATTTCATTTAAAATTTTCTGTAACTTAATGAGGATTGGTTAATTTAAAAAGTTATAGCTACGGCATTTCTTTGAAATAATTAAATAATATTTTTTAAATGGGAATTACTATAAAGAACAGCTCGGATATAGCTAAGTTGAGAGAAGGAGGAAAAGTTCTGAAAGAAGCTTTGTTGAAGGCTATGGAAATGGCAAAAAGAAAAGATCGGAAAGTCTCTACTTTGGATTTAAGTTTGGAGGCTGAGAAAGTAATTTTAAGTTACGGAGCTGAACCAGCTTTTAAAAATTATTCTCCAGACGGTGAAAATTTTTTTCCAGAAACAGCTTGTGTTTCTTTAAACGATGAAATTGTTCACGGAATTCCTTTGGAAGATAGGATAATTAAAAAAGGAGATTTGGTAAAAATTGATGTTGGAGTTAAGTATAAAAACCTAATAACTGACTCAGCTAGAACTGTATTAGTTGGGGAAAAAGGATATATAGCTCAAGAAATATTAGAAGTTACCAAGAAAAGTTTGGACGTGGGAATTAAAAAAATAAAAGCTGGGGCTTTTTTAGGTGATTACGGAGAGGCAGTAGAAAAGTTTGTTTTAAAAAATGGTTTTCAGGTGGTTCGTGATTTAGTAGGTCATGGAGTAGGCTATGAAGTACATGAGCCTCCACAGATTTATAATTTTGGAAAAGTTGGGACTGGAATTCAGTGGCAAGAAGGGATGGTGATCGCCTTAGAGCCGATGGTTAATCAATTCAAATCAGGAATTAAGGTTGGTCAAGATCAAACTACTTTTTTAACTAAAGACGGCGGTTTATCAGCTCATTTTGAGGATACGTTAGTGGTAACAAAAAATGGTACAGAGAATTTAACAAGATAGTTTTTTGAATTGCAAATTCAAAATCAGCAAAGAGCTTTTTTTACTAAAATTATTAAAAAACAAGATGGTTTAATTAACTGTGTTTATATCACCTCTAAATAACCTCTATTTACCCAAATTTTGAAAATTTTAACTACAACTTTGAAAAAAATATTAAATGTATCTATTGATGTTAGTTTAAAGTTTTTTTGTTTCGCCTAAAATTTTCTTCAACTTAATGGGTATTAGTTAATTAAAAATGGTATCAGAAAAAGTTCTATAAAAAAACGGATCAATGATGACCCGTTTTTTATTTTTGAAAAAATTTATTTATTCAACTTTTTTAGCGTTGGTTTTTTTGAAAGTTACTGAAAATTGAGGTTCATAAATAGAATCATTATTGTCTTTTAATTCAATCGATTTGCCGTTGACCAGATTATTCATAGCTACATCGGATAACATTTGTTTCAAATCTTTTTGTTGGTCTTTGGCTATTTCTAAGTCTTGAAATCTTTGACCCATTTCAGTCTGGACCATATTTTGAATTTGTTTCCTTTTCTCTGTTAATTCTTTAATTTTTTCACTAGTTTCTTCAAATTCACTAGCATTAGACAAGGCGTCCTTATATTCATTTTGGATTTCCTTGATGGTTTTTTTAAATTCTTCTAATTCATTGAAAATTTCCTGGATGTCTTTCATTTTATTTTTTTATTTTATTTATTAGAGGGGTTGTTTTTATTTACTATTTTAAATATAAAATTATAATTTTGCAAAATTTTTGTTTTTCCGCTAGTTAACAAATGCGGTCTAAAATTTAAAAATTGTTTGAACAATTTATTTTTAAATTCTAATTTTTAGTGAAAAAAATGTGTTTAAAAACAATCCCATTAGCAACAAAAATAATTATACCTGAAAAAAGTTTTCTTGAAAATAGATTTATTTAGTGTTATTCTTAATTTTGTTATTAAGTGATTGTTTTTAAAGACTCTTTTCAATGCAAATTTATAATTTTAGTTAAATTTTACAAAAATCCTCTTATTTTAGATATAATTAAAATTTCAAAAATTATTTAAAAAATTTATCTTAAGATTATAATTTTTTGTGAAAAGATTGTGCCTGAAAACAGTCCTACTAAATGATTTATAAAAAAAAATGAAAAAGAAATTTTTTATAGGATTAACGCTTTTTTTTGTGTTGGTTTTAGGCGGTTTTTATTTTTTAAAAAGTGATAATGTTGATAAAAGTCAGATATTGATAAACTCCTTAGCCGTAGTAGACAAAGTAACCCAATTTTTACCGGTAGATCAAAGCACTAAGGATGAAATTCAAGCTATTGATAAAGTTGTACAGTATTTTTCTACTAAAGATGGAATTGAAAGAAGGTATTTGATAATGCTTCAAAACAATATGGAGCTAAGACCTACGGGTGGATTTCTGGGTCAATACGCAGTTGTTAAAATAAAAGATGGAGAAGTGACTTCTTTATTTGTGGAGGATGCTAACTTGTTGGATCAAAAGATAACAGCTGATGTGCCAGCACCATATCCTTTCGAAACAATGATTTCTATTAGAAAATGGAAATTTAGAGATTCAAATTTTTATCCAGACTTTCCAGCTTCAGTGGAAAAGGTTAAATATTTTTATCGTTTGGCTGGTGGTAATGACGATTTTGACGGTGTTATAGCAATTAATGCTACTATTTTAAGCGATGTTTTAGAAATTACTGGTCCGGTTGCTGTGGCAGGTTATCCGGGTACTTATACTAGCGAAAATGCAGTTTTAAAATTAGAAGAACAGGTGGAATTGGATTTTCAATTTCAAGGAATTAATGTTCAAGATAGAAAATTGATTTTAAAAAAAATGGCCGCTATTATTATTGAAGAGTTGAGTTCGTTGTCTAATATTTCCAAGGTGGCGGATCTAGTTTTTGAGGAATTAAGAAACAAAGAAGTACAATTTTATTTTGAAGATCAAGAAATGCAAACTTTAGCTGAAAAGGTTGGATGGGCGGGAAGAGTTAACCAAGAATGGGACGGGGATTATTTAATGGCAGTAGATGCTAATTTAGGAGCCTTAAAGTCTGATTATTATATAGACAGAGAAATGATTTATAATGTTGATTTAACCGCCGAAAAACCAACGGCTACTTTGGAAATTATCTATAATCATAAAGCTACTTATGGAGATTGGAGAACTACCGACTATCATTCTTATTTAAGAATCTATACTCCGCTTGGAACTGAATTGGTTTCTAGAGAGATGGTTAGTTATCCCAATATTCAAGAAAATCATGGTCGGCAATATTTTGGATTCATTTGTCATACTATTATGAACGATCAAACTCACGCTAAAATAGTCTATACTTTGCCAGACAACTTCAATAAAGATAATTATAAGCTTTTAATTCAAAAACAATCTGGCGTGGGAGATGTTCCGGTGAAAATTAACATTACAACGGCAGAAAAAGAATTTAGTCAAGAAAGTATCTTAAAAAATGAGTTGAAATTTGAACTTAAAAAGCAGTAAATTAAAGGACTTTTATTAAATATTAATAAAACCAGTTTTTAAACTGGTTTTGTTATTGTTATTTAAATTGTTTTTATGTTAGAATTTAAAACTAATTTAATTATTTTTCAAAAAGAATGGAATTAAACGAATTTTTAAGATTATTAAAAAATAACCTGGGAATTTTTCTGGTAGTTTTATTATTTTTTGTTTTGGGTGGACTAGTTTTTTATCAATATCAAGCAAGATTTTATATAGGGACAATAGCAGTTAATATTTCCAGAGAGGGTAAAAATGAAAATAGAGATTACCAATATGATCAATTTTATAGACTGCAAGCTGATGAAAAATTTGGTCAAAATATAGTTAATTGGGTTAGTGACAGAGGGTTTTTAGAAGACAATAGAAAAGATTTCAATCAAAAAAAAAGCGGAGAATGGCAAGCTATTTCTAAGATAAAAGCTATTCAATTATCATCAAATTACATAAAAATAACTTTTCAAGCTAAAGATTCTCAATCAGCGGATGTTTTTGGTGAAATTTTGAAAGAAAACTTAAAAAAGCAAAATAAAAAAATTAATTTTAATAAAAGTCAAAATTGGTTTAAATTGGTTATAGATAAAGCTTGTGTTAATCAAAAAGATTTAAATATCTATTTTGTTTTTGCACTGGCTAGTGCGTTGGGAATTTTTTTTGGTATATTGACTGTTCTATTAATAGATTATTTTAATTATTATAAAAATGAAAATAGGAATTGATGGTAGATGTTTACAAGAAGGGGAAAAAACAGGTGTGCAGGAATACACCCGTAGTCTTATAATTAAGTTATTAAAAAGGAATCGAAAAAATCAATTCGTTCTTTTTTTAAATTCTTTTAATTCAATTAAGGAAAACTTCAGTTGGCTGAAGGATTTTAAAAACATCGAAATAAAAAGATTTAAATATCCAAATAAAATTTTGAATTTTTTCTTTTGGTTCTTGAAATGGCCAAAAATTGATAAAATGTTAGGAGGAGTTGATGTGTTAATTGTCCCTAACTTCAATTTTTTAGCCTTGAGTTCAAAAGCTAAGCTGGTTTTAACTGTACACGATTTATCTTTTGAAAGATTTCCAGAAACTTTCTCTTTTAAAAGAAGACTTTGGCATTTTTTGATAAATCCAAAAAAAATAGTTAAAGAAGCTGATGAAATTTGGGCAGTTTCCCGCTCAACAGCACAAGATTTGATTGGACTTTACTTTGTCAATAAAGAAAAAATAACAATTAATTATCCTTTTTCTAATTTTAAAAACTTCAATGGAGACAAAAAAATATTAGAAAAAATTAAAAACAAATACAAACTCCCTGATAAGTTTTTATTTTTTTTGGGAACCATTGAGCCTAGAAAAAATGTTCAAGGATTATTAGATGGTTTTGAGTTTTTTAAGAAGCGTAATGCTTGGGCTGGAGATCTCAAATTAGTAATTGCTGGAGAAAAAGGTTGGCTCTGGAAATCTATCTTAGAAAAAGCTCAAGAAAATATTTATTCAGAGGACATTAAATTTATTGGCTTTGTAGAAGAGAGAGAGAAATCAGCTATTTACTCCTTGGCCAGTGTTTTCGTCTACCCTTCTCTTTACGAGGGTTTTGGTTTTCCTCCTTTAGAGGCGATGAGCTGTGGAGTTCCTACTATTGCTTCAAATTGCTCCTCAATCCCAGAAATTCTTGAAGATGGCGCCATTTTGATTAATCCTTATAAATCTTTTGAAATTTGTTTGGCTCTAGAACATTTGTTGAAAAATAAAGAACTTTATAAAAGCTATTCTAAAAAGGGGCAACAACAGGCGATAAAAATGAACAAAATTGGAAGAGAAGTAGAATATAAAATAAAAAGAGATTAACTCCGTTTTTTCCTTTGTTTTCAAGGTCTGATAAATTATTCTAAATATCTTTTTATCTAGTTTTCAATTTAAAAACCCTGATCTAGGATTGGGGTTTTAACCGTCAAAAACAAAAATGAGTTATTTCTTAAAAACTATTAATTTGTATCCGATAAAATTCCAAAACAAACCAATAATTGAGCCAGCTATGGCTCCCATTAATCCCCACTGATCAATGTTTAGCCCAAAAAATGGATCAATAAAACCAAAAACATAAGAGGCGACAGACACATTTAAAATAAAACCAACAAGACTGACTGTGAAAAACTGTAAAAATTCTGTTTTGTTTTTATTCTTTTGATCAAATGTCCAGTACTTATTCCAAAAATAACTATTAGTATTGGCTACAATAAAGGAAATAGCCTTAAAAATAGAATAAAAAGTAATAATTATTCCAATTTCCAAAATAACACCAGAAGGATTAATCTCTAAATAATTTAAAGAAAGAAATATCAATAAAGACAAAACACCTAAATCCATAAGAGCATTCAACCCACCTGTTACTATGAACTTTGCTAATTGAGGAATTAAGGCAATTTTTTTACCAATAATATTAGCAATGAATAGACCTAAAGGAGTGGCAATAATAAAAAATGGCAAAACTAAAAAAACTAGTTTTGAATAAATGTCTGGTTCAGCTGTTTTTAAGACTGGTAAAAATAAAATCCCCATTAGAAAACCAGCCAAAATACCTAATTTATAATCTTTTTTCATATCCGTTTTTGCTTTAAGAAATATTAATGTTAGTTTATTTAGTTAAATTATTTTGCTGGATGACTAGCTTCTTTTTCCAATGCAGCTATTTTCTCCTCAGATAAATTTTCTTGAAGAGAATTTAATTTTTTTCTTTCCTCTTCCATTTCTCTTTCCAGTCTTTCGATGGCCGATGGCGTTACGTCATCTTCCTTTTCCTCTTTTTCCTTTCGAGATTGATTTTCGTTTTCGTTTTTTTTCACCTCAGCTAGTCTTTCATAAATTTCACTGTTGAGTTCATTTCTTTGAATATCGTCAGCTTTTCTTAATATATTTTCAATAGCACACCAGATAGACTCCTTGTCTCTGGGTATCACCAAGGTAATTTCATCTCCAGCTTCAACTTTGAAATAAGTGGCAGCTGCCAATAAAGTTTTATATTTTTTGCCTTCAGAATTGATCACGAAATTGTTTCTTTCATCTTTTTCTACTATTCCAATTAAATATTTTCTTTCAACTGGACCAACTTGCTTATAAATAAAATTACCAGTAGGAGTAATAATTAGTTTTAACATATCATTTTCTACTAGTTTTGATTTGGAGGCATAGTTAGAGGGCACTGGGTATTGTTTGCCATCTTCACCGATCATAACTTGACCATCAAAGACTCCGTAAACAACAGTTCCTTCATCGTCACTTCGAACATCATTCCGTTGATCTATTTTTTGAGAACCTTGAATCTGAGCTAAATGTTGTTTGGTAGAAGTAATAGTTTTTTCTGCTTCGGCAATTATTTTTTGTAGAGCTTCAATTTGGCTCATTTCAGAATTCATAGAATTCTGAGAGTTATTCTTATCTAAAGTCATTTTGATTATTTAATTTTTATTTTTATTTTCTTTTTGGATTTTTAAAATCCTTATATTAATTTTATTTTAAATCATAATAAGTTTTTTTACAAGATTTTAAAATAAGCTTTATCAAGAAAATAAAAGAACACCTTAAATATATTTTTATTATCAAATTTTATTTTGTATAATATTTGAAAATTTATTATATACTTTAAAATCATTTTTGTCAATCTTAAATTTTCTTTGTAGATATTTTTAGAGGGTTTTTGTTGACAAGTTTGTTTTAAAGGGTATAATCTTTTAATTGTAGAAGTAATAATTAATATCAAGTAATGACTAAAATTTCAGCTAAAAAACAGAATATAATTTCTATTTTAATAATAGTTATCGGAATTTTTGGCTCTCTGATTTTTTTTAATTTAAAAGGAGAAGAAAATCAAAACGAAAATGGAATAACTAATTTTCCTAAAAAAGTGGAAATAATGATAATGGGAGAAGAAAATTCCAAAAAAGCTGAAATTATAAAAACAGCTGTTTTTAAAACAGAAAATTCAGCTGATGTGATATCAGAACAATCCGGAAGAGTGGTTAGTATTAGCTTTGAAACGGGAGACTACGTAAAAAAAGGTCAAGTTTTAGCGACTTTTGATCAGTCTAATCTGGTTAATTCTGCTAAAGTAGCTTTGGAGGATTCTCGGAGAAACTTGGAATTAGCTGAGAATAATTACAAAAGATCTAAAGAGTCAGTAGAAGAAACACTTAAAATTGCTGATAATAATAAAGAAATAGCGGAGTTACAATTAGAACAAGCAGAAGATGCAGGAGATCAAGATGCTATTGATTTAGCAGAAAAAACCTTGGAAAATGTCAAAGACGCAGAAGACAAAACGGAGAAAGACACAGAAATCGCAATAAACAATTCAAAAATTCAAGTTTCTCAAGCCGAATCAACTGTAAGACAAAATCAAATTGCTTATGAAAAATCAATTATCAGATCGCCGTTAAATGGTGTAATAATTTCTAAAAACATTGATTTTTATGATTATATTTCTTTAGGTAAAAAAATAGCTGAAATCTCAGGTAATTCAAAAATGAAAGCCAAAATATTTTTAAGTAACTTTGAAATATCTAAAATAAAAGAAGATCAAACAGTTCTGATTGATTTTTCAGGAAAAAAATATTTAGGTAAAATAAATTCTTTTTCTAGTTTAGCTAATTCAAGCAACAATCGTCATCAAGTTGAAATTGAAAGCACTGAAGATATTTCCAGGGAAGTTAATAGATCGGCTGAAATTGTAATTGATTTGAATTTGGACACAGAAACAAAAAATTCTTTTTTTGTGCCTTTGTCTGCAGTTAGTATCGGTCAACAGAAAAATACTGTATTCGTTTTAAAAGAAAACAAAGCAGAAAGCTTGGAAGTAGAAATTGGGAAAACTATTAGTGGTCAAATTGAAATTTTAAATGGTTTGACAATCGGAGATAGTTTAATAATAGAAAATAATAGAAACTTGAGAGATGACGAGGAAGTAGAAGTTAAATAAATTTTTTCAATTAATTCTTATTTATGAAATCATCAACCAAAAAAAACGAAGAAAAAGAGAAAGTTTTGAAAAAAATTGAAAAGTTTGAAAAATCTCCCTGGTCTTTTTTAATTAGAAAAAATAGACTTACTTTCTTAATTATTACTTTCTTAATTATTTTTGGAATTTTAACCATAGAAGAATTACCAAGAGAGTTGACTCCAGAAGTCGAAGTTCCTTATGCTATTATTTCTTCGGTTTATCCAGGAGCATCTCCTTTAAATGTGGAACAACAAATCACCAAAGAAATAGAAGCTGAAATAGGAAATTTGAGTGGAATTAAAAAAATAAACTCTACTTCGTCAGCGGGGTTGTCTATAGTAACAGTAGAGTTTGAGGCCAGTGAAGACGTTGATAAATCTATTCGTGACTTGAAAGATGAAGTGGATAAAGTTAAAAATTCCTTACCTGATGATGCTACGGATCCTTTTGTCAGTGAGATTAGTTTTGATGACCAAGCTATTTTCACGGTAATTTTAGCAGGGGAAGAAGATATTTCTGAATTAAAGAAATACGCTGAAAATTTGCAGAAAAAATTAGAGGGAATCTCAAATGTTTCAGAAGTAAAAATTATTGGTGGTAGAGATAGGGTTTTTAAAGTTGATATTGATCCACAAAAAATTTCTGAAAAAAATTTGTCTGTTAGTACAGTATTAAATGCTTTAAAAGCTAATCATTTGGATTTTCCAGCAGGAAAAATTGAAGTGGATGATTTAAGCTATAATGTCAGAGTAGAAGGAAAAATAAAAACAGTTGATGGATTAGCTAATATAATCATAGGAAGCAGAGAAGGTAATCCAGTTTATTTAGTGGATGTAGCTGAGGTAAAGGATTCTTTCGTGGAAGAATCTAGTCGTTCTAGATTTGCTTTTGGTGGACAAGAAGCTATTGATGCGATAACTCTACAAGTTTTTAAAAAAACTGGTGGCGATATAACTAAAGTTGCTAAAACAGCCAGACAAGAAACTGAAAAAGGAAAGGGAGTGATTTATCCAGAAGACTTAAAAGTGGAGGTCATCTTAGACCAATCAGACTACATTAAAGAGAGTATCGATTCTTTATTGAGAAATGGATTAGGAACAGTTCTAATCGTTTTTGCTCTTTTATTTTTCTTTTTAGGCTGGAAAGAAGCTTTGATTGCGGGGTTATCTATTCCATTTTCTTTTTTTATAGCTTTTATTGTGATGGCTTTTCTGGGACAAAGTTTGAATTTTTTGTCTTTATTTTCTTTAGTTTTAGCTTTAGGTCTTTTAGTAGACAGTGCCATTGTTATTGTTGAAGGAATGTACCAAAAGATATCCAAACTAAAACTTACTGGTTATCAGGCAGCTATCGCGACAGCCGATGAGTATTCCTCCCCTTTGTTAAGCGGAATGTTAACTACAGTGGCTGTTTTTGTGCCATTGATGTTTGTAATTGGCATTGTTGGTCAATTTATCAGAACTATTCCAGTGGTTATTAATGTTACTTTAATAGCAGCTTTATTTGTGGCTTTGACTATAATTCCAGCGGTAGGTGCTTTGGTTTTAAATCCTTATAAAAAAAGTAAACTTAATATACTAGAAAACAATAGAGGCTGGTTTTTAAAATTTTGTCGTTTTCTAAAATTTAAATGTAAACCAAAGCCGAGAAAAGACCGAATAGCAAATAAAATTTTTCAATCTTTGGCTAATAAATATTATAATTTTTTGCCCAAAGTAATTACTAAAGCTAAAACTAGAAGAATTATTATAGGTTCAGTTTGGATTTTGTTTTTTGCATCAATTGCCTTAGTGCCACTTGGTTTTATCAAAATAGAAGCTTTTGGACAAGCTGATGGAGAATATTTTACTATTAATATAGAAACACCGCAAGGAACTCAATTAACAGAAACTGATTTAGTAGTTATCAAAGCCGAAGAAATAATCCAAAAAGAAGAAAATATTGTTAATTATACTTCTAATATTGGATCCACTTCTAGCTCAAATATAGGTGGAGGCAGTGGTGGGGAGAATAAAGCTTTTATTTATGCGAATTTATCCAAAACAAACCAACGAGATGAAACCAGTATTGAAATTATTGAGAGACTTAATCAAAACTTCAAAAGAAGTATTACTGAAGCTAAGATTAGTTTTACTCAAGAAGAGTCAGGACCACCTAGCGGAAGTGCAGTCGACTTAAAAGTGATAGGTGAAGATTTGGAAATTCTGGAAGATTTGGCTGAAAAAATTAAAATTGAATTAAGTCAAATAGAAGGCGTTTTATCTTCTGATACCTCGATTAGTTTTTCTCCAGGTGAAATTGTTTTTATACCTAATAAAGACTTAATAGCCAGCAGAAATTTAACCGTTTCAACTATTGGTTTTGAATTAAATAAAAGTATAGCCAGAGATAAAAATTTAAAAATAGATACTAGTGACGGAGAAGAAGTTAGGGTTGATTTAGGGTATGACAACAACAAAATTGATTCCGTAGAAGATGTCGAAAATTTCTTGATTTCAGCTCCTGATGGACAAATATATGCTTTGTCAGAACTAGGTGAGGTTAAACTCCAGGCAGCTCTTTCTAGTATAAAGCACGAAGATGAAGAACGAATAGTTAATATTACCGCTGACGTACAAGGAGTAAATGTGACATTGGTTAATGAAGAATTGAAAGGAAGAATAGAAGAAAATATTGAAATTCCCGAGGATTATAGGGTTAAATTCGGGGGAGAAAGCGAAAGCACAATGGAAGCTTTTCAAGATATGTTTATGAAAATGATTATTGGAATAATTTTGATTTTGTTTGTTTTGATAGTTCAATTTAATTCTTATAAACAAGTTTTTATTATTCTTTCTACTATTCCCTTAGCAATGATTGGTGTCTTTTTTGGGATGAGTCTAGCTGGTTTAACTATGGATTTTCCAGCTTTTATCGGATTAATTTCCTTGGTAGGAATTGTCGTTAACAACGCAATAATATTAGTTGATCAAGTTAATAAAGAATTAACTAAAGGAAAATCGCTAATTGAGTCCACTAGAAAAGCTGGTTATACTAGAATGAGACCAATTATTTTAACTTCTATCACTACTATAATGGGGCTCCTACCCCTTTCTATTATGGAACCAGTTTGGAGGAATATGGGATTTACTATTATTTTCGGATTAATTTTTGGAACTTTTTTGACTTTATTTATTATTCCAATAACAATAGTTAGCCTGTATCACAAAAAAATAAAATAATTTTCTTGATTTTTATTTGGGGGCATAATTGCTTTAAGGTCAATTCAATAATCAAAATTTGTCAAATACCCTTGACAAATTTTTGTTTTATGTTAGAGTATAATGTTTATTAAATAAGTTTTAGTTATTATAAATGAGAGAAAAAATATCAGTAATCATTCCTACTATAGAGAAAGATTTAGAAATTATAGAAGGAGCTTTAAAATCTGTTCAATGGGCAGATGAGATTTTGATTGTGGATTCATCTTTTTCTAAAAAGGTTGAGACTATGGCTTCTAAGTGGGGAGCTAGATATTTTTCTCATGAATATGTTTATAGTGCTAAGCAAAAAAATTGGGCTATTCCTAAAGCTAAACATAATTGGATTTTTTTGATTGATAGTGACGAAGTGGTTACTGTTAAATTGCAAAAAAATATTAGAAAAATGTTGAAAAGTAATGAAATAAATGATTATGAGGGCTATGGAATTGCTAGAAAACATTTCTTTTTTAGGAAATTTTTAAGATGGGGTGGAAGATATCCTCTATATAATGTTAGGCTTTTTAAGAAAAGTTCTAGATATGAGGACAGAGATGTGCATGCACACATAATTTTAGATAAGAAAAAAGTTTTGAATATTGAGCCTAAAAATGGTGGAGATATGTTGCATTTTAGCGATAGAAACTTTGATGAATTTTTTGAAAGATTTAATCGATACAGTGATTATCAGGCTAATTATATGCGTAAAATTAACGAAAAAGGGATAGAAATAGAATGGCTTAGATTTTTTGCGGATTATTATTACTTTAAGGCTGTGGTCAAAGACTTTTGGTTTTTTATCCCAGGTAGTTCATTATTCAGATTTTTGTGGATGTATATCTTCAAATTAGGTTTCTTAGATGGAAAATATGGTTTTATGATTGCTTTTTTCTATGGTTTTCAAGACTATATATCAAAAGTAAAATTCAAAGAAATTTATAAGATTGAAAGTAGATTCAGTTCCAGAATAA
>Ga0307932_1000660_pt1 | contig 14250 bp, 23 predicted proteins | sample OrgLakmetageno48_FD_201843 | JGI IMG/M metagenome (GOLD analysis project Ga0307932, IMG submission 201843) | Saline water microbial communities from Organic Lake, Antarctica - #48 | ecosystem: Environmental > Aquatic > Non-marine Saline and Alkaline > Saline | place: Antarctica: Organic Lake...
GGAGCTAATCAATGCTAGAATTAACGCCAATAGAATGCTTAACAGGATCTATTATTGTTAGCACACCGTTGCTAGCAGGTCGTCTATTTGAGGAGTGTGTAATCTACATATATGATCATTCCCCTCAAGTAGGTGCGCAAGGCATTGTAATAAACAGAATCAGTAGTCTAACGGTATTAGACTTAATAAAGAAAATGGAGCTTTTCTGTCAAGATCCAGAAATAGACTTTCCATTGTACCACGGTGGGCCTGTTGAAGAAAACGGCATCGCTATGGTACATACTGGTGAATGGTATTCTTCTAATACCCGTCCTGTGTCAGGCGAGATTAGCATTAGTTCAGACAGGTTTATGATAGAAAAGCTAATAGACGGCAATGCGCCTGCTAACTGGCTAATGAGTGCAGGCAAGTGTGAGTGGGATCCGGGTGAGATAGAGCAAGAAGTGGCAGCAGGTTTTTGGCTATCTGCATTAGCTTCAAAAGAAATGTTATTCTCGTCGAGAGACAACAACTCTCAATGGCGCACTGCGATAGAATATTGCACTAAACAAGCAGTAGACAGTTGGTTGTAACTAAAGAGGTTGACAGCTAAATAAAACACTGCTATTATAATAGCTGTAATACATTATCACAATAATTTTGTGATTAATACATAAGAAAAAAGAGGAGATACACATGGATTGCTTGCTGTTAAACGCTAACGGGCAACCGGTGTCTTATCTTCCGTTAAGTGCAATAACGTGGAAGGACGCTGTTACGTATATGTGGCTAGACAAATGTATCGTACTGGATTGGTACGATGACTGGATAGTACACGCAGAAAACTGGGAAACAAGAGTACCTGCGGTCATCATGATGAAAGAAATGATGAAGACCAAGACCAAGCCAAGGTTCTCAAAGGGGAATATATTCCTACGAGATCTATTTACTTGCCAGTATTGCGAAACCAAAGTAACTCGCAACGAAGCGACATTAGATCACGTGAGGCCACAAAGCCTTGGAGGTAAAACTACTTGGGAGAACATCGCAACAGCGTGTGGTCCATGTAACCACAACAAAGGTAACAGACTTACCCCTAGGCCCATCAGACAGCCTTATAAGCCTGATTATTACGAGCTAGTAAGTAAGCGCAAGCTGTCATCATGGGAAGTCAAGCACCCATCTTGGAACACTTACCTGCAATAAGATAACGGGCTAGCACAATGCTAGCTGGTTATTGTTTAGTATGAGCCTTTTGATAAGTAATAGAAAGAGTCATCAGGAGACATTAATGGACGATACTGACGTAATCAAAGTCGACGTACCTACGTTTATAAGATTATTAGAACTTGCCCGAGAAGATATAGACAACGATCCAGACCTACACGACCTGACCGAGAAGATGGTAGAGCTTAGTCACGATGGTGTAGTTACAATGGCAGATTACGACGACGTAGTTGCATTTATGCAGCAGCAAGGTAACGATAAAGCAGAGCCAGAAGACGACGATGCTGAGTTTACCCAAGAGCTAGAGAACATGAGGCGCTTTATAGGGCTAGGAAACTAATTTAACATTTGCACCGTTACAGTGCAAATGTTAAAATCTTCTAGCCCACAAGTTTCGATTACTAAATACGGTCGTAGCACTACGCCAGAAGTAATCGTCTTATATTACCTTCTTAATTTGAATTCTTATTCTACGTATCTGTGCTGTGGCTTCACCTGCCAGGAAGTCAACGTCAAAGTTATGTACGCCAGCAGTAATATTGTATCTACGGAAGCCTCCAAGTTGACGGAAAGCAACGATTTTATCATTTTCTCTACCGTGCGACACTTCCATCAGCGTGGTTGAATTGTCCATCTGTACTCGTACCACAGTATCTCTGTCTTTGGCTGTGTTACGCGCCTCCATACTCCAAGTAACTTCGTAATCACCAGTTTCTGGTATAGTGGCTGCCAGCGTTAATGCTTGAACAAAGGTGGATTGCGCAGTAGTCTGCTGGCCTTCTGCTTCGTTGTAGGCACTGTACCTCTCGGTGTACGATACTATCTTGTCAGCTGACCAAAGGTCACTTGTGCCTGTGCCAGCGTCGTTCTTAGCTCCACCTACTGCTGTAGTTGCCCGTGTGTCAGTGAAGTATAAGTTTGTACCTTCAACTAAGTCTGTAGTAGCATGATTACTAATGTCGCTTACTTGTCCAGTCAGTGATCCAAAGATGTCGTCGAACGGTTCAGACGCAGTACCTATGCTTGAGTTTACTGTCGCGGCCAATAAGTTTTGTACTACTACTCCTTCAGCCCTGAAGTCTGCTGCTACCACTCTACCGTTTGTGTAAGACGAACCATTAGTCGTTACGTTTATCTCAACACGACCGCCTTGATTGTTAGGTCCTTGATCCTCTGTTGTCAGGAAGCTAATGTTTGTAGAACTAAATAATTCAAAATCTGGTCCAGTGCTAGCTTGTCCGGCGATAACAAAAACTACTTCGTCTTCTAGAACTTTAGTAAGTGCTCCGACCGAGCCATTATACCTACGCCCTACTAATGCTGAATAATTATTATTGGCATCGAAATAGGCTCTTGCAATGGTATCGTCAGCACCAGTTGTGTGTATAACAACACCGAGCTGACCCGGCGAGTAGGAAGAGCCAGAATCATTACCGATTATTTCAAATGCGCTAGTCGGGTCGCTGGCAGCGGTAGGTACTAACATTTTTATTTTACCGTTATCACCAATGCTAACGACAGGCACTGCGCTAAGTGACGTATTTAGATCAGTATCAAACTTATACACACGAAGGTCGCTAACCATTTTAATAGCGCCCTGTATAGATCCCGGAGACGCAACTACGATTGGTTTGTTGCTATTATTTGACGATAGAACTGCTGACACGACTCCATCTAGCGTTTGCACTGTTGAGTTAAAGTCACCGAAGCTGAAATCAAGTCCTACTGAGTCAATAATGAGCTGTCCATCAATGTTAAGACCAACGCCTGGGCCTAGTTTAATCCCGCCTGCTACTGTTGAGGTTGCAAGCGTAATAGGAATCGACAATCCACCAGGAACAACACCGTCACTAAGACGTATTTCGCCAGTGGCGTCATCGTAAAACAGTCTGCCCTTATTGCCTACATAATTAGCTCTTGTAACCGGAGCTCCGTTTCTACTTAGGAAGAAATCATAAATTGCCATTGCTTATCCCTCGAACGGTCCGTCTTCGTCTGCTAGGTTATGTCGTGCGTTTTTGCTCATGCCTGCGTTTCTTTTAACAACGCTCATTTGGTTTTCATAGTCGTCTTCGCACTCTTCGTCTTTTTCGCCATAGGTATTAGGCAAGCCTTCTGCTCTTTTAAGCAATTCTAGTTTAGCCTGAAGTGGCGGAAGATATTCGTTACCTTCAGGGTCTTCCACATCGCCGTCGTCAACTGCTATATTTCGTCCAGGCCGTTTGCTAGCACCTGATGGCTCGCCTAGATCTAGTTGGTCTGCTAAGTCTCTTAGTAAATCTGCCATTTTCATTAATCTTCTTCCTAATTAAGCTACACACAGAACCCTTCTAGTTCTTTGGTAGTCGGGTCTTCAATTACACAGTTATTATACTTATCTAAAGTAGATTACTTTAGCCAAGCAATACGTTTGCCTTCATCCTTGCGTTGTTGGTGTTCAGCAGTTGAACCCGGAAAACGCCATCCCCAAACCGCAACTAAGAACATAAATCCGCCGCTCCATGCAATCGCAGCAATATTACCTGTGGTAAACCAAAGCACAGCTAGGCTAGTTGACATAGTAACTACCATTAGGTATTTAAACTTAGTAGGGAAGATTCTTTTCTCTGTCCAGTTTTTTAGAAACGGGCCAAAGATCTTATGATTATAAATCCACTTATGCATACGTTCACTACTTTTAGCAAAACAATATGCAGCACCTACCGCAGGCGTGCTCCATGGCAGCATTGGCATGTAGACTCCTACAAAGGCCACTCCTACAAGAATAATACCTAGTGTAAACCAAAGTGCTTTTTTAATGTTCATCTAGTATCTCCTTGAGTGATGCTACTAGATAGCTCATCATTTCGTCTGTGTGCAAGGGTGTAGGGGCAATGCGAAGACGTTCTTCGCCGATCGGAACTGTGGGGAAGTTAATGCTTTGAACGTAAATTCCGTATTCAGTTAGTAACCTATCGCTTAGCATCTTGCATCTAACTGCATCGCCTATCATTACAGGCACGATGTGTGTACAAGACTCTGAATGTACGCTTATTCCAGCGTCAGCTAGCATCTTCTTGAGCTGGCTAGCACGTTCTTGATGCTTATCTCTCAGTTCGTTGTGATCCTTAAGATATTTTATGGATGCCAAGGCACCAGCACAAATCACCGGACTGGTGCTAGTAGTGAATATAAATCCACTGGCTACACTGCGCACTGCGTCTATGACACTTCCATGGGCTGCAATGTACCCTCCTTGTACTCCAAAGGCCTTACCTAGTGTGCCGTTAATAATATCGATCCTGTCTTCTAGTCCAAGCTTTTCACACCACCCTGCACCGGTACTCCCGTATAGGCCCACAGCGTGAACTTCGTCGATATATGTAATTGCACCATAGGCATCAGCCAGGTCGCAGACTCGAGAAATAGGAGATATATCACCATCCATGCTATACACAGATTCAAAGACAATACAGGGTGTGTGTCCTCGGGCTACGGTATTCTTTAGTTTCTCTTCTAAATCGCTCATATCATTGTGTTGCCATACTAATTTGTCAGCACCACTGTGTCGTATACCTTGTATCAACGAAGCATGGTTCATTGAGTCAGACAGGAACACAATATTGGGAATGATTTGTTTGAGAGCAATTAAAGTCCACTCATTAGCAACGTAAGCAGAGGTATAGAGAAGAGCACTGCCTTTTTTATGCAGGTGTGCTAGCTCAGATTCCAACGCTACGTGGTAGTGGCTTGTGCCGCTAATGTTTCTAGTTCCACCTGATCCACTTCCTGTTTGGTCAAGCGCAGTATGCATGGCGTCAATAACTACTTTATTTTGCCCCATGCCTAGATAATCATTACTACACCAGTTCACTATGTTCGTTATAGCGTATGGTCCGTACCAGAGACTCTTGGGGAACGAACCGCGTTTGCGAAGTACGTCGTTAAATACCCGATAGGCACCGGTTGCTTTTAAGGAGTCAGTTGTTTTTTGAAAAGGCGTTAAGTTTATCATCAAGTGTATTTATACACTAGATTAGATGCAGTCTTAGATGATTTACCCCTGGTGTATTTCTACAGCCAGGGGCAGTTGTTTCATTTTATAGTAAAAGCTATGCTTTTATAGACCATCGTCTTATTATAGAAAACTATTTATCTCTTGACCTCAAGGTAGTATACTTTACTTGAGGTGCGAACTAAATACTGCCACAGCAAGGAATTTCCATTATATGAAAAAGCGCACGCGAAGCATTCTCGAAGAGTTAAATCAGGTTCATGGTAGTCGAGATAATGATTTACTTATCGATACTACTGCTAACAATATCATTGAAAGTGCTATAAACTTGTTGAGTAGAGTGCACAGTCTTTATGACGTCGACACTGCATCGGAGCTCGAAAGGCGATTTTTAAACAGTATAAAGAATGGTGATCCTAAAAAGTTTCAACGTTCAATGCAGAAGATAAAAGAGAGTAAACACAATGATAATAAGTGAAGGCGGCGCAATGTCAGGCGTAGGAGCAATACACATATCAGAAATAGAGCCTACTCTTAGCGCATTAGAAAAAGTACTAGGTATTGACCTTAAGAACAACGCACTAGGAAGCGTAGGCAAGAAAGAGTTCTCAGGCGACATTGACGTTGCTCTCCAGATAGATGCTGATAAGATTCCTGAGTTTATGGAACGTCTCAAAAAAACTCCCGAAGTACTAGATATTGCTAAAACTGGTGTGATCATGACCAAAGTAAAAATTGTAGGATACGATCCGGAAAAGCAAACAACTAAACCAAGGACTGGTTACGTACAAATAGACTTTATGCCTGGCGATCCAGAATGGATGAAAACATACTACCATTCCCCTACTGACAAAGAATCAAAGTACAAAGGTGTATTTCGTAATTTAATGATTGCATCCATTGCCGGTGTTTATGATAGACAAGACGCAGACGAAAAATTAGACGATGGAAGACCACTAGAATCCAAGCGTTGGATGTTTTCTCCCACTAACGGACTTGTGCGCGTAATACGAACCCCAGTAGCAAAGAAAAGCGGTGAAGGATACACTAAAAAGAACAATAACAAAAAGTTGCAGGACGGTATTAAGAACCCTGAAGAAATTGCCAAGGCGCTAGGACTAGACAGTGCAAAGGATCTAAACTCGTTTGAAAGCCTACTCACTGCTATTAACAAAAACTATTCAAGTGAGCTAGCCAAGACAATCAAACAAAACTTTATAGCCAACAGCACAGTACAAGACATCGGTGTGCCGTCCGAACTTAAAGTAACAGAGACCTTAGCAGACAAACACCTTTCACGTATCAAAACACTTTTAGGTAACCTAACCTAATGATGGAATTTATTAAAGAACTTCACGAAGCGCGTATGACCAAAGGCAGCAGCAACGTTGCACAGTTAACATACACAGACTGCGGTGAAAGAATGTATCTATTGCTGTTGGCGCTAGAAGTCATGCGGTTATATCCTGCATTTAAAAAAGTAGTGCAACGCTACAGTCAGAAGACTGTTATGTTTGACAACTACAAGTATTACCTAAGCTCAGGGACAGACCTTTATAATTTCATCTACTTTCTAGTAGGAGATGACAATGCTCAATCCAAGCTTAAGAACCCGCAGGCAGCTATTGCACTAAAGCAGAAAACACGCATTCCGTTGATAGCGCTGAGCAGACACATGGAAGCACTATCACAGGGTCGAGAGCCTAGCATGGTAACTAAACTGTTTATAGACATTGAAGGTGCTATCCGCTTGCCGTCACAGGACTACAAAAAGATACGTCGCGGTATCAAGGACTTCCCTAAGCTAACAGCCAAAGAAAGACAAACTCTAGTCACTCGGCTTATATTTGCTGTGAGAGCCAAACTAAGAAGCTCAGACTTTATTGATAGCTTTGAAAAGTTTGCAACTGTTAAGAACCTAGAGAATCCTAATGCCAGCGATCCAGAGCCCAAGCTAAGCACACCTGACGTTAGAACAAGTCCTGCGAACATAGCACTGTATAGGTATCTAGTCGGGCCTGCGAACATAGCACAGACCAAACGATTCCTTGATATGGCCAAGAATGGTAACGCAGTAAGTGCAGAGATGCTAAAAGCATATCTTCCTGTGATAGATATCATAGACGATATAGTGCAAGGCGGCCCGGCATACGTACAAAACCTAAAAGCACTTCACAATAGGGCTAAAAAACGCAATTAACCCCGCAAATATTAAAAAGACATAAATACTTTCATACAAGTTCATTAGAACATGAATTTGCCATTAGATACAGGAGAATATAAAATGGCCGTAACATTAGATTTTGATAAAGTAAACAGTGACCTATACACACTAGGAACACTGTATGAAACTGCACAAGTACGTGCTTTTAAAGCAACTTTCACTACTGCGCTAGTAGCTGACACCCAAGCGACCGAAGCCGATGCTATTGTTATTGGCACTTTGCGCCAAGTAGCTAACGAGCTAAACGCAATGCTGTTTGAATCAGCTGCAAATGGCCAAGACGTTGCGTTTATTATGGACGGTCATCACGTTGATGCTGACAGCTTAGCTATTAGACTAGAAGCTATTGTAGGCGAATCTGTAGCAGTTGAGGAATCAACTACTATTGGCGGTCTACTTGCTTAATTAGTATTCCTAAGTAGTTTAGGTTAAAGAGTTCAGTTTTTACTGAGCTCTTTTTTTGTGACTGTAAATACACTATGAAATTCAAACTATACACACTTGTTGATATAACGGAAACTCGCGCTCGCAAAGGTGATGATCCTAGAAAGATAAGGCAGCAACAAAACTTTCTCACTATAATACAAACCATCGGCCTACGGGTTAATCCAGCATACGTTGATCCACCTGTATTGTGTAATGACTATACAAAGAAGTTCAAGCTAGGAGCTATTTTTAAGAACAAGCAAAATGTTTGGACGTTTATCTTTGATATAGAATACGAAGATGCTCTGTCTATCGAAACGTTGCTAAATGACTTTAACCTTGTGCCGATAATAGATCAACTAGACGAAACAGCCGAGTTTGAAAACGCACATTTTATTACTAGCGATGCTAGGTTTTGCAACATTGTCTTCGAAGTAGTTGAATATAAATAAGACTACATAACGCGATCCAACGCGAGGAGATTAGATGTCAGACATAGAACCTACAGCACTAGAAAGGTCCAGCTTAGAAGCCCACGTCGACCTTTGTGCTCTAAGATATAAAAACCTAAACGATCGTATTACAACAGTAGAAAATACGTTGACCAACATACGCAAGGACATTAAAGACGGACAGATGTCATTGACGAAAGTATTAATAGGCACCGCAGGCACAGTAGTTGCCGGACTATTGTCAACAATAGTTGTGATCATAGTCAACTTTTGAACACACGATAAATACGATATGCTATTACGTGAACTTTTTACTAACCCGCTAGACGAATCACAAACATGGGCTCGATCCGGCAAGAAGGTAGTGCGCAAGTACAGATGCGGCAGTGGCCCTCGAAAAGGCAGAGTCGTGGCAAAAGCCGCACAATGTTTCGCAGCGCCTGACATTAAAAAACGTCAAACGATGAAACGAACCAAAGCAAGACTAGGTTCGAGAATGGCTCGAAAATCTAAGAAGACTAAAAAGATAAATCCAGCTAGTCGCAGAGTGCAATCTATGAACAAAGCTACAAGGAGAGTCTAGCATGTTTTTGCGAGAATTATTTGAAGGTGTAGCTACAGTGTTTGGTACTAGCAAAGGCAAGACAGTGCGCAAGTACCGTTGCACTAGCGGCAGCCGAAAAGGACGTATTGTAGCTAAGCCTGCAACATGCACAGCACCTAAGAACATGAAGGCAGCTAACACACTTAAGAAGACTAGACGCAGCCGCGGGTCAACTATTGACATTAAACGATCGAGAACCAAACGCACGAATCCGTCGTCTCAGAGATTAGGTCGCATGAATACCGGCCGTCGAACTATTAAGCCCAAGAAGCGCACAGGATCAAAGGGAAGAATATGAAAATAAACGAAGTTATAATCGAGAACCAGCAACAGCAGCAAGAATTACAAGTTACTAAAGACACTCCCAAAGAGACTGAGTTAGTTGACCCAAAGACTAAAGTCAAGACTATTGTTCCGAAAGATCCAAAGAAGCCAGGAGCAATTGCCAAAGACGCACAAGGCAATCTTTCAATGAATAAACAAGAAAAAGGATCAGTCAACAGAGGCATTAAGCCTGGTGACAAGGTAAGTGTGGGCTAATATGAGACTCAACGAACTAGTAGGCAATTTTTCAATATATCTTACCAATGAAGAAAAGTTCGTTTTAGAATCAATTGACGGAGTAATGCCTCTAAGTGGGTTTGAAGAAAGACAGCAAGTCATTATAGGAAACCTAATCCGTAAGAGTGTGGTAAGTAAAGTCATGTACAATCAACAATCAATGGTGATGCGCAATGAGTACTGAGACACTGGCTAGAGATTTCGAGAACATTGTAAACAAAGGGCTAGAAACTAGCTTCTTGCCAATGGTCCGTGGCAACAGCATAAGAATTAAAAACTACGTAGTTAGATATAATGAAAAGAAAGGTTACTTAATTTACGACACTGCTAGTAATACGCAAGTAGCAAGAACGCAATTTAAGTCGTCAGCAGTTGCAATTGCCAAGACGTTGGCTGCTGGCAAAAACGCAGTAGCTACTATATTGACTTATGACACAGAGCTTACCAAGCACCGCAACGATGCTATATTCTATAAGAATGTGTTGAACAATACCAATGACGATTTTATAAAGCAAGTTAGAAAGGTACGCATTGACGTTTCTCTTGAGAAGTCTCGATTGATACGCAAGAAAATAGACAGATTTATATTCAGCTTTTGATAAATAATACAAATATACATACTTTCATTTAGGACCAAACAATGAACATTAGAGAATTCTCAAAACCTAAGACAGCAAAGACTTTGAACGAAAGCCTTGCTAAGAAATTCGGCGCAAAGATCGATATCGATGCGTTTACTACAGAGCAGTTAATGAACGTTCGAAACAAACTGCGCACCAAAGTGTTTAACATTGAAACTACTGAAAGTTTTAACAGTGTTCAAACAGCAGAGTTTCAAAAGAACAAATTGTTCCTAGAAGTTTTAAACACTGCTCTTGCAGAGCGAGACGACAACATTTCAGATGCACTAGACGAAGCAGTCAAGCAAGTTAATGAAGGTGCGGAAGACACGGCTCAAATTGTAATGGCATCTAAAGACATGGTTGATCGTGTTACAGGCTGGATGGAAGACACTTCCGAGATGGAAACAGAAAGCATGCTCGAACTAGCTGACGCAATCCGTGACGAAATGGGTTCAGAAAAAAGCGAAGGATTTGTTGCACTAGTTAAGCCGTCACTTGAGTCACTTTACACTGCTATGGAAACAGCGCGGTCCGCGCTAACACAGAGTGTTAGCTTACTAACAGGCGAAGGCGACTCAGTAGCAATGGGAGATCCAATGGACGACGGAATGGATGATCCAATGGACGACGGCATAGGTGATCCAATGGACGACGACCTAGAGGACGGCATAGATTCGCTGGACGACGAAGAGTTTGGAGCAGCAGGAGCAGCAGCAGGCGGCGAAGCTCCAATGGGGCGTGAAAAACGCGAGTCAATAGACCGAAATCGTTCAAAAAAAAAGTAAGCGAATCTATTGATACTACCTTTCTTTACCAAGTCTTACGACAACAACAAGCAGCCAGAGTGACTGCTTTGTCTATGAGCAAACTAGACGCCTACATGCAGAACCAAGGTCAAGGACAGTTCGATTTTGAGGTGTTCAAAGCAGCATACGATGAAGACATTCGACTACAGGAAATTGTCACTAACTTTGATGACAAAAAGATTGAGCTAAACCAACACGACTCGGACGAACTGTCCGGCGGCAGCGATGACATGGGAAATGACAAAGTAGCAGCCATGGCTAACCGTGCAACTGACCTAGACGATACCCTCTAAAATAGTTATTGACATCCTGTAGAATATATATTATAATTAAGTATATTCTACAGGAGTTTAAATGACTAATCGAACGCAACAAGAAATAGAAACCAACATCAATGAAACTATGGACACGTTTGTAGCACCGGCGGTGGCTCAGCACGGCGGCAATGTGCGGTTTGTAAGCTACAGCGATGGCGACGTGGTTCTAGAAATGAGCGGAGCTTGCAGTGGATGCGCAGGGTCAGCCGCTACACTACAGTTTGGCATACAAAGCATACTTACCGAAATGGTTCCTGAAGTTAAAACCATACAAGGATTCGATGACCCTAATTCAACAGTTGATCCTTATTTTACTGAAGACCCATTTGGAGACTTTAACGACCCGCAATGGGGGTTGAATGAGTCTAATAATAACCAAGTATAACTACACAAAGTTAAGCCGTACCGAGTTCAATGGTGCACGACGGTACCTTACCCCTGACGGCAGTGCTGTTGCTAGTGTAACTACTATCCTAAGTGAGACATCAGACAAAAGTCATCTGATTGCTTGGCGCAACAGAGTAGGACACGCCAAAGCCAAAGAGATTACTACAGAGGCAGCCGGAGTAGGCACACGAATGCACAAGTATTTGGAAGATTTTATAGTAACAGGCGAATGGCCCACACCGGGCAGCAACCCTTATGCAATTAAAGCACACGCTATGGCAACTGTAATCAGAGATCACGCACTGGTTGACATGGATGAGATCTGGGGGACAGAGGTCAGCTTGTACGTACCTAAGATATACGCAGGCACAACAGACCTAGTAGGAAAGTACAAAAAGCAACCTTGTATTTGTGATTTTAAGCAGTCTAATAAGCTCAAGAAGCCAGAGTGGGTCAGCGACTATCGACTTCAAATGGTAGCGTATGCTGACGCTCACAACGCGGTACACGGCACCGATATACAAGAAGGCCATATATTCATGTGCACAAGAGATCTAGAGTATCAGCAGTTCGACGTGTGGCCCAACGAGTTTGACGATTGGCGGCACGAGTGGTATGAAAGAGTACATCAATTCTATTCAAAGTCAGGAGGCTAATATGAAACTTGAGACTAAGAAAAAGTACTATGCCAAACTCTACAAGTGGGCATATAAGAAGTATAGAGACACGCATCTTAGCATGTTTTACAATGACATCAAGTGTCCTGGATGCAACGAGTGGATGTGCATATCTGGTATCAATCATAAACACTCGTCAATAGAGCCGCAGCCCGAATGGGGGAGCCATATACACTGCGGCCAGTGCGGCACTGACACTTATTGGAATCTGTGCATAGCTCCGTTTGCAGTACGATGCAATAGCAAGGGCATACCATTTCCGGATAAATAATACTACTAACACAGGAGTATCATTTACATGGCCGTTGTATCAATTTCACGAATACAGCTTCGAAGGGGCAAAAAGAATCAAGGAACTGGATTGCCGCAACTAGCAAGCGGGGAACTTGGTTGGGCAATAGATACTCAAGAACTGTATATTGGCAACGGCTCGGTATCTGAAGGTGCCCCTTACGTTGGGAACACTCGGCTGCTCAGCGAATCTGACGATCTATTTGCTCTTGCAACCAACTACACGTATACTAGCGCAGTAGGCAACGTGCAGACTGGCTCGTCTCCTAGCTTACCGGTAATAAGATCATTGCAGGATAGACTAGACGACAGAGTTAGTTTAAGAGCGTTCGGCGCTACTGGAGACAATACTGATCACGCTGTTTTACTACAGCAAGCTATTGATCAATTATACCTAAACACTAACTCTGACACAAATATTGCAGCTAGAGTAGAATTAATAATTGAACCAGGTGAGTATACTCTGTCTAATACAGTTTATTTGCCACCTTACATTACCTTACGTGGTGCTGGGTCAAAAAAGACTATATTTAATACAACATTGAATACTATTGCTTTCCAAACCGTAAACAGTACCAGCACAGTTGGGAACTATGACCTTGAACTAACAAGCTCGTCAAATCAAGCTAGAAATATTTCTTTTAAAGGACTTACTATTAATACACAAGGAGCATCTGCTCTTAATCTCGTCAGTTGCAAAGACAGTACATTCGAAGACTTGGTTCTTCGTGGTACCTGGGAGTTCGGCGAGACTGTTAGCAAAAGCAATACTGCTATAGATATGAGTATTCCGGACGGTCTAGGAACTACGAGTAACAACAATTTTAGTAAGGTAAAGATCTATAATTATGCATACGCTGCGACAAGCGACGACGATATCAGTGACAATACATTTGACGACTGTGCCTTCGACAAACTATGGAGCGGAGTGGTACTTGGGGAAGATACGTTAATAAATACTCCTGGCCAGCTTACTGGGCCAAGAAATAACGTCGTGAGAAACAGCATTTTTGGTGAAGAACACGGCATTGTCGAAATCGGCTTTAAGGCACTGGCCGGATCAGGCAACTTGAGTGAATCTAACAAGTATTACGATGTAGGCAATGACCAAGGCACGCTAGCGAACAACACGTATCCGATTATAGAGTTTTCAAGAAATGCCGGTACTAGCCACAATGATTGGTTTCTTCGTTCAACAGAATTAGGTTATAACCAAAACTTTATTAATAACGTTCCCTACACTACTGAAATAGAAGGATCGCAAATTACGCAGCTAAACACCTCACATACATTAACTGTGGGGGAGTTAGGGCAATTTGAAAAACTGTTCAAACTTCCTGCTGCATCTAATAAGAGAGGATATGTAGTTGACTATTTCTATCGCAGCTCATTTGTAGACGCAGCAAGAAGCGGAGCTATATCCATAATAGTCGACCCTGTAAACGATAACGTTAGCTTTAGCGACGAGTACGACTATGCTGGTGATCCTACGTATAGCGATAACATCGAGCTTAACGCAATACTTTTTGATGAAAATGCTAACGGAGAAGTTGACACAGTGGCTATTATGATGTTAAACTCTACTATTAATGACACTGCCGAATTCACTTATACTGTAAGGTACAAAACGTAAACAACTATGTTCGATAAAAAGTACAATGACCGCCTAGTTTATTGGAGTG
>Ga0307932_1000665_pt1 | contig 14204 bp, 11 predicted proteins | sample OrgLakmetageno48_FD_201843 | JGI IMG/M metagenome (GOLD analysis project Ga0307932, IMG submission 201843) | Saline water microbial communities from Organic Lake, Antarctica - #48 | ecosystem: Environmental > Aquatic > Non-marine Saline and Alkaline > Saline | place: Antarctica: Organic Lake...
TCCAGAAGAATTTGGGGATTATTCAACTAATGTGGCGATGAAGTTGTCTGGGAGATTGAAAAAAAATCCGATGGAGATTGCAGAAAAAATTAAAGAAGAATTAGAAGCTAAAAAACCCCCTCAATCGTCCTTTAGAAAAAGGGGCATTTCTGGTGGAAAAGATATTTCAAAAAACTCTTTATCCCACAACTGGATTGAAAAAACAGAAGTGGTTAAGCCAGGTTTTATTAATTTTTATTTTAGTCAAAAAGCCTACCAAACTGTTTTAATGGATATTGAAAAAGAAAAAGAAAAATATGGTTTTTCGGATTTGAAGAAAGGTAAAAAAGCAATGGTGGAATTTGGTCAGCCTAATACCCATAAAGCTATTACTGTTGGACATTTAAAAAGTGCGGTTTCGGGCTTGTCGATTGTGAAAATTTTTGAAGCCTTGGGTTATGAAGTTATCAAAGCTAATTTTTTTGGAGATGTCGGGATGCATGTAGCAAAATCTACTTGGGGAGTGATGAATAAAGAAAAGCCTGAGAATTTTGAAAAATTAAGTAATGATCAGAAAATGAAATTTGTGAATGAATCTTATGTGGAAGCTTCCAACGCTTTCAAGCAAGATTCTGAAATTGAGAAAGAAATTAGATTGATTAATAAAGATATTTACAACAAAACTGACAATGAAAATTATAATTGGTATCAAAAAATTCGTGCTTGGAGTATTGAGCATCAAAATGCAGTCTTTGAAGAGTTGGGAGTAACTTATGATCGGCAATATCCAGAGAGTGAAGTTTATCAAGAAGCGATTGAAATAGTTAAAAAATATAAAGGGAAAATTTTTGAAGAAAGTCAAGGAGCGGTGATTTATAATGGAGAAAAAGATGGATTAAATACTTGGGTATTTTTGACTAAAGAAGGAAATCCAACTTATTCTGCTAAAGACTTAGCTTTAGCCTTGAAGAAATTCTTTGAATATGATTTGGATTTGGCTGTTGTGACTACTTCAGTAGAACAAACGGATTATTTTAAAGCTATCATCAAAGTTTTAGAAAAAATTGATGGAAAGTTTAAAGGAAGATATAAGCATATTCCTTTCGGTTGGCTCTTGGTAGATGGTAAAAAAACCAGCTCTAGAATGGGAAAAATTGTGAAGTGTGTGGATATTATTGAGAAGGCTAAAAAATTAGCAGAAGAAAAAATAACTAGTGAAAAAGCTTACTCCTTGGAAGAGAAAAATGATATTATCAATAAAGTAGCTTTAGGCGGATTGAAATTTTTAATTTTATCTCACGAGTTTCATAAAGATATTAATTATGATCCGAATGATTTTATTAAATTGGAAGGGTTCTCAGGACCTTTTGTGATGTATTCATATGTTAGAATTAACTCTATAGTAAAAAAAATAGTTGAAGCTGAAGATGTTTTTTTGAGATTAGACAAAGAGGATTGGGAGGAGTTAAAATTTAAGACTAAACAAGAAAAACAATTAGCTAGTGCCTTGGCAACTTATCAAGATGTGGTTTTGCGAGCAGGAGAAGAGCTATCACCACATATTGTTTGTAATTATTTATATGAACTGGCTCAAAAATTTAATAGTTTTTATGAGCATTGTCCAATTCAAAAAGCCGACAATCGGGTGCAGAAAAAAGCTAGAATGGCACTGGCTAAAGCTACTGGTCAAGTTTTGAAAAATGGGCTTAGCTTATTGGGAATTGAAACTCTAGAAAAAATGTAAGAAAAAATTTCAAATTTAGCAAATTTTTTTGTCAAAATATCCGCTACTCACTTCATTTATCTATCAATAAACCCCGTTGTGTTACTCAGTTTTTCCTCGAAATTTACTAAATTTGAAATTTTTTTAACCGATAATTAAATTAAAAATAAACAATGAGCAAAATTATAACTGATGAAAAACAAGTGGAGCGAGTTTTGACTAGAGGAGTGGAGCAAATTCTTGATGAAAAAGAAAAATTTAAAAAACTTTTGATGTCAGGGCAGCAGATCAAACTTTATTGTGGTTATGATCCAACTGCACCATCTTTGCATATTGGAAATGCAATTTCAATCAAAAAATTGGGTGAGTTTCAAAAATTGGGGCACAAAGTAATTTTTTTGATTGGAGATTTTACGGCTTTGATTGGAGATCCGACTGATAAATCAGCCGTTCGTCAAAAATTGACTTCAGAGGAAATTTTAGAAAATTGTAAAAACTATCAAAAACAAGCTTCTGCTTTCTTGAATTTTGAAGGAGAAAATCCAGCTGAGTTAAGATATAATAGCGAATGGAATGATAAGATGAATTTTAGAAATTTGATTGAACTTTCTTCCAATTTCACTGTTCAGCAAATGATGCAAAGAGATATGTTTCAGAAGAGAATGGAAGGAGAAAAACCAATTTATTTACATGAATTTTTGTATCCTTTGGTACAAGCTTATGATTCTGTCGCAATGAACGTTGATTTGGAGGTTGGGGGCAACGATCAAATGTTTAATATGATGCGAGGACGAGATTTGCAAAAAATTATCAACAACAAAGAAAAATTTGTGATGACTGTGAAAATCTTGGCAGATGATGCTGGAAAAAAAATGGGCAAGAGCGAGGGCAATGCAGTCTTTTTAGATCAATCTCCAGAGAATATTTACGGAGCTGTAATGTCTTGGCCAGATGGATTTATTGCCAACACTTTTGAATTGATGACGGATACCTCAATAGAAGAAATTGAAAAAATGCGAAAAGATATGAAAAATGATTTAGTCAATCCAAAAGATTTGAAAATGAGATTGGCTAAAGAAATTACTGAAAAAATTTATGGAAAAGAAAAATCCGAAAAAGCCGAACAAGATTTTGTGACTAAATTTCAAAAAAAAGATTTAAATATGGATGTTTCGGAATTGAAAGTTAAAAAAGAAGACTCTTTAGTTCAAATTTTAGTTGAGAATGGTCTAGCGGAAAGCAACAGCGATGCCAAAAGAAAAATTCAACAAGGTGGAGTGAGCATCGACGGAGAGAAAATTGAATTAGGACAAGAGATTGAGGAAAATTGGGAGGGGAAAATATTGAAGGTGGGTAAGAAGGATTTTAGAAAAATAAAGGTGGTTTAAAATTAATCTTTTGATATACTTCTTCGTAGGATTGCATTCAAAATTTTCAATATTTGGGTGAGCAGGAGTTAGTTGAAAATATTATAAACACAGGTTTATAATTTATTATCAAAAATAAAATGTCTGATAAAGTAAAGAAAATTTTAATTTTAGAAGATGATCTCAGAACTTTAACTATTTTGATGCAGATTTTAGGAGAATTTAAAAATCCTTTAAATTCAATTGCTGTTACTGTTTTTTCTGAATCTATCAAGGCTCAAAATTTTTTAGAAGAAGAAAAAGACTTCGATTTAATTTTCTTGGATTATTATGGAATTGATGAAGATTTTCACAAGGCTGTTTTTGAAAATAAGATTGACCCAAAAAAAATAATTGCTATTTCAAGTTTAAAAGAAAAGAATCTCGAAGCTCAAGACAAAGGAGTTGTGAGATCAGTTGAAAAAGATTTTTCTAATTTAGAAGATTTTAAAATAAAATTAAAGCAAGAAATAAAAGAAATGTTATAATATTTTCAATGTTTGGGTGGGTAGAGGTTAGTTGGAAGTGGCATTAAATTTAAAAAAACCGAATGTAATTAATTTCTAAAAATTAATAATTCGGTTTTTTAAATTATTCCAAAGATTTAAATTTATTTTGAGGCTTTATATTTTTTGCCAAAATAGATAAAAACAACAATCCAAAAAGCTAATTGAAAAAATTCTAGCCCCAAACTGGATGCTAAAGAATTTATTTGACTCATATTTTTTGGTCCTGGATATTTAATATCAAATAAAACAATTGAATTAATTAAATCTAATATATTTTTTCCGATAAAAAGAGCTGCTCCAAGATCTAAGTAGTTTTTTGCTTTATTGCTTCTTTGCAATCTCATGATAATTCCAGCGAAGAGAATTAGACTGGCTATCATTGCAATCAAACCAATCGATGCATCTAAAGCGGTGGTGTCCATATTGACAACACTGAAAAGTTTGCCTAGAAAAAATCTAACCGATTGATAACCCCAAGAAGAAAATTGAGTTATTGTTATAATCAACAAGAGTATCATTAAAAGACTGTCAGTCAGAGATGGTTTTTGTTTTTTCATTTTTTTGTTTACTAAATTATAATTTTATATTAACATAAGAAATAAGATTATTCAAATAAAATTAAAAAATGAAAAATAGCAATAAGAAGTTTATAGATAAAATTAAAAAAAGCAAATATTATCAGGCCGCTGAAGAAGGTTTTTGGCGAATCTGGAAAAATAAGTCAATTTGGTTTTGGGGTTTGTTTATAGGCACAGGCACAAGCTATAGTTTTTTTGAATCAAAAAAAGAAAGCCATAATTCCGAATATACTTATGGTTCTTTCAGAAGTTTTCTGGATTCCCATTGGCAATGGATTATTTTAGCGATAGTGCTTTTCGTGACTTTCTGTATTGTTTTTTGGTTGGTTTCTATTGTGGTTAGAGCTGGAATTGTTTCGGAATTAAATAATAAACAAAATAAAAGTAAATATAAATTAGGTTTTAAGAAAATTTGGATGATTGGAAAAAAATTCTTTATTAGAGTTTTTGTGTTGGATTTATTTTTTTTAGCTTTGGTCTTGTCAGCAGTAATTTTATTTTTATTTTTCTTAATTCCTCTAATAATCACCGAAAACTCAATTTTCTTTTTCTTGATTATATTAGCTTTAATTTTGTTTTTGTCTTTTATGTTCATTATAACAATTTTAAAGCCACTAGCTTTAATTTTTACTGTTTTATCAAAAATAAACCCCAAAGAATCTTTTATAAAAAGTCGGAAAGTTGTTAAAAATAATTTTATAGAATTTTTGAAACTAACGTTAACTTATATCATAATTAATTTTATGAGTAGTCTAATTTTTATTGTAGTTATTGCCTTGACTGGTCTTTTGGCTTTTTATTTTTATAATTATTCTCTTCAAGATGGCAACGAGTTGTTGTTATTCGGAAGTTTGGGTGTGATCTGGTTGGTTGCTGTCTTTATCTTTGTTTTGACAGTCAGAGCTTTTGTCAGTCTTTGGAGAGTGGATGTTTTAATCTGGTGGGTTAAAATGATTAAAGCTGAAAAATCTGAAAATAAAAAAACTTCTAAAAAAATAAAAGTTCCTAAGAAAAAAAGAGTACTTGTTGGAGCTAAATTGTGATTTTTATACTGTGTTATTGGGCATTAGATATTAAGAATAAAGCATAAAAAAAGAATCTGAAAAAGATTCTTTTTTGTGCCTCGAGAGGGATTTGAACCCTCATACGCAGAAGCGTCACGGCCCTCAACCGTGTGTGTATACCAATTCCACCACCGAGGCTTTTTGAGATTAGAACTTTTTAGTTTGTAAAATTCTCGTCTATTTTTCTATTACTTTCACGTTTAGGAATAAATTTCACGAAGACAGATTCACGGTAGGTATTTGGTTGATTAATGTATTTTAATCTTTTGTAGTGTACACTATAGTGTACACTAGTTCAAAAATTTAAATTAATTTCTATAAAATAACTTTATTATTTCTAGCCTTTCACTACAAAACCGCTGATTAATCAGCGGTTTTGTTTGATATATACAGAATTTACTATTTTTTTTCGTTGGAGTCTTTATTAGTTTTATTCTTCTCGGTTGATTTTTTAAAATCTTTAATTTTTTCTTGTTCGGTGGTTTTATTTTTTTTTAAAGCTGCCTTGGCAGTTTTGGCAGTTTCCCTTTCTTTTTTTTGAACTTGTTTTTCTTTTTCTGAAAAATCTTTGATTTTCATTTTAGCTGATTTTCCTGATCGTTTTCTCATATAATAGATTTTTGACTCGCTAACTTTACTGTGCCTTAAAACTTCTATTTTTTCAATAGCTGGTAAATAAATTGGAAAGATCATTTCAACTCCAATTCCCTGAGAGTCTCTTCTAACTGTAATGGTAGGAGAGGAACTCTGTTTCCCTTTAATGGCTATTACCAAGCCTTTAATAATTTGAACTCTTTGTTTGTCACCCTCAGTGATTTTTTTGTGAACGCGAACAATATCTCCTGTTTGAATTTCAGGAATGTCAGTTCTTTCTTGAGATTTATTAAAATCAATCAATTTTTGATTCATATAATCAATGTTAAAGTCTTTAAATTCTTTTGAATTATAGTCGTTTTACTGGTTTAAGTCAAGAGAGTTTTTGAAATTTAAAAATTTAAAAACTTGTTTAATCAATAAAAAGAAGTTATTATAGGTTTAGCTGATTAGTATAAAAATTTTTATGTTTACTTTAAGAAAAATTAAAGGAGATCATCTCTTTAAAGATGTAAATGACGAAACAAGGGAAGAGGTTATAGAAAATATTATTGAAACTTCTACCCCTAGAAAGAGTTTTTTTGTAGTGGTAGCAGTTTCGGCAATTGTTTGTACGGCTGGTCTTATAATGGACAGTGTGGCTTTAATTATTGGAGCAATGCTGATTGCACCTATTTTGTCAGCGATTTTATCAATATCTTTAGGGATAGTGGTTAGAAACTTTAAATTATTTTATCGTTCAGTTTTGGTTTTCATAAAAGCCGTAGTGCTTTTGTTCGTTTCAGCTTTTGCAATTTCAATGTTTTTTGATGTTAAAAATGGAATTCTTTTTGATTTTCTGCTTAAAAAAGATTTTGAATTGGAAATTTTTATAGTTGCCTTAGTGGTTGGTTTTATAGCGGCCTTGTCTTTTATTAGGAAAGAACTTTCTCAATATATTTCCGGAACAGCCATTGCTGTTACTTTAATCCCTCCAGTTTGTATTAGCGCGGTAGCTTTAAAAATGGGTTATCGAGATTATTTTCTAAACGCTTTGTGGATATTTTTTATTAATTTTTTTGGAATAATGGTCTCTTCTATTGGGGTTTTCTTGGCTACTAAGTTTTATAAATCTAAAAGTAGAGTTATTCAGGAATTGTGTGAAGAAGAAAAACTTTTAGAGAAGTTAAGTCGAAAAGATAGATTTAAAAAATGGTTAGTGGAAGGAATTCACTTGTTGAAAAGATTTTTTAAAAGAAAATAATGAAAATTGGTATTTAAACAAAATTACTGAAAAATTATTAATTAATTTAAAAAAGCCCCTAACTTCTCTTTAAAAAAGAGGGAAAAATTTAGGCGGAAATAAACTCTCAAAAATGAAAAATTATTATATCACTACTACCTTACCTTATGTTAATTCCAGTCCACATATAGGGTTTGCTTCAGAAATAATTAGAGCTGATGTGATGGCTAGATTTCATCGGGAAATCCTGGGTAAAGAAGTTTTTTTTAACACTGGGGCTGATGAACGTGGTCAGAAAATCTTTGATCAATCTCAAGAAGAAAACTTACTTCCGCAAGAATTTTGTGATTTACAGGCTGAAAAATTCAAAGAATTAAAAAAAGTTTTAAATTTAAGTTTTAATAATTTTGTGCGAACAACCGACGAGCATCATATCAAAGCAGCTCAAGAATTTTGGAAAAAATGTCAAGAAAAGGGTGATATTTATAAAGCTAAATATAAAGTCAAGTACTGCGTCGGTTGTGAATTGGAGAAAACTGATTCAGAATTGAACGAGGAAGGTCGGTGTCCTTTGCATCCCAATAAAGATTTGCAGGTTTCAGAAGAAGAGAATTATTTTTTCAAATTTTCTAATTATCAAAAAGCTTTATTGGATTTATATAAAAATAATCCAGACTTTGTTGAACCTCAAAAAAGATTTAATGAAATTAAAAGTTTTGTTGAAAAGGAATTGAAAGACTTTAGTATTTCTAGATTGAAAGAGAAAATGTCTTGGGGGATTTCAGTTCCTGGAGATAAAGAGCATGTTATGTATGTTTGGTTTGATGCTTTAGTCAATTATATTTCCGTTTTAGGTTGGCCAGAAAATCAAGCTAATTTTGAAAAATGGTGGCCAGGGGTGCAATTGGCGGGTAAGGATAACTTGCGTCAACAGTCAGCCATGTGGCAAGCAATGTTGATGTCAGCTGGTTTGCCAAACTCAAGAAAAATATATATCAATGGTTTCATAATTTCAGATGGTCAGAAAATGAGTAAGAGTTTAGGCAATGTGATTTCTCCCTTGGAAATGGTGGAAAAATTTGGTATTGATGGAACTAGATATTTATTGATGGGAAGTTCAAATTTTGGCGAAGATGTTGATTTGACTTGGGAGAAAATGACAGAAAAATATAATAACGATTTAGCTAACGGCTTGGGAAACGTTTTTTCAAGATTGATAAAATTGAGTCAAAAAATTGAGCTCAGTAATGGAGAAATCGAAAAGTTTATTGTAAAAAATGTTAATTTAGGTTTAGAAAGATATTCTGAATATCTCGACAAGGGGCGAGTGGAAAGACTTTTGCGGGATGTGCAAAAAAAAGTTTCTAGACTAGATAAAAAAATTGAAAACATCAAACCCTGGGAAATTGCAAGGTCCAATCCAGAAGAATTTGAAAAAGAAATGCTTGTTTTTCTAGCGGAATTAAAAGAAATTCAAATAATGATTGAAATTTTTATGCCTGAAACGGCTGAAAAAATGAATGAAATGTTAAAAAATAGAAAGGTAGGTGGATTGTTTCCGAGAATTAAGGTTTAGTCTCAAATAGCAAATAAATACTAAATTTTAAAATTGATATTTAATACTAATCAATGATTGATACTCATGCTCATTTAGATTTTAAAAATTTTGACGATGATCGAGAAAACGTAATAAAGCGTTTTTTTGATGATGGAGGGAAGACGATTATAAATATTGGAGTTAACTGGGAGGGAAACAACGGATCTTTAGAGATCGCCGAGAAAAACGAAAATATATTTGTTTCGTTAGGCTTTCATCCGGAAGAGGAAGGTCTTGATTTAAGAAAAGTGGAGAACTATTTAAAAGAGAAAGCTCAAAATTCAAAAGTAAAAGCTATCGGAGAAATTGGATTGGATTATTTTCATACACCAAAGCAGACAATTCAGGGAGTCACTGTAAACAAAAATAGGATAGAATTTCAAAAAAAACTTTTTATCAAACAGTTAGAAGTTGCCAAAGCACTAGACTTGCCAGTGGTTATTCATTGCCGAGATGCTTATGCAGATGTGTTGGAAATTATTTCCAAGAAAAAATTCCAAGAAATGAAAATGGTAATGCATTGTTTTTGTGGCGGAATTAAGGAAACTGAAGATTTTTTGAAACTTCCCAATCTAAAATTTTCATTTACTGGTAACTTAACTTTTCTTAAAGAAGATGATGAATTATTAAAAGTAGTAGAGAAAATTCCTTTGAAAAAAATTATGGTTGAAACTGATTGTCCTTTTTTAACTCCAACGCCTAATCGAGGGAAAAGAAATGAACCTAGCTATGTGAAATATGTGATTGAAAAAATCGCTGAAATAAAAGGGTTGAAATCTAAGAGAATTGAAAATCAAACAGACAAAAACGCGATTGAATTTTTTGATATCAAAGTTTAGAATAGTTAATAATTAAGAAATATGATTTAAGAAAAAGAAACCCTAAATGGGTTTCTTTTGATGATTAAGTCATATCGTAGTAATTTATAAATTTTATTTAATTTTTCTTTTAATCTCTTCTTCCTTATAACAAACTAATTGATCATCCGGCTGAATTTTGATTTTTCCCTTGACTGCCATTCCGCATTCTAGACCTGATTTTACTTCTTTTATGTCCTCTTTATTGTGTTGAAGCTGGATTAAGTCTCCAAGTCCCAAGAGTTCTTTGTCCCTGAAAACTTCAATTTTTTCCCCTTTAACAATTTTTCCGTCCATAACTTTTCCTCCGACTATGGAAAGATTTTTGGAGTTTTTAAAGTTAGCTAAAACTTTCAATCTTCCTAATTCTATTTTTTTAAATTCTAAATCCAAAAGTTCAGAAATTTCGTTTTTTAAATCTTCTATTAATTCATAAATAATATTAAAAGTTTTTAGCTTAGTCTCATCGGATACAATTTTTTTATTGGCGGTTGGAGTCGGGTTGACATTAAAACCATAGATGATGGCTTGAGTTGTTTGAGCCAGTTTGACGTCTGTTTCAGTTATTGACCCCACACCTTCGTCAACAAAATCAATATTAACTTCCTGAGTGTCAATTGAATTTACGATTTGTTTGATTGCCTCAAGAGTGCCCTGAACATCAGTTTTTAAAATTATCGGTAAACTGCTTTTTTTAGTTTCGTTGATAGTCATAATCAATTCTTTTGAACCAAAGTCTCCAATTTTTCCGCCGAGTTTTCCTTTGGATTGAGAAATTTCTTTAGAGAACTTTTTAATTTTTTTAGGGTCGCTCTCAGCTTGCAGGAGGTCATTGCTTTTAGGAGTTTCTGACAATCCGATGATAGTTACTGGAGTGGAAGGGGGTGCTTCTGTGATTGATTTGCCAGTAAAGTTTTCCATTCTTCTTATTTTGCTAATACTTTTGCCGATTATAATAGTTTGACCAATTTTTAGAGTTCCAGTTTTTACCAGTACTTTGGCTACGGAGCCTTTAGCTGAATCTTTATTGGATTCTAAAATGATACCCAAAGCATCTCTATTCGGATTGGCTCTGAAATCATAATATTCAGCTAAAAATAGAATATTTTTAAGTAAATCATCTAACCCGATGTCTTGTTTGGCAGAAATTTCACTGTAAGGTACTTCACCTCCGTAACCTTCAAGAAAAAGATTATGTTCAGCCAATTCTTGTTTGACTTTGTTTACATTGGCCTCTGGTTTGTCAATTTTATTGATGGCGACCAAAACAGGTACTTTGTTTTTTATTATAAACTCAATTACTTCTTTGGTTTGAGGCTTAACTCCATCGTCAGCTGCAACAACCAAAATAGCGATATCAGACAGAGAAGCTCCTCTTTCTCGCATTCCTTGAAAAGCTTCATGTCCAGGAGTGTCAATGAAGGTTATTAATTCGCCACCTTTTTCAACCTGATAAGCACTAGTGTGCTGGGTGATTCCCCCAAATTCTCCCTCGGTTACTCTAGTTTTTCTTAGAGTATCCAATAGAGTGGTTTTTCCATGATCAACGTGTCCAAGAATGGTTACTACCGGGGGTCTTTTTTTTAGTTTTTCCTTGTCTTCTTCCTCGAGACTAAGAATATTTTTCAATCTATCAGTTGTTAAAAGGTCTTTAGTAGTAGTCAGTTCTTCTGGCTCTACTTCAATTCCTAATTCTTCAGCAATAACAAAAACCGTATCATAATCAATTAAGTTGTTGATATTGGCCATAATCCCATTTTCCATCAACTTTTTTAAAATATCAGAAACGTCGATTTTTGATCGAACGGATAGCTCTTTGATGGTCAATTGGGAAGGAATTTTAATGATATCTCTTTTCTTTTCTTCCGCCAAAACAATAAATTAATTATTAAAAATTTTAAATAAAATTTGCTTATTCAAATAAGTGTTAAATTTAACATAAAAGCATTCATAAGTCAAAATAAGTTTTTCCAATTAAACTCGCCGGTTAACTTTTTGGTTGTTTTTTTCTATGGAAGCAATTTTAATGGCTTGTTTCTCTTCTTCTGTTAGCGGATGTTTGGGGGATACACCTTTCTGAATTGATTTAGCATAAATTCTAACTCCCTCTCTGGAGTAGAGCGAAGAGATTATAGCTCCGCTGTTTTCATCGTCTAGTAAAGCTAAAGAGAAGCTTTGATCTCCACCAATCTCTCTAAAAGGGTTAAATCTCAGCAAGCTAACCTTGTGAATACTTTTAAGAGAGTGTTGATTGATTTTTTCTGTTTGATCATATAATTCTGTAGTCTTTTCAAATAAGTCTTCGATATCAGTATTGTTTCTTAAAATTATTGGTTCTAAATCTTTTCCTTTTTTGCCCTGAAAAAGTTTTTTTTGATTTTTTTTGATTTTAGATAAGGAAAATTGAAGAAAAATATTCCAAATAAAAGTCGAACTAACAATTCCTGCTAAAATATAAATAAAAATTGTGTTTTCCATTTCTTTACTTTATTATAAAAATATAACATGGATTAATTTTAACATTTCAATTTTGAAATTGGAATAGAATTTTGGTTGATTTTTATTTGAATTAATATTATAATTAAATTATTAATTATCAAAAGATAAAATGGCTTCTAAAATAAAAAGTTTCTTAAATTTTTATCAAAAAAGAAAAAAAATTTCTCAATATAGATTATTGAGTGTTTTTGAATATCAAGATCAAGCTTATGCTTTGAGAATTAATAAAAAATCCTTAGAGGTGATAAATTTGAAAACCCAAAAAATTATTAAGATTAAATCTAATGCAGACTTCGATATCAAAAAAGTTAATCAAGGGCGAGAGTTCAAGGTTTCCAAGATTAATGCTGAGGATTTAATTTTAAGTTTTAAAACCAAAGAAAAGGGAGTTGAAAAAGTTAAAAACTATCTTTCCAGAGATTTGACTAATTGGGAACCATTTAGTTCCAAAGTGAAAACTGCCAACGCCTTTTCTATTGTGAGCGATTATAGTTTTGAAAAAAATAAAATTGCTTATTATCAAAAAAACAATCGAATTAATTATTGTAAAATAAAATATTTTTCCATTGTTAATAAAAATAGAGAAACGGACATAAAGGAAGAATTAAAGAACAAAGAAACTGATAAAATAATCTCTGCTGAAGCTTATTCTGAAAAAAAAGTTCTCTTTCTATTTTATTATGTTTATAAAAATCAAAAAGAAATAATCTTGAAAGTGGCTATAATGGACAAAGAAAATCCTTCTAGGTTACTTTTTATGATTGATAAATCTCTTTTTAAATCTAAATCTTTTGATTTCAAACTTTTGCCTTTGGGGATTATTAAAATTAAAGATGGTTATCAACTCTATTGCAAAGATAAAAATGAAAAACTCTATTTGACTAAATTACCTCCAATAGATTATCAATATGAATTTAGTAATTTCAAACACTTTAAAGACACTAGAAGTTATCAAAGGAAAAATTTTTCTCTGGATAAAAGTCAAAAAAATCCAATTATGAAACCTAGAGAAAATGTTAGATGGGAGTCAAACGGAACTTTTAATCCAGCTGCCATTAAAATCAAAGACAAAATACATTTAATTTATAGAGCAGTAGGAGAAGACTATTCTTCGGTTTTTGGTTATGCTTGTACTGAAGATGGTTCAAAAATTAAGGAAAGATCAAAAACTCCCATTTATAAACCTCAAGAACATTTTGAATTGAGAAAAGACGAGAAATTTTCTTTCCGCTATCCATACATGTCTGGCGGTGGCTGGGGTGGTTGTGAAGATCCTAGATTATCAATAGTTGAAGACAGAATTTTTATGACTTACACTGCCTTTAACGGACAGATTGCTCCTGGAGTGGCTTTAACTTCTATTAAAATTGATGATTTTTTGAATAAAAAGTGGAAATGGGAGAGACCATTTTTAATCAGTGAACCAGGAAAAATTCAAAAAAATTGGGTGATTTTTCCAGAAAAAATTAAAGGTAAATACGCTATTCTTCATAGCATCTCGCCTGAAATATCAATAGATTATTTTGATAATTTAATTTCTGGACAAGTAATGATTAAAAGTCGTTATTCTAAAAATTCAGATAATTTGAAATGGGAAAATTATTTACGAGGAGTAGCTTCACCGCCCATTAAAACTAAAAAAGGTTGGTTGCTTTTTTATCATGCCATGGACCATAAAAATCCTGACCAATATAAATTAGGAATGATGATGTTGGATTTAAAAGATCCTTCAAAAATTAAATATAGATGTGCCAATCCAATTTTAGAGCCAAAAGAGTTTTACGAAAATGATGGAAAACCAGGAGTTATTTATGCTTGTGGCTCGGTGATCAAGGACGAAAAAGTTTTAATTTATTATGGAGGAGGGGATAAAGTAAGTTGTTTAGCTAGTGTTGAACTTAAAAAACTTCTTGACACTTTAATTAATTCTGAGCAAGAAGGTTGTTTTAAGGAAATAAAAATAAAAATAATTTAAGAAATCTTTATAAAAAACAAAAAATGATTCCAAAAAGATATTATTATAATCCGATTTTAATGCCTTCAGAATTAAACAGTTGGGAAATGGAGGCCACTTTTAATGGGTGCCCTATTAAAGATAAAGAGGGTATTAGTCTTCTCTATAGGGCTATTTCACCTTTACAAATGATTGGTAAAAATAAACTAAATGTTTCTTCCA
>Ga0307932_1000669_pt1 | contig 14147 bp, 12 predicted proteins | sample OrgLakmetageno48_FD_201843 | JGI IMG/M metagenome (GOLD analysis project Ga0307932, IMG submission 201843) | Saline water microbial communities from Organic Lake, Antarctica - #48 | ecosystem: Environmental > Aquatic > Non-marine Saline and Alkaline > Saline | place: Antarctica: Organic Lake...
TAAGAGAAGAGGGTCTAACAGATGACCAAACTTTAGCAGTAATCAAAAAAAAGGTTAAGCAAGGAAAAGACTCAGTTGAGAAATATAAAGCTGGGGAAAGACCAGAATTGGCGGAAAAAGAGCAAAAAGAGGTTGAGATTTTGCAACAATATCTTCCAGAGGAATTAGGTGAAGATGAAATTGAAAAGATAGTAAAAGAAGTTATTGAAGAAAACAAAATTGAAGATTCTTCAAAAATGGGAATGGTTATGGGGGTGGCAATGAAAAGGTTGCAAGGGCAAGCTGATGGTAATGTTGTCCGTAAAATTGCAAGTAAACTTCTTCAAAAATAGAAAATTTCTTTATAAACAAAATTTTCGTTGGCGATAATTTTGTGAAATTGACCAAGATTTTTTTGGATTTTTTGTGGCAGAAACAGTTTCATTTTTTAATTAAAATAATTTTTATCGATGTTTTTTATCGAAAATTTTCCAGAAAAATTAGCTCGAAAAACTTTGAAAGAAATCATTGAATTTTTTAAATACAATCAAATTATTTCTAACGAGCAAGAAGTTTCAGTTGCTATTAAAAATGTTTCTAAAAATGAAATTAAAAAATTAAATAAACAGTATAGAAAGAAAGATCAACCTACAGATATTCTATCTTTTGGATATGAGTTCAATCAAAAAATTTTAGAAGGTGATTTAGTTTTATGTTGGGAGGTTATTCAAAAAAATGCTCGAGAAGATCAAATAAAAGTCGAAGAAGAATTAAAGAAAAATTTAATCCATGGTTGTTTACATTTAACAGGTTTGGAGCATTCAAATGAAATGTTTGAATTGCAAGATAAATTTTTAAAAATATGAACTTCAGTAATTTATTTCTAAATAAAATTGGAATAGATTTAGGGACCGCCAACACTTTGGTTTTTATTCCAAAAAAAGGTATTGTTATCAATGAACCCTCAGTGGTAGCGGTTGATATTAATGATAACAAAATTTTAGCTGTGGGAAATGAAGCTAAGGAGATGATTGGAAGAACGCCAGAAACAATCGTGGCTCATCGTCCTCTAAAAAACGGAGTGATTGCTGATTATAGAGTGACTGAAGCTATGATTCGTTATTTTGTTAACAAGGTTAGTTCTAAAATTAGGTTTATACGACCTGATATTTTGATTTCTATTCCAGCGGGAATCACTTCCACTGAAAGAAGGGCGGTAATTGAGGCTGCTAATAATGCTGGGGCTAAAAATGCTTATGTAGTCAAGGAGCCAGTTTTAGCGGCAATTGGAGCAGGCATTCCGATAAACAATCCTTCGGGGAATATGATTATTAATATTGGCGGAGGAACTTCTGAGGTGGCTATTATTTCTTTAGGAGGAGTGGTGGCGGCCCACAGCGCTAGAGTTGGTGGAGATCGTTTTGATAATGCGATTGCTAATTATATTAAAAAAAGATATGGCTTAGCAATTGGTGAGAGAACAGCGGAAGATATTAAAAAAGCCATCGGAGGAGCTATGCCTCAAATCAACGAAAAGTATGCTGAAATCAGAGGGAGAGATTTGATGGGTGGTTTGCCGAAAACAGTCAAAATTTCCTCTAATGAAGTAGCTGAAGCCTTGCAGGATGAATTGAGAGAGGTCATCGACGCTATTAAAAAAGTTCTTCAAGAAACTCCGCCTGAATTATCAGCCGATGTTATGGATAAAGGAATGGTTTTGTCAGGTGGGGGAGCTTTGTTAAGAAATTTGGATCAATATATCGTTCAAATGACTGGAGTGCCTTGCTATGTAGCAGATGATGCTTTGCTCTGTGTGGCTAAAGGGACTGGAATTGCTTTGGATAATTTGGATTTGTATAAGAAAACTATTTTATTGAAATAGTTTTTAAGAATTAATTTTTGATTAGTTTGTTCTAATTAAATTAATAAATCTTCTAAAATTGTAATTTTTAATTCTTAATTTTACCCAAGCTTGAAAATAATCTCAACATGGATTAAGATGGAATCATAGTATTTGATGGAACTGTTTCCAAACACTCTTTTTACTGCAATTTTCCATTTTTGGTTAAATTTTCTAAAAATTTGATTGCCTCAGCTAAGGCTAAAATAACAAAATTGTTTAAAAAATTTACCTCAAAAATGATAAATTTCGTAACAAAAAAGTGTTTGGAAAAAGCTCCTTAATTAATAATAAAAACAAATGATTACAACTAACGAACTTCGCCAAAAATTTCTTCAGTTTTTCAAAACTAAATCTCATGCCATTTTGCCGTCTTTTCCGATAGTGCCAGAAAATGACCCCACCTCACTTTTCATAAGCTCTGGTATGCAACCCCTGGTTCCTTTTTTAATGGGAGAAAAACATCCTCAAGGCAATCGCCTAGCTGACGTTCAAAAATGTATTAGGACGATTGATATTGATGAAGTTGGCGACACCACCCACCATACTTTTTTTGAGATGATGGGCAATTGGTCTTTGGGAGATTATTTTAAAAAAGAAGCTATAGAATGGAGTTATGAATTTTTGACTTCTTCTCAATGGCTAGGATTAGACAAAGAAAGATTAGCTGTTTCAGTTTTTGAGGGCGATCAAGATGCTTCTTTTGATAAGGAATCTTTTGAACATTGGATAAAGCTTGGATTTTCTGAGGAAAGAATTGCTAAATTACCAAAAATTGAAAACTGGTGGGGACCTCCAAGCGAAACTGGGCCCTGTGGACCTGATTCTGAGATTTTTTATTGGACTGGTTCAAGTCAGGAGATTCCTAAAAAATTCGATCCAGAAAATAGTAAGTGGGTAGAAATTTGGAATAATGTCTTTATGGAATATGAGAAAACCGCAGAAGGTTCTTTTCGGAAACTTGCACAACAAAATGTCGATACGGGAATGGGATTAGAAAGAGTGGTGGCTATTTTGAATGGAATAAAAGATGATTATCAAGCAGAAATTTTTCAACCAATTGTCAAAAGAATTGAAGAGCTTTCTAATAAAGAATACAAAGGATTTAATAAAAAATCTTTTAGAATTATTGCTGATCATATTAAAGCCGGGGTTTTTATGGTAGCAGACGGAATTCAACCTTCTAATACTGAAAGAGGTTATGTGTTGAGAAGGCTGATAAGAAGAGCGGTTAGAGAAGCCAATAAACTTGGGATTGATTTTCTATTCACTGAAAAAATAGGGAGAGTTGTGCAAGAAATTTATCAAGCAACCTATCCAGAAATATCTGGTCAGGATGTTTTGGGAGTTATTAAAGAGGAAGAACAAAAATTTCAAGCAACTTTGGAAAAAGGCTTGAAACAGTTTGATAAAATTATTAGTAAAAAACAAGATGTAGTTTTGGTTTCTTCTAATCCTGATAAAATTAGAGAATATAAAAAATTGATTGGAGATAGGATGCGCTTAAGTTTTTATAAATCTAGTTTGCCTGAAGTTCAGTCTGTTGACTCCAAAGAAGTGGCTCAGTACAAGATTATAGAAGCATATAAATTAATTAAAAGACCAATCATCGTTGAAGACACCGCTTTGCATTTGGAAGCCTGGAATGGCTTTCCTGGAGCCCTGATCAAATGGCTGGAGGAATATTTAGGAACTCAAGGAATTTTGGATTTGACTGAAAATAAAAATAGAAATGCTGAGGCTAAATGTGTAATAGCTTATTTTGATGGAAGAGAGATTTCTTTTTTTGAGGGTTCAACTAAAGGCAGGATAACCGAAGAAAGAAAAGGTAAAAACAAAGCTGATTTTGGATTTGATCCTATTTTTATTCCAGAAGGCTATGAAGAAACCTTTGCTGAAATGGGGGAAAAGAAGAACGAAATTTCTCATCGAGCGAAGGCTTTGGAAAAATTTATTAAGGGAAAAGTAGACGAAAAGATTAAAATCGATGAAGATATTTTGGACAGTTCTAGCGAATTGGTGGTAACTGGAGAAGAAGCTTTTGATTTATTCCAAACATATGGTTTTCCAATCGAAATGGTTCAAGATTTGGCTCATGAAAAAGGTTTAAGAGTTAATCGAAGAGAATTTGATGAAAAATTAGCTACTCACCAGGAGCTTTCTAGAACTGCTAGTGCTGGAATGTTCAAAGGAGGCTTAGCTGACACCAAAGAAAAAACCAAACAACTCCATACTGTAGCTCATTTGCTTTTGTCTGGTTTGCGGAAAATTTTGGGAGATCAGGTGATTCAGAAAGGGGCTAATATAAATGGTGAGAGAGTTAGGTTCGATTTTTCTCATTCAGAAGCCTTAACTGAAGAACAAAAAAAATCATTAGAAGATTTTATTAATCAAGCTATTGAAGAAAAAATACCAGTTATTAAAGAAGAAATGTCATTAGATGAGGCTAAAAAAAGTGGGGCTCATGGAAATTTTAAAAGCAAATATGGAGATTTGGTGAGCGTTTATACTATCGGCGAGTATTCCAAAGAAATTTGTGGTGGTCCTCATGTTGAAAACACTAGCGAGATTGAAGGGACTTTTAAAATTGTTAAAGAAAAATCCTCATCTTCTGGTGTTAGAAGAATTAAGGGAATTTTGGAATAAAATTTTTTTAGGAAAATGAAAATATAAAAATTATAATTTAAAATACTTTAAATTAATTAAGTGACTCTTCAAAAAGCTAAACAAAGAGCTGAAAAATTAAGGAAGGTGATTGATGAATACAGATATCGGTATCATGTTTTGGATGATCCAACTTTAACTGATCAAGTTTATGATTCTTTGATGGAAGAATTGAGAACTTTAGAAAAAAAATATCCTGAACTAAAAACATCTGATTCCCCTACTCAAAGAATCGGTGGAAAACCTTTAAAAAAATTTAAAAAAGTTGAACATCGGGTTCGGCAGTGGTCTTTGAGCGATGCTTTTAGTTATGAAGAATTGGAAGATTGGGAAGAGCGTAATCGGAAAATTTTAGAAAAAAAGAACATTAAAGCCAAATTTGATTATGTGGTTGAACTAAAAATTGATGGATTGAAAATCGTTTTGGATTATGAGAAAGGTTTTTTGACCAGAGGAGCTACTAGAGGGGACGGAGTGATCGGAGAAAAAGTTACTGAAAATATTAGAACCATCAAAAGCGTTCCTTTGAAAATCAAGCAAAAGCTTGATTTAACTGTTACCGGAGAATGTTGGTTGCCAAACAAAGAACTAAAAAGAATAAACAAAGAAAGACGAGAAAAAAATTTGCCAGAGTTCGCTAACTCTAGAAATGCTGGAGCTGGTTCTATTCGCCAATTGGATCCCAAAATAGCGGCTTCTAGAAATTTAGACTCCTATATCTACAGCTTAGAAGAAATTAGAACAGAAGGAATTGAGGATTTTAAAACTCAAAAAGAGGAGCTAGAGTTTTTGATTGAGTTAGGCTTTAAGGTCAATAAAGAACATCAATTTTTCAAAAAATTAGAAGATGTAAAAAAATTCTATAAAAGTTGGGAGAACAAAAAAGATCATCAACCTTATGGAATTGATGGGATGGTGATAAAAATAAATTCTAAAGAATATCAAAAGGCACTTGGCTATACTGGAAAATCTCCTAGGTTTGCGATTGCTTGGAAATTTTCTCCAGAACAAGTAACCACTCAAATTAAAGATATCAAAATTCAAATTGGAAGAACCGGTGCATTAACGCCAGTGGCAATCTTAAAATCAGTTAAAGTGGCTGGTAGTTTGGTTTCTCGGGCAACTTTGCATAATGAAGATGAGATTATTAAAAAAGATATAAAAATTGGCGACACTGTCGTTATTCATAAAGCTGGAGATATTATTCCCGAGGTGGTTGAAGTGATTAAAAAATTACGAACAGGAAAAGAAAAAAAGTTTAAAATGCCTGAAGTTTGTCCGATATGTGGTGGTTCTATTGTCCAGGAAAAAATTATGGATAAGAAGAAATTAAGTTCAGCGCATTTTTGTGTTAATAAGAATTGTTTCGCAGTGGAAAAAGAAAATTTAATTCACTTTGTTTCTAAAAAAGGTTTGAACATTGATGGTTTAGGAAAAAGCATTGTGGAGCAACTTATGAATGAGGGTCTGGTTTCCTCAGTAGCTGATATTTTTAGTTTAAAGGTAGGAGACTTGGAGTCTCTAGAAAGATTTGCTGAAAAATCTGCTCAGAATTTAATTGAAGCTATAGAAAAGAGTAAAAAAGCTTCTTTTGAAAAAATATTGTTTGGTTTGGGAATTCGTCATCTGGGAGAAGAAGGAGCAAGCTTATTAAAAAAGGAAATAGAAAACCCCGATTCTTTCCTGGGTAGAAAATATAAAGAAATCAATTTTACAATTAAAAAGCCGACTGATTTAAGTAAATTTTTTGATAAAATTTCAGTTGAAGACTTATCTGAAATAAATGGATTTGGCTCTAGGATAGCCGAGAGTTTGAAAAAATGGTTTGATGATTTCAACAATCGTAAAATTTTAGAAAAATTAGAGAAAAGAGGAGTAGAAATAAAAAAAGTGGAAATTAAAGATGCAGTAAAACCTAAAAAACTTGAAGGAAAAATTTTTGTTTTAACCGGAAGTTTGGAGAGGTTAAGTAGGGACGAAGCTAAAAAAATGATTAAAGAAGAGGGCGGAAAAGTTTCCTCCTCTGTTAGTAGCAATACTGACTATATAGTAGCCGGAAAAAAGCCTGGTAATAAATATGAAAAAGGGTTAGAATTAAAAATCAAGGTGTTAGGGGAGAAGGAGTTTGGAGAATTAATTGGAAAGTAAATTATTTATAAAAGTAGTATGTCTAAAAAAATCACCATCGAAGATGTTAAAAAAACTGCCGAGTTGGCTAGGATTAAACTAACCAAGGCGGAAGAAAAAAGATTTACCAAAGACATTGATAAAACTTTGGACTTTTTTGCAGATATTCAAGAAATTAAATCAAACAAAGTGAAAAGGTTTGATCATTATCAATTGAACGAGAATCAATTAAGAACGGATGAAGTTTTGGAAAAAGAGGACAGCCTAAGAAACGGAATTAAAAATAATTTTCCCGAATCCAAGGACGATTATTTGAAAGTTAAAACTGTTATTAAGAAATAAAAATCATGATAAAAGAATTACATCAAAAGTTAATAGAAGGAGAAATTACTTCAGTCGAATTAACTAAAAAATATTTAAAGCAGATTAAAAAGCGGAATCCAGAGCTGAATACTTTCTTGGATGTTTATGAAAAACAAGCACTAGAAGAAGCTAAAAAAGTAGATAAGAAAATTGAGGCTGGAAAGGAAATTGGTTTGTTGGAAGGAATACCTTATGCAGTTAAAGATAATTTTTGCGTTAAAGATGAAATAGCTACTGCTGGATCTAAGATTTTAGAGAATTATAAAGCGCCTTATGATAATTTTGTAATTAAAAAGCTAAAAAAAGCTGGGGCGATTTTATTGGGGAAGACTAATCTTGATGAATTTGCCATGGGAACTTCTACCGAAAATTCAGCTTTTGGTGTGACCAAGAATCCAGTAGATACTAAAAGAGTTGCCGGAGGTTCTTCTGGAGGTTCAGCTGCTACGGTAGCGGATGATCAAGCTGTTTGGTCTTTGGGGTCTGATACTGGAGGGTCAATTCGATGCCCAGCCAGTTTTTGTGGGGTGGTCGGAATGAAGCCAACTTATGGAAGAGTTTCTCGAAGTGGTTTGATTGCTATGGCTTCAAGTTATGATCAGATTGGACCTTTCACTAAAACGGTTGAAGATACGGCTATTATTTTAGATGAGATCTGCGGTCAAGACCCGAAAGACAATACTACTGTTTTCAAAAATACTAATTTTTTCAATAACTTGAAATCAGAAATTAAAGGTAAAAAAATTGGAGTTTTGAAAGAATTTATGGGAGAGGATGCGGATAAAGAAGTGAAAAAAATAATTCAAAAGAAAATAAATTGGGCTAAAAAAAATGGAGCAGAGGTTTTCGACATTGAAATTCCCGGGATTAAACATTCTTTAGCAGTTTATTATTTGATGATTTGCTCGGAAGTTAGTTCTAATTTAGCTCGTTTCGATGGAATTAAATATGGCAAGAGAAAAGAAACTAAAGATATTCTCAATACTTATTTAGATTCCAGGGAAAAGGGTTTGGGAGATGAGGTTAAAAGAAGGATTATTCTAGGAACATACTCTTTGTCAGCTGGCTACAAAGATGCTTATTATAAAAAAGCTCAAGAGGTTAGAGATTTAATCAAGCAAAATTTTAGAAAAGTTTTTGAGGAAGTGGATTTAATTTTAACTCCAACTATGATGGGTCCAGCTTTTAAAATTGGAGAAAAATGTGATGATCCCTTGAAATTATATTTAGTTGATATTTCTACTGTTCCAGTTAATGTTGCGATGTTACCTGCTATTTCAATCAATGCTGGTTTTTCTAAGGTTAAAGGAAAGAATTTACCAATTGGAATGCAATTGATTGGACCTTGGTGGCAAGAGCAGTCTATTTTGAACACCGCTTTGGCGTTTGAAAAAATGAACTAGAAATTTTATAAATTTAAAATTAATCATTGTGAATTTTTTTAAAATAACATCTTGTTTATCAAATTTTAATATAGTATTATCTATACAAGGGAATGTTTCCAAACGCTCCCTATAATGGAAATTTTCAGAGATTGAAAAATTAATTTTAATCTTTTGTTTTGAATAATTTCGGAGAAAAAGGCGAAATTTTAGCAGCTAATTATTTGATAGATAAGGGTTATCAAATGATTGATAAAAATTATTATAATTTCAAAGGCTATCGTCTGGGCGAAATCGATTTAATAGCTAAAAATTCCAAAGGGCAGTTGATTTTTTTTGAAGTTAAATCTAGAACTACCAAGGGGCGAGAAGTTGTTCCTGAGGAGAGCATCACTCCTAAAAAATTACAAAAAATCTTCAAAATAATCAATTATTTTTTGAAAGAAAAAGATTTGTTGGAAGCAGATTGGAGAGTTGATTTCATTGGAGTCGTTTTTAATACTAAAACTAAAAAAGCTTCCGTGAGACATATAAAATATCTTCATCTCTAAGGATTGTTTCCAATCACAGTGTAAAAATATTTTTGTTTAAATTTACTAAGTTTTTAAAAATATGAAAACAGAATTAGAATTTTTATTTGGCTCTAGAATCAGGTGGAGATTGATAAAATTTTTTATGTTACATGAAAAAGTGGCTCTAAACGCCTTGGAGATTATAGAAAGAAATAAAATGGAGGCCAAAACTTCCAGAGAAGAAGCAAAAAAAGTTTTAGCTCAGTTGGTTAACGCTAAGTTTTTGTATTCCAGAACAATTAAAAAACAAAAGGCTTATTTTTTAAATACTAAGTATTCTTTTTATAATGAGTTGAAATGGTTGGTTGTTAAATCTAATATTTATCCTCAATGTGAACAATTAAATCGAGTTAAAAATTTAGGAGAAGTCAAATTGGGATTGGTCTCCGGAATTTTTATCAATAATAAAAAATCAAAAACCGATTTATTTTTGGTGGTGGATAATCTTTCTAGGGCTAAATTGAAACATTTGATCGAAGACTTGGAAACTGAAATGGGACAAGAAATAAATTATTCTTTAATGAATTTGGAAGAGTTCAGATATAGAATTAAAATGTTTGACAAGTTTGTTCTAGAACTTTTAGAGCAACCTCATGAAATTATTGTAAATGAGGTGGATGGGATGTTGAAAGAACTAAAAAGAAGTAGAAAAAGTAGTTAATAGATATCTAATAATGAGCAAATACAAAAACAATCTTAAAGAATTTTTTTCTAACAAATTTTTATTATTTGTTTTATCGTTAGGGATTGTTTTAAATCTATCTGCTTGGCTGGTTCTTTGGTCGGGTTTGGATTTAAATAAAACTACTTTGATTATCCATTACAATGCTTTTTTCGGAATTGATAAGATTTCTTTGCATCCGGAGGGCTATCGTTTTTTAGAGGTTTTCTTTGCTCCTTTAAGTGGTTTATCGGTTGTTGTTATCAACTACTTGCTGGGTTTAATTTTACTTTTTTCTAGCTGGAAAAAATCCGCAAAAGATATTTTAGCAGGAGGCGATAAGAAAATTTCTACCGCTACTTTGGGAGGATATTTTATTTTATTAAGCGGAATAGTTTTACAAATGGTTATATTAGTGTATACTATTTCAATTGTTATGGTTAATAAGTGAGATTAAATATTTTTTATGAAGGAAGATAACAATAAAGAAAACTATCAAAGAGATAATTCCGATTGGAGTTATCCTAATCCAAGAACAACTGACCCCAAGGAGAGACGTTGGCAAAGATTCTTTGAAATCTTGCCAGGTTTTTTGACTTGGTCAACTTTATTGGGAATGATTGTTTTTTCTTTTATTTTTCCAATTTGGGTGGCTTTGTTTATAATCGTGTATGATATTTATTGGTTGCATCGGACGATTTATATTGCTACTTATTCAATTTTATCCTATAAAAAAATGAAACGTTGGAAAAAAGTAGATTGGCTGTATCGTTTGAAACATATTAATAACATTGAAGGTCTTAAGAAAAAAACTGAAGAAGATTTAGAAAAATTTATAAAAGACTTTAAGGCTAAATTTTTGAATCGTAAAGAAAAGCAAGAAATTAGAAAAGCTATAATAGAAAGGAAAAATTTTATTAAAAGATTAAAAAAAGATATTAAAAATAAGGAATATTTTTTAAATTGGAAAGATATTTATCATGTAATAATGTTGCCAACAGCTGGAGAGCCAGCTGAAATCATAGAACCTGCGATCGCTTCTATTGATAAATCAGCTTATCCTAATAATAAGATTATTATATTATTAGCTTTAGAAGAAAGAGAATCCAAAAAAGACAGAGATAAAAAAGTCAAAATATTGAAAGATAAATATGGAGATAAATTTTATGAGTTTATTACGACAGTGCACAAAGTCAAAGAAGGCGAATTAAAATGTAAAGCTTCTAATACCACCTATGCTGCCAAGAAACTTAAAAAATATTTAGAGGATAAAAAAATTCCTTTAGAAAACGTAGTTCTTTCTAACTTTGACTGTGACACTCAAGTGCATCCTCAATTTTTAGCAGCTTTAAGTTATGAATATGTTGTTAATCCAAAAAGACTTCGACAAGCCTATCAACCTTTACCAATGTATCATAATAATATTTGGGATACCGTAGCCCCAGTTAGGATTATTGTTACTGGTTCTTCTTTTTGGCACATGGTGGAGTCAATGCGACCTGAACATATGGTCACTTTTTCTTCTCACAGTGAACCATTTAAGACTATTGTAGATGTTGGTTATTGGCCGGTTAATGTTATTTCTGAAGATTCAGTTATTTATTGGAAGGCTTACGATTATTTTTCTGGCGATTATCAAGTGAGACCAATTTATTTGCCAGTTTCTTTAGATGCAGTTTTGAGCGATAATTATTTGGGAACTATTTCAAATCAATATAAACAAAAAAGAAGGTGGGCTTATGGAATTGAGAATCTAGCTATGTTGGCTAGGGCTTTTAAAGATAATCCTAGAATTCCTTTTCTAAAGAAAATAAAATATATTTTTACTATGTTAGAGGGTCATCACAGTTGGGCGACTTCTCCATATATTCTGGCTTTGCTAGGTTGGCTACCTTTGATTTTTGGAGGAGACGCTTTTAATGAATCAGTCTTAGCTCATAACCTTCCAATCTTCACTAGAACTTTGATGACGCTAGCTCTTATCGGTTTGATTATTTCAATGTTTTTGAGTTTTTTGATTATGCCAGAAAGACCTAAAAGATATTCTAGAAAAAAATATTTGTCATTGTTTTTTCAATGGTTTCTGGCTCCTTTTATTGCTCCAATTCTAGGAGCTTCACCGGCAGTTGACGCCCAGACTCGTTTAATGCTCGGAAAATATTTTGGTTCCTTTTGGGTTACTCCTAAAAATAAAAAGAAATAGTTTGGGAAAAAACAAAAAGTGTTCTAGAATAAAAGAAGAGTTAAAATTAATTTAAATAAATGTTGTTTCTTTTTTCAGTTGCTTATTGGATTTTTATTTCAATTACAGTAATGATCGCGGTTACTATAGTTTATCATGTCTGGACCTATTATTTGAATAAAAATTTAGCCATTTTCACCATAATTTTTTTTATAGCAGTTTTTTTGATATTAATTTTAATTAATTTCTCCTTTTTCTCTTCAGTAAATTTAGAGGATTTAAATATTTCGTTTTTTATTTAATTTTTAATGCCCCAATAGTGTTTTTCAATAAAAAAGTTGATTTTCAAAATTCCTATAAAAATATTGATTTTAAAGGCAAAAGATCTGATGAAGCGGTTGTCTTGCTTTTACGTCGGCATTGGATCGTATTTGTTTTCAGGTTCATTCCTTTTTTGTTTTTATTAATAGGATTAATAATTTTTCATATTGCTGGAAAAGAAATTTTCAATTTTTTTATTTTCAATGTTGATAAAAATATATTTTATTTGCTAGAAAGTTTTTTGTGGATTTTTTATTGGCTGGCTTTATTTATCGTTTGGATAAATTTTTATTTAGATGTTTGGATAGTAACTGACAACAGGGTAGTGAATATCGAGCAGTTGAGTTTGTTTAGTAGGCATATAAGCGAATTAAAACATAGTAAAATTCAAGATGTTACTTCAGAGGTGCAGGGATTAATTCCTACTTTGTTTGGCTATGGCAATGTCTATATTCAAACGGCTGGTAATAAGCAACGTTTTGTTTTTAAGCAAATTCCAGAATCAACTAATACTAGAAATATTATAATGAAACTCCAAAAAAGAGCTATTTGGGAAGATAAGAAAAAAGAAGGCGAAATTTTAAGAGGTAAGCTGTAGTTAGGAATATTTTTGGAAATTTTTAAATAAATCTCTTGAAAAAGTAGATTTTTTGTTTTAAGATTAGGTTGTTTGATTGAGAGTATTCCCAGAGATAAATTAAAATAAATAAATTTTATATACTATGAGTAAAGATTATTATGAAGTCTTGGGCGTTGATAAAAAAGCTAATCAAGATGAAATTAAAAAAGCTTATCGGAAAATGGCCCATAAACATCATCCAGACAAAAAAGGAGGAGATGAAGCTAAGTTCAAAGAAGTTAATGAGGCCTATCAAACTTTGTCTGATGAATCAAAAAGAAAACAGTACGATCAATTTGGTTCAGGCTTTCAAGGCGCTGGTTCGCAGGGTTTTGGTGGTTTTGGCGGAAATCAAGGAGCAAGTGGTTTTCAAGGTTTTGATTTTCAAGGCAGTGGCTTTGAAGATATTTTTGCTGATTTTTTTGGTGGAGGTCAAACTGCTAGAAACCAAAGATCCGGTTCTGACATAGTGGTTGATCTGGAACTTGATTTTGAGGAAATGGCTAAAGGCGCAAAGAAAAATATTAAGGTTTATAAAAAAGTTAAATGTTCAAAGTGTGATGGAACTGGAGCTGAAAACAAGAAAACTGAGCAGTGTTCTGTTTGTGGTGGCAGTGGTCAAGTAAAAAAAACCCGGCAAACCTTTTTGGGGGCTTTTTCTCAAGTTGAAGTTTGCGATCAATGTCGTGGAAAAGGAGAAATTCCTAAAGAAAAATGTCGTAATTGTGGGGGAGACGGAGTCATAAGAGATTATCAGGAAATGGAAGTTAATATCCCGGCAGGCATTGATGATGGTCAAACTTTAAGAGTTAGCGGAGGAGGAGAAGCTTCTGTTGAAGGAGGTTCACCTGGAGATTTGTATATAAAAATTCACGTCAAGTCCCATAATAATTTCAAACGTCAAGGTAATGATATCATTTCCAAGCTAAACATTACTTTTTCACAAGCAGTTTTGGGGGATAAACTGAAAGTGGAGACTGTCTATGGCTCAGTGAACTTAAAAATTCCAGCTGGCATTCAGTCAGGAGACTTTCTAAGAATAAGAGGCAAGGGGATAAAGACTCTTGGAGGATTTAGTCAAGGAAGCCATTTAGTTGAAGTTAGAATAAAAACACCTCAAAATATTTCTAAAGATCAGAAAAGACTGATCGAAGAAATGAAGAATTTAGGAATTTAAAAGAAAATAAATCAAATATTGTTTTCAAATTCTTTTTTTGCTAGACTTAGTTTAATTATGGGACTGTTGCCAAACACTCCCAGGATTAGTTAAATTTTTAAACAAAAATATGAAAAAAGTTCTTATCGTTGAAGATGATTCCATGTTGTCTGAGATATATCAAAAAAAATTCAAAAGTCAAGATTCTTTCGAGGTTGTTT
>Ga0307932_1000672_pt1 | contig 14138 bp, 13 predicted proteins | sample OrgLakmetageno48_FD_201843 | JGI IMG/M metagenome (GOLD analysis project Ga0307932, IMG submission 201843) | Saline water microbial communities from Organic Lake, Antarctica - #48 | ecosystem: Environmental > Aquatic > Non-marine Saline and Alkaline > Saline | place: Antarctica: Organic Lake...
CCCGTAATCTTTATGTCTGGAATAAGCGAAAATTTCAAAGGTCTGGAGGAAATTGAAGGCGCTTTTTTTATGGAAAAACCACTAAGTTTAAAAAAAATGGCAAAAAAAATCGAGGAGCTCTTGCTTAAAAACTAAACTTAAACCTGAAATTAAATCCAAAAAGCCTTGTTGAACCAGCAGGGCTTTTTTCTTTTAAAAATTTTTGATATATTAAGGTAGTCGATTGTTTTCTAACAAAAAAATATTCTCATAAATGAATCATCAAAAATTAATTGAACTTAAAACTTGGCGAGATGAATTAGCACAAAGATCTGGAAAACCTAGTTACTATATTTTAACTAACAAAAATTTGGAAGATGCTTTAAATTTAAACCCTCAAAATCCTGATGAATTAAACAATCTTTCTGGCTGGGGACCAAAAAAAGTTGAAAAATATGGTGGGGATGTTTTGAAGATTATTAATGCCGATAATCAACTAGAAAAAATTCCAGAAAAATCTTTGAATTCAGAAGAATCTCAAGAAAGCATTCTTTCTGTGACTCAATATATAAATTTCATCAATTTAACCGTCCAACAATTCAACGAAATCAAAGTAACTGGAGAGATAAATGATTTAAGCGGAGTTAATCACGGCTTGGCTTTTTTTGACTTAAAAGATTCTAAAGAAAAAAATTCAACTATGCAGTGTGTAGTTTTTCGGAATAATTTTCAATACCTAGAGCATTTGCTGGAAGATGGAAATGAAGTTATTATTTCTGGCTTACCATCAATTTATCCTAAAAATGGAAATTTTAAATTTATGGTAAATAAAATTGAACCAGTTGGAAAAGGTTTGTATAAAAAGGCTTTAGAAAAATTAAGAAAAAAATTATTAGAAAAAGGCTATTTTTCAGAAAAAAGAAAAAGAGAATTACCTGCAGTAATTAAAAAAATAGGCTTGATAACCTCCAGTAACGGAGCCGCTGTTCATGATTTTAAAAGAAATTTAGCTGATTTTGGTTTTGAAATTTACTTGAAAAATGTTTATGTGGAGGGTGATCAGGCAGAAAGTTCTATTATTAAAGCTATTGAATTTTTTAACAAAAGAGCAAAAAACTTAGATGCGCTGGTGATAGTAAGAGGAGGGGGAAGTTGGGAAAGTTTAAAAACTTTTAATAGTGAAAAAGTAGTAGAAGCAATTATTAGTTCTAAATTTCCAGTGATAACTGGAATTGGGCATGAAAACGATGAAACATTCGCTGGAATGAGCGCTGATTTCAATTGCTCTACTCCCTCAATTGTCGCAACTTATTTAAGTCAAGCTAGGGAGGAAATACTAAATGATTGTCTTGATTTTAAATTAAAATTAAATCAAGTCGAGGAAAGTTTTTTAAATCAATATGAAAATAGAATTTTTAATTTTTTAAATAATTTAAGTTATAAAGTGGAGGGAATTTTCAATCTCTTTAATAGTTCTGAGCGAAAATTAAGACTTTTATTAAATGAAAAGATATTTCAAATAAATAACTCAATTCATAAAAACAACAACTTAGCTAAGCAATTGCTAGTAAAAACAGATAATTATTTAAAAATCAAAGAAAATTCAGTTAATTTTTTTAAAACAAAAATTGATTTCCTGAATCCTATAAATATTTTAAAAAAAGGTTTTGGCATTGTTTATTTTAAAAGCGGTAAGGTGTTAGATTCAATAAAAAAGATAAAAAGAGGAGACAAAGTCCAAATTCAATTTAAGGATGGTAAATTAGAGGCAGAAATTAAATAACAATTTTTTATAAAGAAGGAGAGCAAAGAGTCTTCGGACAGAATGAAAATTTAAATTGAAAAAATCAAGCTGAAATTTTAAAGAAACGATTGTCAAACTTTTATCAGCTGAAAAAACAAGAGAGAGTGATTTTTTGAGCTTAAAGAATTAGGTAGATTATTTAATGATTTTGAAAAAAGTAGTTGTGTTTTTTTGAGATAAATTTTTCAATTAATCAAAGTTCCGATTAAAGTTTATTTGATGAATTGATTGAACATATTTTGTCGTTCTCTTGAAAAAATTTTTTTAAAAAGTTAGAATAGAATTTATAATAAGTGATAAAAATCAAAGCTATGTCGGGACACAACAAATGGTCTAAAATCAAACACAAAAAAGCTGCTACGGACGCTCAAAGATCTAAAATATTCTCATCCCTTTCAAAAGAGCTTATAATTGTTGCCAAAAATGGAGGTGATCCAGAGACAAATTTTCAATTGAAAATGGTAGTTGACAAAGCGAAATCAGCCAATATGCCCAAAGTCAACATTGATAAAGCTGTTAAAAGAGGAAGTGGCGAACTGAAAAACGAAGCTCAGTTAGAGGAATTTTTATTTGAAGCCTATGGACCAAATCAAGTGGCAATGTTAATAAGGGCGGTAAGCGATAATAAAAATAGAACTTTATCTGAAGTGAGAACGCTTTTAACTAAAAATGGTGGAAAAATGGTGGAGGCAGGGAGTATCGGTTGGCAATTTGATCAAGTCGGGAAGGTAGTCTTGGGAGAAATTAATAAAACAGAAGACGAGATGGAAGAAATTTTAATTGAAAGTGGCGCAAATGATTATAAAAAAGAAGAAGGAGACTTTATCATATACACTTCAATGCAAGAGTTGCAAGATGTTCAGAAAAATTTAGAGAAATATGGTTTGAAAATTAAGGAAGTTGGCTTGACTTATTTGCCTCAAAACACCTTAGAATTAAATGAAAAATACCTGGAAAAATATGCTGAATTTTTTGATAAAATTGAAGAGCAAGACGATGTAGTAGAAATTTATGATAATATTTTTTAGTATCAAGCACTATACATCAAGTATCAAGTATGAAAAAATAAATGAAAAAAGATAATATTAAAATATTAGGTTTAGATCCTGGTACTGCCACTACTGGTTGGGGATTAGTAGAAGAAATTAAAGGAGAGCCAGTAATAAAAGCATATGGATGCATTGAAACTCCCAAAACCCATAGTGACGTGAAAAGATTAGAGGAAATAGCCAGAGATTTAAGGGAGATTCTGGCTACTTATGAGCCAGATGAAGTTGCGGTGGAAGAGTTATTTTTTTTTAAAAACCTTAAAACAGCTATAAAAGTAGCGCAAGCTAGAGGTATTCTGCTTTTGATTCCAACTGAAAATAAAATTCCAGTTTTTGAATACACGCCATTGCAAATTAAACAAGCACTAACGGGATATGGAAGAGCTGAAAAAAAACAAGTTCAAATAATGGTTAAAAATATTTTAAAACTCAAAAAAATACCTCAACCCGACGATGCTGCCGATGCTTTAGCCGTGGCTTTGTGCAGACAACAATCAAGAAAAATAGAGCTGTTAAATGGGTAAATTATTAAATAGCTGGGTGTTTAAGGTCTTTAAATTGTCAAATAAAATAAGTTTATAATAAAAAATAACTATGAAAATAATAAATAAAAGAAAATATACTTTTTTGTTTTCTGCAATTTTAATGGTTGCTAGCGTAGTTTTTCTTTCTATGTGGGGTTTAAAGTTAGGAATAGATTTTACTGGAGGAGTTTTAACTGAAATAAAATTTAATCAAGAAGTTAGCAAAAATGAAATTGAAGAAACTGTTAAAGATTTAAATTTGAATAGTCTTTTAATTCAGCCAGCCGAAAATAATTCTTTTATAATTCGTTATCAATCAGAAGAAAACAAAGTTAATGCAGAGGTGGAAGATAAGTTACAAGAAAATTATCCAGAAAGTGAAATTTTAAGGACGGAGTTTATTAGCTCTTTAGTCTCTTCTGAGTTGAAAAAAAATGCTATTTATGCAGTTTTAATTTCAATTCTTGGAATTGCTTGGTATGTGGCTTGGGCTTTTAGAAAAATTTCCTATCCAATCAATAGTTGGAAATATGGAATCGGAGCAATTTTGGCTTTGGTGCATGATATAACTATTACTCTTGGAGCGTTTGCTTTATTGGGAAAATTTCAGGGCATTGAAGTGGGGATTTCTTTTGTGGCCGCTCTGCTGACAATTTTTGGTTACAGTGTTAATGATACCATTGTTATATTTGATAGAATTAGAGAAAATTTATTGCGTTACGGTGCTGGAAAGGATTTTGAAAACACTATCAATAAATCCATCAAGGAAAGTATTGCTAGGTCTTTAAACACCTCCCTAACCATAATTTTTGTCTTACTGGCGATTATATTTTTTGGTGGAGCAAGTGTTAAGTATTTTTCACTAGCTTTATTAATAGGAGTCTTTTTCGGAACTTATTCTTCGATTTTCGTAGCTACTGCTTTTATAGCAGAAATTTGGAAGAGAGATCGGAAATAATTTATTAGAATTATTCTAAGTTATTATTAAATTCAGGAGGGGCTAAAAAATAAAGAATGAAAATTGCTTTAGTACATGACTACTTAGTTCAAAACGGAGGAGCTGAAAGAGTATTAAAATGTTTGACTGAAATTTGGCCAGATGCTTCTATTCATACCCTTGTTTTTGATAATAATAAATGTTCAGATTTTAGAGATAAAAAAATCAAAACTTCTTTTTTGCAAAAAATACCTGGTGCCAAAAAACACCATCGGTTGTTTCCGTTTTTAATGATGAATGCTATTGAGCAATTCAATTTTAATAAATACGATTTAGTTTTCTCGGATTCTTCTAGTTTTGCCAAAAATATCGTTACTTCCCCAAAAACTCTTCATATCTGCTATTGTCATACTCCGATGAGGTATGCTTGGGATGATTGTCAATATTATACTCAGGAATTTGGCTTTCCATATTGGTTGAAAAAAATAGTGCCTTTTTTGATGAATTATATAAGGATTTGGGATTATAATTCAACTAACGGAGTGGATTTTTTTATAGCCAACTCAAAATTTGTTCGAAGAAGGATTAGAAAGTATTATCAAAGAGACTCAGTGGTTATAAATCCACCAGTTAAAATTGATGATTTTTATTCGGCCACTGAAAAAAAATTAAAGGATTATTTTTTGATGACTGGTAGAATGATGAAATACAAAAAAATGGATTTGGTGATTGAAGCTTTCAATGAGTTAAAACTGCCATTAAAAATTATTGGACAAGGAGTTGAGTTTAATAATTTGAAAAAGATTGCTGGTCCGACCGTTGAATTTTTAGGTAAAGTTTCAGAAAAAAAATTAAGAAAAACTTATTCCGAAACACAGGCTTTTATTTTTCCTCAGGAAGAAGATTTTGGAATAGTGGCCATAGAAGCTTTGGCTAGCGGAAGACCTGTAATCGCTTATAAAGCGGGGGATATTGTTGAACATATGGAAGATGGAAAGAGTGGTATATTTTTTGAGGAACAAACCAAAGATTCTTTAAAAAAAGCTATCAAGAAATTCGAAAAAATTAATTTCGATTCAAAATATATAAGGAAAACAGTTTTGGCCTTTTCAGAAAACAATTTTAAAGTTAAAATAAAAGAAGAAGTTTTAAAAAATTATAAAAAATTTAAAGAAACTGTTGTTTGAAAAATTCTTACTTTATTCAAATCACTAGTTTCCCTCTAATAAAAATGAAAAAAATTAATGAAGTGGAGCTGAAAGACAAGGATGTTTTAATAAGATGCGATTATAATGTTCCTTTAAGTGGGAGTATATTATCAGATGCAGAAGATGATAGAATTGAATTTTCTTTAGACACTATCAAAAAAGCGTTAGAGAAAGAAGCTAATTTTATTCTTTTGATTTCTCATTTAGGTAGACCAGAAGGAAAAGTGGATGAAAGATATAGTTTAAAGCCAGTCAGAACTAGATTGCAGGAATATTTGGGATATTTAGGAGTAGAGGTGGTTTTGATTGATACACCAGAAAAAATCGCTGAAGCTAGAAACAATGGAGCTAAGATAGCTTTATTGGAAAATATTCGTTTTTGGCCAGAAGAACAGAACTCAGATGAAGAATTTGCTAAAAAAATAGCGGGAGATTTTGATGTTTATGTTAACAATGCTTTTCCAGTGAGTCATAGAGATCACTCTTCAATCACTAAATTTCCTAAATTTTGTGCAGAAAAATGTATAGGAAACTTATTCGCCAAGGAACTAGAAAATTTAGAAAAAGTCAAAGAAAATCCAACCAAGCCAGCAGTAGCAGTGATTGGCGGATCTAAAATTGAAACAAAATTAGCAGTTATTGAAAAATTTGCTCAAAATTATGATTTTGTTTTAGTCGGAGGAAAAACTGCCAATGAAGCTTTGGATAGAAAGATCGAATTTCCAGAAAATGTTATTCTACCAGTTGATTTTTCTCCAGTGGAAAAAGCTGCTGAGAGATTAGATATTGGAGAAAAAACTCAAGAAATTTTTGTTGAAAAAATTAGTCAAGCTAAAACAATCGTTTGGAATGGTCCGGTAGGTCTTTTTGAAAGAGAAGAATCTTCTATCGGAACTCGAAATATAATCTCTGCTATTGGCAAAAATGTGAGAGCTTTTCGTTTGATTGGAGGAGGAGAAACAATTTCTGCACTTAATCATTTTAGTAGTCCCAAACATTTCAATTATGTTTCTATGAGTGGAGGGGCAATGTTGGATTTTTTAGCTGAGAAAGAATTACCAGGCATTAAAGCATTGCTCTAAGCTTTAAAATTCGGCATATTTCTTTGTCGAAAACTGCATTAAGCATCTCATCTACCAGATTATTAAATTCCTTTGTGTCGATCAGTTTTTATCGAACTATGTATGCTTAATTTTAAAATTTACTGTCGTATAGAAAGCCAAAAAAAAGTTTTAATTACTTAATTGCTCTAAGGCTTATCTCTAATGTTTTAGATTAATAAATAAAAAAATAAATGAAAAAAGTAATTTGTATTGGTTCTGCCACTAAAGATATTTTTATTGTTTTAGGAGAAACTACGATAAAAGAAAATCTTAACAGTTTAATTGAAAAAAAGGTGATGTCTTTTGAGTTTGGAGCTAAAATATATGCTGAAAAATTAGTTGAAGAAATAGGCGGAAGTGCCGTGAATGTAGCTACTGGATTAACTTTGGGTGGTTGCAGAAGTTTTGTTTTTGCTAGAACTGATAAAAGTAAATTGGGAAAATGGATTCAAAAGAAAATTGGTCAATTGAGACTGAAAAAAAATTATATGCAAACTCGCGGTTCTGACACTAGTGCTGTTTCAGCAATAATTTCTGATAAAAAACATTTAGATCACACTGTTATTAGAACTGGAGATTCAGTGGAGTGTTTTGATTTAGGGAAAGCGTTGAATAAATTTAAAGAAAAAGCAGACTGGATTTATGTTGGATCTTTGAAAAAAAATTCAGTGAAAAAGTTAAAACAAATAATTGCTTTTGCTGAGTTAAAAAAAACTAAGCTGGCTTTTGTCCCTAGTAGTTACCAGATTGAAAATGATATAAAAGAATTAAGTAAGTTTTTCAAATATTTTGAAATTATTTTTCTTAATCGTGATGAAGCTATTGAAATTTTAAAAAATTTAAATATAGATTTTGAGGATGAGCCATTAAATTTATTGCAAGGAGTCAAAAGTTTGGGTTTTAAAGTGGTAACAATAACTGATGGAGCAGAAGGTGCTTATATTACTAATGGAGAAGAAAGCTATCATCTAGAAACAACCGATGTCGAAAAACAAGAAACTGTTGGAGCGGGAGATGCTTTTGCAAGCGGATTTTTAAGCACTTATATTGAAGATAATGATATTAGAAAAGGTTTAAGCTGGGGAATTATCAACAGTGGAGCAGTTCTAACAGAAATTGGATCCACTAAGAGACTCTTAAAAAAGAAGGAATTAAAAAAACAATCTGAAAAAATTATCAAAAAAATAAAAAAAATATAATTACAAAAAATAATTTGTACCTATGCACTAGTATGTGGGTACGCCTCAAACATATGAAAAAAATGTTAAAACCTAAAAATATTGCTGTTATTGGTGCCTCCGATAAAAGAAAAAAAATTGGTAATATTTTGATTAGAAACTTGAAATCAAAGAATAACAAGATAAAAATTTTCCCTGTTAATCGTCGACATAAAATTATTGAAGGGTTAAGAACTTACTTTTCAATTTTGGAAATTAAATCTAAGATTGATTTGGCGATTATAGTTGTTCCGGCAATTTTTGTTTCAGAGGTTTTAGAGGAATGTGTGGACGCTGGAACAAAAAATATTATTATTTTATCAGCAGGTTTTTCAGAAAGTGGTAAAGAAGGTGAGAAAAGAGAGCGAGAGATATTGAAAATGGCTAAAAAAAACAAGTTAAACATTTTAGGGCCAAATTGTCTGGGTTTTGTTAACGCTAGTGATGACATCAACGCTTCTTTTGCTAAAAAAGAAATTAGATCAGGGGAAATTGGACTAGTTTCTCAATCGGGAGCGTTTGTAACTGGTTTATTAGATGTAGCCAAAGAAGAAGAAATTGGTTTTTCTAAAATTATTACACTAGGTAACAAAATAGTTTTAGATGAAGTGGATGCTTTGAAATATTTAGCTCAAGACTCTGAAACAAAAATCATTGGTTTGTATTTAGAAAATATTAAAAGAGGAAGGTTATTTTTTAACACTGTTTCTAATATCAGTCAAAAAAAACCAGTTTTAATTTTAAAAGCTGGAAATTCAGAAAAAGTTCAGAAAGCTATTTTATCTCACACGGGAGCTATGGCTGGAGAGAGTGCTATAATCGAAAAAGTGTTTCAAGAAACTGGTGTAATTAGCTTTGATAATTTGGGTAATTTTTGGCAAACCTTGAAAACTTTAAATAATTTTAAAATTTTACAAAATGATAAAATAGCTATTTTAACTAACGCGGGAGGACCAGGTGTGATTACTGCTGATTTAATTGATAAGGCTCCCTTTTTGGATTTTTATGATTTTTCAAAAAAAGAAAAGGAATTTTTGAAGAAAAATTTGCCAGAAGCTAGTTCAGTGGAAAATCCAATTGATATTTTAGGAGATGCTGATTCAAGAAGGTATGAAAAGTCCCTGGATAATCTAATAAAAATTAAAAACCTGGGAGCTGTTTTGGTTTTGGTTACGCCACAAGCTCAAACTGACGTAGGCAATATTTTAAAAAAAATAACAGAGAAAAATCAACAGGCTTCCTTCCCAGTATTTCCAATTTTAATTGGAGAGAAAAGAAGAGGTGTTTTTCAATTTCCGGCAGAGATAGTTGGCGCTTTAGATCAATTGGCTAAATTTAAAATTAATCAAAAAAAGAGTAAAAAAACAAAACCTGAAATACCTAGTTTTAATTTTGGAGTTTCTAGTAAAATTAAAAAGCATTTAATTGAAGCCAAAAAAGAAAATAGGGAAGTATTTTTTTATGAGGAAGCTTTTGATTTAAATGAATATTATGAAATTAATACTTTGAAAGCAATTGAAGTTGGAGTAGAATCTGAATTTTATCCAGATTTTAGTAGTCTGGTAATGAAGGTAGATGACCCAGCATTTTTGCATAAAATGGCCCAGGGGGGAGTGAGGACGGGAATTAATAATCAAAAAGATTTCAAAAAAGAATTTAAAGCAATGCGCAAGAAATTCAAAAAAGAAAAAATAATAGTTCAAGAGCAAGTAGAAAAAGGCATCGAAATTATTATCGGCTTGAAAAAAGATCTTAATTTTGGACCCGTTTTATTGTGCGGGATAGGGGGGATTTTAACAGAAATAATTGATGAAAAACTTTTATGGATTTTACCAACCACCAAAGAGGAAATAAAAAAAGATTTAAATAATTCTAAAATCGCTAAAATTTTCAAAAAAGAATCTCTAAAAATTGATGATTTAGTCAATGAGGTTAACAAGGTTGGAAAAATGGGTTGGAAAAATCAGTGGTTGAAAGAATTTGATATTAACCCGATGTTTTTTTATAAAGATAAAAATCCAATAGTAGTGGATGTGAAAGTTAAAATTTAGTTTTTTATTGGTAATTTTGATCTAAAAGGAGAATAAACATTTAAATGGCCTTTTAAATATACGGTTAAATATAAAGTTAGGTTAAAATTGAAAATTAATTAGCTTTCTAGATCCGATCTCGGTGGATACCACAGTTGGATCTAGGGAAAAATTTAGATAAAAGTGTGAGAACTAAGAAATACAAACTACGATTATGGAAAGAAAATGGACAGTAATAGAAACTGTTAAAAAAAATAAAAGATGCTTTCCTCAGCTGGAAAAAGCAACTGAACAAATATTATTAAATAGAGGTTTTGAAAATGAGAAAGAACTCAAATGTTTTTTTACTCCTGATTATGAAAAAGATTTACACGACCCTTTTTTATTAAATGACATGAAAAAAGCGGTTGAGAGAATTCTAAACAAAAAAACAAAACTTGATAAAATTTGTATTTTTGGTGACTATGATGCTGACGGAGTTACTGGGTCTGTCTTATTGACTAGTTTTTTAAAAAAAGAATTAAAATTAAATGTTTTTTCCTATATTCCAGATAGAGAAGAAGAAGGCTATGGAATGAGTGAACGAGCTATCGACTATTTAAAAAAACAAAACACCACTTTAATTATTACGGTAGATTGTGGAATAACTAACGTTGAAGAGGTGTTTTATGCCAAAAAAAGCGGTATAGATGTAATTATTTTAGATCACCATGACGTTGTGGAAAAAATACCCAAAGCATTGGCAGTAATTGATCCCAAAAACCCACAAGAAAAAAGATACCCTTTTAAAGAATTAGCTGGAGTGGGGGTGGCTTTTAAATTTTTACAAGCTATCAGTAGGAAAAGTTCTGAAATAAAAGAAGATAATTTGAAATGGTACTTGGATTTAGTGGCAGTGGGGACAGTGGCTGATTGTGTTCCTTTGCTAAACGAGAATAGAACCTTAGTAAAATTTGGCTTAATGGTTTTAGCTAAAACCAAAAGAGCTGGTTTTAGGCAATTATTTCAAAATGGAAGAATACAGATCAATGAAAGTGAATTACCAAAAACAGAGCAGATAGCCTTTCAAATTGCTCCAAGGATTAATGCAGCAGGAAGGATGAAACACGCCAAGATGGCTTATAATCTTTTAATGGAAGAAAATGAAACAAAAGCTAACGAAATAGCTAAAGAATTAGAAAAAGAAAATCGAAATCGCCAAAAAGTTACCGCTGATATTCTCAAAAAAATGAAAAAGAAATTAAATGCTATGAAAAAAATTCCGAAAGTAATTATTAAAACATCTGCAGAGTGGAAAATTGGAATAATTGGTTTAATTGCAGGTAGATTAGCAGAGGAGTTTTCTAGACCAGTGATTTTACTTCAAGAAAAAGGAGACATTTTCAGAGGTTCTGGTCGTTCAATTCCTGGTTTTGATCTGGTGGGTGCTTTCAAAAAACAAGCTGGATTATTAAACAAATATGGAGGACACAATCAAGCGGCAGGATTGACTTTGTCCAAAGAAAATTTTTTCGAGTTTAAAGAAAGTTTTCAAGTAGAGGCAGAGAAAAAAATTATTAGAAAGTTAATAAAAACTATTTTAATTGATATTAAAGTGACATTAAAAGAAATTAATGCTAAATTTTGTGAAGAGATTTCGATGTTAGAGCCTTTTGGAAAAGAAAATGAACTACCAACTTTACTTTTAAAAAAAGCTAATATAATTAACAAAAAACGCTTAGGTAAAGACGATAAACATTTGAAATTATGGATAGAAGGCTATAATGGAACAGAAATTCTTGAAGGAATTGGTTTTGGTATGGGTGAAAGGACAACTGAAATTAAAATAAATGATAAGATAGATTTGATTTTTAATTTAGAAAAAAATTATTGGAACGGAACAAGAAAACTTCAATTAAAGCTAATTGATTTTAAGAAAAGTAAGAATTGAAAATATAAATCAAAAATTATTTGACAAAATAATTTTTTCTCTTGACACATTTTGTGAATTGCCTTAATATAATTTTAATAGTAAAGTTTTTTATGTGATACTCATTCAACGGTCTCATTTTATCGTTGTTTTATTTGTGAAGTTGTTTTAATATTATTTAGAGTTGATTATGAGCAAAGAAATTATCCAATTAGAAGGAGAAGTTGTAGAGCTATTACCTAGTACGATGTTTAGGGTAAAATTGGAAAATGGACATATTGTTTTAGCTCATATTTCAGGTAAGATGAGGATTAATTTTATTAAGTTGATGCCAGGAGATAAAGTGGAGATAGAAATGAGCCCCTATGATCTCACTAAAGGTAGAATCATCAAAAGACTCTAGAAGCCATTTGTTCGGTGCAATTTTTTATTGGTTTTTAAATTATTTTTTGATGTACTAATTCAATACATCTCAGGTATAATTTAAAATTTTCTGTAAATTGCAATCAAATAAATAACTCTTAATCAATCAATATGACTTGTATTGATTATAAAAAAAATAGAGTGTATAAATATATAGATGACAGTGGGAATTTTACAAATAAGATAAACTTTTTAATTTTAAAAAAATGAAAGTCAAGACCTCAGTTAAAAAAAGATGTGAAGATTGTAAAATCGTCAGACGAAGAGGAAAAGTCTATGTTATTTGTAAGAATAAGAAACATAAACAACGCCAAGGCTAAACTGAAAAACATCTTTTTAGCGAATTTTGTTGCATTGTTTGGTTTTTATCTAAATTTTACTTAAATTTAGATAGCATAACTTTTTAAAAATATTTTAATAAAACTTTTAACTAATAAATATGGCCGTAAGAATAGCCCGAGTAACAATTCCAGATGAAAAAAGAGCAGAAATCGCTTTGACTTATATTTATGGAATCGGAAAATCTAGAGCAAACGAAATTTTAAAAAAATACAAAATTGATCCAAGCATAAAGATCAAAGATTTATCAGAACCGGAAGTAAACACTTTAAGACAAGAAATAGAAAATAATTATTCCCTGGAAGGAGAGCTGAAAAGACAAAAGCAAATGAATATCAAGAGATTAAAAGAAATTAGTAGCTATCGTGGCGTTAGGCATCAAGCAGGTTTGCCTTGTCGAGGTCAAAAAACTAAGACTAATGCCCAAACTATCAAGAGATTTAGAAAAAAACGTTAGTTAAGATAATAATTGATTATATAAGAAGATGGTTGAAAACAAGAAAACTGATAAAAAAGAAGAAGAAAATGAGAAGAAAGAGCTTAATAAAAGTTCTATCTCAAAGATGAAAACTGTGGCACAACCTGAAAAAATTAACGATAATCAGAAAGAAGAAGAAAAAAAAGCAGAAATTGAGGAAGCCAAAAAGGCTATTAAAGATTTTAAATCCGAAGAAATTTCGATTAAACCAGAAAAATCTGTTTCCAAAGATACTTCTGGAAAATTTGTTCAGAAAAAGAAGAAAAGAAAAGTCAGAAGACAAATTCAAAGAGGTCAAGCTTATATCAAAGCTACCTACAATAACACTATCGTAACCCTATCCGATTTACATGGAAATGTTTTAGCCTGGTCTTCTTCTGGATACTTAGGGTTTAAGGGAGCAAAAAAAGCGACTACTTATGCAGCTAGTCAAGTAGTCTTGGATGTTACCGAAAAAGTTCAGAAATATGGCTTAAAAGACTTAGACGTATATGTTAAAGGAGTTGGCTCGGGAAGAGAGTCTGCTATTAGAACTTTAGCTCAAAAAGGGTTTAATCTAAATTTAATTAAAGATCGAACCCCAATTCCTCATAACGGTTGTAGAGCTAAAAAACCAAGGAGAGTTTAAAACATTAACAGTTATATAAATGGCGATTGATCAAAGAAACAAGTGTAGGTTGTGTAGAAGAGCTGGGGAAAAGCTTTTTCTTAAAGGTGATAGATGTTTATCTCCTAAGTGTGCGATGGTTAGAAGAAACTACCCACCTGGTATTCATGGGAACAAGGGAGTGAAAAATTTAACAGAATACGGGAAACAGCTGAATCAAAAGCAAAAAGTTAAAAGAATATATGGAGTTACCGAAAAGCAATTTAGAAAACATTTAGCTGAAGCACTTAAACAAAAAGGGGTAGCTGGAGACAACCTGATTGCTAAATTGGAAACTCGTTTAGACAACATAGTTTTTAGAATGAATTTAGCTTCTTCTAGAGCGGGAGCGAGAAATATAGTTAGTCATAGCCATATCCAAGTCAATGGTAGAAGTTTAAATATTCCGTCTGCTTATCTGAAAATTGGAGATAAAGTAATAGTTAAGAAAAATAAATTAGAAAAAAATTACTTTTTAAATAAACAAGCTTT
>Ga0307932_1000675_pt1 | contig 14108 bp, 13 predicted proteins | sample OrgLakmetageno48_FD_201843 | JGI IMG/M metagenome (GOLD analysis project Ga0307932, IMG submission 201843) | Saline water microbial communities from Organic Lake, Antarctica - #48 | ecosystem: Environmental > Aquatic > Non-marine Saline and Alkaline > Saline | place: Antarctica: Organic Lake...
AAGAGTGGCCAAGTCTGCCATACCAGGTCCACCTCTTTGGGCTTCAGGGATGAGCTCTTCCACTACTACAAAGAGCATGGCCCCAGCAGCAAAGGCGAGAGCATAGGGTAAAACCGGAGTAAAAACTACCACCAAAGCAGCCCCGGCCACGGCAGCTACTGGCTCCACCATGCCCGAGAACTGACCGTACATAAAAGCCTTCTTGCGACTAAAACCTTCTCGCCTCAAAGGAACTGATACTGCCGCTCCTTCCGGGAAATTTTGGATACCGATTCCGACAGCCAACGCTATCGCTCCGGCCAAAGTAGCACTACCAAGTCCGGCGTAGGCTGCTCCGAAAGCAACCCCGACTGCTAACCCTTCGGGAATATTATGTAAGGTGATAGCCGACACTAGCAGTACACTGCGGTGCCAAGAAGTCTTTGGTCCTTCAGCGGCTGAATTAGGAAATCCGCGATGAAGATGCGGAACAATCTTGTCCATTAAAAACAGAGTCGCCACCCCAAGCAAAAAACCAATTAAAGGGGGCAACCATCCCCCACCCGACATCTCAATCGCTGGAGCAAGTAAAGACCAAAAACTAGCGGCAATCATTACCCCAGCGGCAAAACCGAGCATTCCGTTGAGAATCTTTTTGTTTATCTGCTTAAAAAATATTACCGCAGAGGCTCCAAGTGCCGTCACACCCCAGGTAAACAAACCAGCTAATAGCGCCTGAAGAACCGGACCTTGGGCAATAAACCATTCCACCATAAAATTATTTATTTACTTTTTATTTTTAATAGCGCTGGCCACCGCCTTTACTAGACCAGGGGTCATGACTGGAGGAATCACGTTGTTAGCGTCTGGCTTCTTGACCAAGCTAGCAATTTTCTTGGCGGCTGCTAGTTTCATTTCATCGGTGATATCACGCACCCCTTTATCTAAAGCTCCGCGAAAAACTCCAGGAAAAGCCAGTGAATTATTTATCTGATTAGGAAAATCAGAGCGACCAGTAGCAACAACCACTGCTCCGGCCCTTTTTGCATCGTTCGGCATTATTTCTGGAATAGGATTTGCCAAAGCAAAAACAATCGGGTTAGGAGACATTCGCTCAATATGTGCTTGAGCGATAGTACCAGGACCAGATACGCCGATTAGAACATCCGCCCCTTCAGAAACCATCATTACGTCACCAGAAATCTTATCTGGATTGGTAATCTCTCCTAAAGCATGCTTATACCCTTCAGTAGCCGGTCGCCCCGAATAAATAGAACCTCGTGAATCCATAATAATAATATTATTTAGTCCCGCTAGGTGGAGCAGTAATGCGATGGCTCGACCAGCTGCTCCGGCGCCGACAATAACAACTTTCATATTTTCCATCTTTTTTCCTACTACTTTTGCAGCGTTGATTAAGCCTGCCAAGACAACAATAGCGGTACCGTGCTGGTCGTCGTGCATCACTGGTATATCTAGTTCAGCTTTAAGTCTTGTCTCGATTTCAAAGCATTTTGGAGCTGAAATATCTTCTAGATTAATTCCCCCAAAACCAGGAGCAATGGCTTTAACTATTCTAATGATTTCTTCTGGTTCTTGAGTGTCTAAAACTAGCGGGATGGCGTCAATATCAGCCATCTCCTTGAAAATGGCCGCCTTACCCTCCATCACCGGCAAAGCTGCTATTGCTCCAAGATTTCCCAAACCTAAAATTGCCGAACCGTCGCTTACCACCGCAATAGTGTTGTTTTTCATTGTGTATTGCCTAGCTTCTTTTGGTTTTTTTGCCAAATGACTCGACACAGCTCCCACCCCCGGGGAATACATGGTACTCCAGTCTGTTTTAGACTTTAACTTTCCTTTAGTAGCGATAGCTATTTTACCCTTAAGTTTCTTGTGAAGGGCTAAAGCTAGTTTATTATAATCAGGTTTTTTTGCGGGCATTTAAGATTGATATATTTATTTAATAGAGTAGGACTTAGCGACTATTATACGCTACATAAAAAAGCCGGCAAATTCCCCAAGGGAATTTGCCGAACGATTAACAGAAATTATAGAGAGTGCCCTCGAACAGCTTCAAGCAAATTGATAAATTTATATTTCTTTGGTTTGGAAGGTATTGATTTATCAACTTCGAAATAAGCAACAGGGAGTCCGAGACTATTTTTTGAATTCTTCTCTCCATTCATCAAGACAGCTCGTGTCTTATCCTTCAAAGTAGCCCATTCTGACTCCAGGACCGGAATGCCGGTCTTCTTGCCCTTTCCGGGCACGACTATTTCGATTGGTAACCTAGACTGAATACTTAGTTTTCGTTCTCGCTTACGCTGAAAACGCTCTTCTTTTTTAGCTTCTTCAGCTAGGCGAAGTTTGTTGGCAGCTAATTTAGCTTGTCTGAAACGGATTTTCTCCAAGAGAATTTTCTCTTTCTCTGACAAACACCAACCAATCAAAAATAATTTACTAATTTCTATCTTAAGCTTTAACTGACAAAGCTCATTTCTGGGTCGCCAAGAATTACCTTGGCACAAACTACTGAAGGTAATAATTCTAACAACTTCTGGGAAGCCATCTTCATCTATAATGGCAATGTAAAACTTCCTCCTTATCTGAACCAGAACCGGAACACCTTCCAGATTTTCCATTTTATCGTGCCAGAGAGTATGTTCCTTGGCCGACGTTTTTACTGTCTGTACCGCAAAAAACTCTCCGCCCTTAATCCGATTCATTCGGACAATAAAGGATCTGTAGTTAGATTGCACTACAAGGTCTAATGTTCGACAGTCTTGGTAGTGGTCGTAACTGTCTTGAATTATCTTGTAGGCAGTGAACTGAAAGTTGAAGTCGTTCATTTTATCACCTCTATCTACTGTTTATTAAAGAACTAGACTTTTAATATATGAGCACAGTTACTATTTAGTGTCAATAACTAAAAATTCAAGTAAAGAAAAACCGACCCTTGTGTAAAATATGGGCCGGTTGAATGAAGTTCAAATATCTAAGCAACGTTTTGTTTTTTCTTTTTAGCTGGAGCTATTGAAACTGTTGACTTACCGATCAGTCGGCGAGCTTCCGTCAGAGTAACTGGTTCAGCTAGCAGTTCTCCCTCATGACTGTCACGACGGATTTCCAGTTTACTGAATCCAGCAGGATTGGTTACCCGAAAGACATGCATGCCTTCATCTCGGTTAACGTCGACCTGGTGTCGCACAAGCTGCGAATCGTCCCAGACTATGTCCAGAATCTGGGCCAACACTCCTCGATTACACTCTTCGACAGAAAATTTTACCTCCACTTCCTCCTTGAGGTGAGATACCAGATTGCTACTAATTCCACTAAGTGGAAAAAATATGTCTTCGTGTCCAGCTTTAGTGATGAAGCCAAAACCTTTTTTCAAGACCTTCACTCTACCAACCGAACTGACTCCGGCATAATAAGGTAGTTTCCTTACCAGGTTTTTCTTTACCGACTCATGTTTAGGCAGGTTTTCCCTTCCACTACGACAATTAATCTCGTGGATCTTTGCCGTCCGTTTTTTACCACCTTCAAACTTAATATCGATGACAGCCGAGTGTCCGACGACCATATCATCAGCCCGAAAGCCGCTAGCCATGAGATCCTTCTCGTGCACAAACACATCCCCATGATCTTCACTGGTAAAAAATGCAAATCGTTTGTTACCGATATTGTTTTTTACTTCAACGGATGCTGTTTTTTCAATTATTGAGCTCATTATAGCTCTCCTTTTTTAAAATGAACGAACGGCGTGACCAACGTCACTATGTGTATAATGACATAGTATTACTAATTAGTCAATATAAAGCAACTTGGTCTAAATATTGCTATAGTAAGATTTACCTTATGCTAAACGATTTACTCTCTAATCATGTTCGAGTTGATTCTGATCACAAAAAAGCTCTTAAGCGACTCAATATAGAAACAGTCGCTGATCTCCTGTATCATCTGCCTGCTCGGTATGAAGATATTTCTGATGTGCAGTCGGTCGGTGGCCTAGAAAAAAATCAAGAAGCAATTGTCTATGGTCAACTGTCGGGTCTTAAAACCCGCAAAGCCTGGAAAAGCAAAAAACCAATTGCTGAAGGATACGTCGAGGACGGTTCGGCTAAAATAAAAATTATGTGGTTCAATCAGCCGTATATGGCCAAAATGTATACCGATGGCATGTACGTCAAGCTGGCCGGAAAAGTGTCTGGTAGTGAAGGTAAGCTTTATTTATCTAACCCCGAGGTCGAACCCTTGGACTCCCTACCGATAGACCGCCATGATTCAATCTTCAAAGATACCGAACAAGCAGGCGATACTCTGTATCCAGTATATAGAGAGACCAAGGGAGTAACTAGTAAGTGGCTGTATCACACGGCATTAAAATGCTTTGAAAAAGGAGCTCTCACTAACCTCATCGACCCAATCCCAATCAGCATTCTTAAAAAGTATCATCTGCCAGAATTGAAAACAGCGTTGATTTGGGCACACTCCCCGAAGAAAGCTCGAGACGCTGAGGCAGCTAGGAAAAGATTCGCTTTTGAAGAAGTTTTTTATATCCAGGTACAAAAAGCGCTAGAGAGGAAAGCCGTAAGCGCGGCTGACACTTACCAGATACAGACCTCAGCCAAGCACCTAAAAGAATTTACTGATCGCTTTCCCTTTCCTTTAACTAATTCTCAAAATAAGGCCATTACTGCAATCGCTAAAAATTTTGTTGATAATCGCGCAATGAGTCGACTACTAGAAGGCGATGTCGGTAGTGGAAAAACCGCTGTAGCAGCGACCACCGCCTATGCAGTAGCCACCTCCCGTCCCCCAGAAGGATTGTCTAAAAAAATTGAATACGGGAATTTGCAGGTTGCTTATATGGCACCAACAGAAATATTGGCCAAGCAACACTTCGAAAGTTTTATTGAGTACTTCCACCATCTACCAGTTCAGATTGGTTTGATTACGGGATCTACCTGTATGAAATTTCCCTCTAAGACAGATCCGACTAAACCGACTAAAATTTCTAAAGCTCAACTAAACAAATGGATTAAAAATGGTGAAATCCCTATTGTGATCGGTACTCACTCATTAATATATAAGAGTGTTGAATTTAAGCACTTAGCTTACGTAATAATTGATGAGCAACATCGTTTTGGCACAAACCAAAGAAAAAAACTCGCCAAAAAAGATACTCGTTTACCACACCTACTTTCTATGACCGCCACTCCAATTCCTCGCACTCTCGCTCTCACTATATATGGAGATCTAGACATTACCCTCCTGGAAGAGATGCCGATCGGTCGCAAGCCGGTCAAGACGACCGTGGTTGGGCCAGGACAAAGCAAAGAAATGTATGACCATGTTAGAGACGAACTTAAAACTGGTCGGCAAGCTTATGTAATCTGTCCTCGCATTGAAGAACCTGATCCAGACAAACAAACCACTCTTACCATGAAAAGTGTGATAGCTGAGGCTAAACGACTCAAAAAAGATGTTTTTCAAGACTACACTATAGAGCCACTTCACGGCAAAATGACTCCAGCGGAGAAAGAAAGAGTAATGAATGATTTTAATGAGCACAAAATTGATATTCTTTGTGCCACTAGTGTAGTTGAAGTAGGAGTAAACGTACCCAATGCCACTAATATAATTATTGAGGGTGCCGAGCGTTTTGGTCTGGCCCAACTACACCAACTTAGAGGTAGAGTAATACGAGGAACTCATCAATCATACTGCTTTGCTGTCACGGAGAGTAAAAGTCAGAAAACCAAAGATAGACTTAAAGCTTTGGCCACCGCTAAAAACGGTTTTGAGCTAGCTGAGCACGACCTACAATTTCGTGGCAGCGGAGAACTATACGGAGGTAAGCAATCTGGACTTACTGATTTAGGTATGGAGGCAATCCGTAATCTTAGACTCGTTGAGGCTGCTCGGAATGAGGCTAGACACTTAGTTGAAACCACAAAAAATCTTAGTCAGGACTTTCCACTTATTTACGAAAAGGTTACCCGGATTGGTGAGGTTTTACATATGGAATAAAAAAACCGCTAGTTAAAGCGGTTAAGGGTCTGAGGCGGAGGCGATCCTCCTCAGCTTGGTTGAGCTTTAGGAGCAAGCATTTGACTACAAATGAAGCTTCGGAGTTTTCTTTACCACTCTCGCAAATCAACAGTATAGACTTCGTCTCAACCTTAGATAGGTCCCTAGACTTCGGGACGGATCACCTCCTTTTTTTTGACGTGGGGGAAGGGTTTGCCTGGTATATTCATGGGCTTTCTCCATTCCTTACCAGATGCACAGACATTGTACACCTGGTTTGATTCTATTATTCAAACAAAGTTTTGGCAAATAAATTTATAAATAGAAAAACAAAAGCTAAAACTTGTTGTGGCTGGACTCGGTTTACGATATAGTGTGAATCACCTACCATCCGCCTGTAGCTCAGTTGGTAGAGCGCGAAGCTTATACCTTCGTGGTCCCAGGTTCGAGTCCTGGCGGGCGGACAATTCTTAGTAAGCTGATTTTACGTAAACTGCTACTGTTATAATAAACGAATATGGTCAGGTTGCTCCGTAGTCGTTATTTTTATATTTCCATTGCTTTGGTTGTGGTTATTCTAATCATTCTCATGGCTTTTGGTGTAACGTCTAAAAAAGAAGAACCTCTAGTTAGCACAACTGTCGAAATCGGCACAGTTAGAGAATTAGTTTCTGTTTCTGGAATTGCTGAAGCAGAGCAAACAGCAGAATTATCCTTTCCAGTAACTGGCTTAGTAAAAACCGTTCACGTCAACATTGGAGAGGAGGTGAAAGAAGGAGACTTGTTGGTATCTTTAGTCACAGAAGCGTTGCGAGCAGACCGACAGGACGCTGTTGCAGCTCTAACTAAAACAATAGCTGACCGAGACGAATTACTAGAAGGACCAACACTATCAGCCCGTGATGTTAGCGCAGAGAATATCCTATCTAGACAAGAAGCTTTAAAAAAAACTATTGAGAATGAGAACCAGAAAGTTTTAAACGCCTACCTTACACTTTTATCTAGCGGATTAACTGCTTTTTCAGACGACCCTGATGAAGCCGCGCTACCTCCAGTAATTACTGGCACCTATTCGTGTGACGAGGAAGGATCGTACTTTATTGAAACCTATATGTCTGGGGCGAACTCTGGCTATTCTTTTAGACTGTCTGGCCTGGAAACTGGCACTTATGTAGTATCAGTCGATCAGCCAACTCCCCTTGGGGACTGTGGTCTTCGTATTCAGTTTAACTCTAATTCTAAATACAATTCCACAGATTGGACGGTCAATATACCCAACATGAAGTCTAGTCAATATGTCATCAATAGAAATGCCTACTCTTTAGCACTAACGCAAAGAGAAAGTGCAATATCAGCATCAAGACAAGCTTTGACTTTATCAGAAGCGGAAGCTACTGACCAGAATTCTCCAGCTAGAAGTCAAGTAATAAAAAGAGCTAATGCCTCAATTGCGCAAGCAAGAGCTAGATTAGCCAAAATAGATTCAACTATAAACGATCGTATTTTAACAGCCCCTTTCTCTGGAACTGTGACCGAAATAGAAATTCTCCCCGGAGAAGCAGTGACCAATGCTCCGGTCATCACGTTATTAGCTAGTAAAGACTTTGAAGTTACAGCCCGAATTCCAGAAATAGATATTGGAAAAATAGTAACCGGACAAACTGTAGAAATGGTTTTTGACGCCCGAGATGATGAGGTCATATCAGGAAAGATTGGCTTCGTCTCTCTTCGGGCCACGGAAATAGATGGAGTAGCCTATTACGAAGCAATAATTGAACTGGACGAAAAACCAAACTGGATAAGAAGTGGGCTAAATGCTGATGTAGACATAGTTATTAGAGAAGAAACTGACGTTATGCGTTTACCCAAAAGATTTGTAACTCTTGGTGATATAGCGACAGTTTTAACCACCGACCTGACTTCAGGAACTACTGCTAGCTCTACTGTCGAAATATTAATGGAAGGTAACGACGGCTATGTGGCAATTATTGGTCTAAATGAGGGCGACACGGTATTAGCTCCCTAGATTATGCGATCACTTCGTATCGGTTTTCTTCTAGGATTTCGCCAAATTCAGCGAGCAAACTTTTGGACTACTTCTCTCATAATATTTGTAATGATGTTAACCTTCTTAAACTTGATTGCGGTTTCTGGTGTTTTAGTTGGTTTGATTGCTGGAGCAGAAGTAGCGGTCAGAGAAAAATCTATTGGTGATATTATTATTTCTGCCAATGATGATCAGGAACGAATTTTAGAGACAGAGACTTTTATTAGAGAGCTAGAAGCGTTTCCAGAAGTGGTTGAATATTCTGTGCGTTATGAATCTGGTGGTCTACTTGAAGCAAATTACCGAGAGCGTCGAGATTTAACCGGAGAAAGAGACGTAGCGAATATAAGAGTCACTGGAATTGATCCTTTAAACGAGGAAGCAATGACCGGTCTTTCAACTGAAGTTATTGAGGGAGATTATCTGGTACCCGGAGAAGAAGGCTATATTCTTCTAGGGGCACTTTATACGGAGGAATATGCCTCTAATTTTGGAGATATTTTTGAAACTGTAAGTGGTGTTGGTCCAGGCGATACGGTGAGATTAAGTAACGGGAAGGTTAGTAAAGAATTTATCATTAAGGGTATCGTTCAATCAAAGGTTGACGATGTCTCATTAAATTCCTATATCCCTGATCGTGAATTCAGAAGACTTTTTAACAGAATCGACCGTAATGCTGATCAAATCGTCATCAGAGTTTCTAATCCAAACAAAAACTCTGAAGTAAAAGAAGCTATGGTTGCTAGTGGTTTAAATGATTTAGCAAAAATTCAAACATATGAGGAAGGAGTACCTAAATTTCTTACGGATATAAAAAACACCTTTGATGTACTTGGTTCATTTATCGGATCAATTGGCTTAATAGTTGCTTCAATAACTATCTTTATTATCATCTTCATAAACGCACTATCCCGGCGACAACAAATTGGTATTTTGAAAGGAATTGGTATTGATAGAACAGCTATAGAAATTGCCTATGTATTACAAGCAGCTTTTTATGCTCTAGCAGGATCCGCCCTGGGAGCTTTAATAACCTATGGTTTCTTGGTTGGGTACTTTCAAGAAAATCCGATAAATTTCCCGTTCAGTGACGGAATCTTAGTGGCAGAACCAATCAGTACTTTATATCGTTTTATAACCTTGTTCTTTATAACATTGCTAGCAGGCTTTATACCTGCCTGGATAATCGTAAAACAAAACACTCTTAATTCAATCCTGGGACGTAAATAATAATAGTATGGATATCATTAAAGCAAAAAATATACATAGAAAGTTTGGCACTGGAGAACTTGAGTTTCATATCTTAAAAGGTATAGACGTTACTGTAGAAGAGGGAGAATTTGTCGCAATTATGGGTAAATCTGGTGCTGGTAAATCTACTCTCATGTACCAACTGTCAGTCCTTGACGAACCAACCGAAGGAGAAATTATTGTTAACGGGATTGATGTTAAAAAATTAAACGAAAAAGAAAGTACTGCCTTTAGGCTCAATACACTTGGCTACGTGTTTCAAAATTACGCCTTAGTGCCTGACTTATCTGCAGAGGAAAATGTAATGTTACCTCTTTTAATGCGCGGGTATTTATGGTCAGAGTCAAAAAAAATGGCTCGAACAGCCATCGATGGAGTTGGACTTGAGGGCAAATACAACAACCTGCCGGCCGAACTCTCAGGGGGAGAACAACAGCGTGTTTCTATAGCTAGAGCAGTAGCCGGCAAACCCAAAATTTTGTTTGCCGATGAACCGACAGCCAACTTAGACACCGCTTCGGGAACTCAAGTAGTCGACCTGATAACTAAGCTAAATCGAGAAGACGGTCAAACAGTAGTAATGGTGACCCACGAACGAGAATATGCAGTGGACTGTGATCGTGTTTTACATATGGAAGATGGATTAGTTACAATGATAGAGACCCTTAAATAAAGCAATATGAATACTGCATCACATATAAAAAATGATTCCAAAGATTTTTTTGAACTGAGGCAGAGATACTTTATAGAAACCTACAGTGATGCTCTACGACACAAAAACATCCAACCTCTTGAATTCTAAATTAAATAACTGGATTGATATTGCCGAGAGTAGAATTGGCAAAAGAAGACAGTACGACAGACTAACTTTCTCAGAAATTAAATGTCAGACCGCTAGTCTTATTGGCTTCATTACCGTTTTAGCTACCTACGCTAGAATTCCTCTTTCGCTACACAATCCATTTAAAAACAATCCTGGTGTCTTCTGTAGCGAAACTGCAGACAATATCTTAAAAGAAGCTGATATTTTGGTTGCCCCCAGATGTGAGAGAGACTCTGTGATTGGACCAGTAGAATTTTTCTATTCCCCCCTACTTGAATTCAAGGGAATAATCACTAATGAAGAAGACCCTCGAGAAGTCTTTAACGAAATAAGGAGCCATTTCCAGTAAATTATTATTTTTTTCTGATATAAATAACGTTCTCACTCATTAGCAACCATACATGTTTATACCAATTCCAGTAGCCATTTCCATTTGGGTGTAAACCATCAGGAGCAAAGTTGTGTTCTGGGTCTAACACAAAGGGATTTTCTTTAGGATTAGTGAATAATTCTAGAAAGGTTACTTGCTCCTCTTTAGTAACTTCTTCGAATAAATCTCTGATCATTAAAGTTCTTCTAAGTAAAAACCTCTGCAAAAATATGGGGAAAAATGGGGCTGAGCCTTCATTGCCAAAGAACAACACAATAACTCGACCATTACTCTTGGCCCTCGCCCTTCTTAGTAGACTTGTAAAAATTTTTCTGAGTTTCTTTTCTCGCGTCAAAGCCCATACGTCATTGCCACCGGTAGAAATAATTATTAAATTATATTCATTACCAATTTCGTTATTTAATTGAGTCAACACCCGTTCTGTTAGCGCACCGTTTTCTGCTTTATTTACGATATTTGTATTTGGATAATCTTTTGCCAGAAAACTAGACAAAGTTTTTGCATCATCGGAAGAACCGGTTCCCACAGCAGTTGAATCCCCTATCAATAAAATACTCTGGTCAGCACCTCGGTCAAATGAGATTGGTTGCCTATAGAGTCCAGTCAACCTAACTGACAAAAGATAATAGAGACCTTTGAAACATAAATAGACTAACCAAAAAATAAAAGCCTGGGTTAGCAAAATAGTCAAAGGAGTAGTGAAGAGATACTCAGATATTAAATAGTAAATATTTATTAGTGTTTCCATTTGTAATCATATTGTAAGCCCATATTTGATTTGTAATCATAGTATGAGACGGCCTTAAAAAGTATACCGTTTTTTTCTACATCGTCATGAGTATTATATTGTGGTTTTAATTGATAAAAAACCGTGATTACTCCGTCGGTATAATCCAACCTAAAATTATCTGTGCCCGATTCTACTAATTCCGGTGTCTGGTAATATATTTGCTGTATATCATCTAACTGTAATTTTGAATCTGTTTCACCGTGATTTCTTTCATAGATGGCAAAAATGGGAGCTGCAACTATCGGGGTAAAATTAATTTTTAAGAGCTCTTCCTCTGTTAGCAGTTTTACCTTGTCATGAGTGTTGTACCTAATAAGCAATGGTGCGGAGGATGTGTCTAAGTGAGTAACAACTAATTCTCCTACCCCGTATTCATCTTGATTAATGATTTCATGATAAAGGTTATCAGTTAAAGCGTAACCCAGGACTGGAGTAGCTATTTCAGTAGAAAATAAACTTTTAGATAGCGCTAAATCTTTTTGTAATACCGAACGTAAATTAACTAAATCAGGTGTACCGGTGAATAAGTTTAGCCCAACCTCAGTTATACCCATAGTAGTCAAAACCTGATTACTTGGTAGTTCTGACTGATTATTTTTACCACTATTTAATTTATTAACTAAATATTCTGTTAGACTTTCTGGAAACCACATTCCACCAATTACTGCCGAGACGGAATATTCGCCCCAAACAATACCTTCCACCTCTCCTTCTTCTACTAACTGTCGCAGGAGCCTTGGCTCAGTGATGATAATTATTTGTCTTGTTTTACCCAGAGTTTTAATAACATGAAGGGCGATGTCGGTTCTGGTACTAACCGGCACAACAGGATGCGACGAAGTGAAAGAAACCCCCATAGGCAAAGCGTTAATGACGACCGTTTTTTTGTCTGGGCTGGTACTAAAAAACTGAGAGATCATCTGGTCAAGCATTTGACTCTGAGTGGCGGCACTACTTTTAGTAACTAAGCCATAGGAAAATACTCCGGATGTACCGGAGCTCACAATTGCAGAGACGAAATCATTAAATTGGTCAGCAGTAAACAAACTATCTGCATTGAACTTAGGAAATATGTCTCGCTTTTCAAGAACTGGCACAATCTCGGTAAATGATTCAATGTCAACTACAGAATTAGGGTCTATATTCCTATCTGCTAAGATGTTCTTATAGTAGGCTACTTTAGTAGAAGCAAACTTAAACGAGTCTAGTATCTTCTTAAAATCTGTCATATGAATCAAGGGTATTGCCTAAAATTGATAACTATGACTATATTATAGCTTATGGACATCTTTACTGCAGTCTTTTACTACATCTATATAGCAGTCTCTCTTTTCTACATCGTTTGTGGGGTGGTTCTGTTACTAAAACCTCAGTATATACAAAACCACATTAAACCTCTATTTCCTGTTCTAGAATCCTTTAAATACCAAACAGTTACTAACAGTATAAACCTAATAGGAGTTGGTTTGATACTTCTATCTATAGTTAAATTGTTAGAAAACTGGTCAGTAGTTGGTCTATTTATAGCGGTCATTATATCAGGACTGGAGGTTTACCTTGGAGTTAAATTTTATTACCACGAACGTAATAATGTGTCTCAGACTCTAATTCATGTGATTTTACATACTATAATAATAGGAGCGGTTATATTTTTTATAGTCATCTATTTATCTCCAGAACTAAGTCTAATTCAAAATCAAGCCGCAACCACTTTTAATTCAATATATTCATGGACGGTCCAATGATAACTATTTTAGAGTCCCTAACTTTTCAACCCGAACTTTTTTACTTACTCTCTTTTATTTTTTTGTTATTTGCTGGTGAGCCAATAGTTTTAGGATTCACTTTTATCGCCACTACTTTAGGGATGATAAGTGTTTGGCAAATATTTATTTTTGCCATACTAGCAGCAGTCGTTGCTGAATTATTTTGGTTCTTTATAGCCAAAACAAAATTTTTTCGTAACCATAAATTGACCAATCAGTTTCCGTCTATTAGTAAAGACATTGAATTTCTAATTAAAAAAACTGACCTAAATTCACCCTTAAAACTATTATTTTTTAGTCGACTAATATCAGGTGCTGCGTTATTGGTAATAATTGTTTTAAGTCAGAGAGGTCTGAAGTTAAAAAAGTTTGTCTTGTACTCAATAATTGTAAATCTATTTTGGTCTTCTATCATAGTCACTGCCGGATACTTGGCAGCTACTGGATACAAAAATATTTTCGGGTCATTTTTAAGTATTACGAACTTTTTTGAAATCTCTTTTGCTATTTTATTACTCTCTTATCTGATATATAGATTTACTGTTCGAAAGTTAGCTACCAAAATTTTGGATTAAAAAACCCGAGAGTGACTCTCGGGTTTTTTCTATCTATGCTTATCTGGACTTATTTCCAAACCCCTAGTTGGATCACCTACTTTTTCGTCCTCCTTGTACATTTCTTCGTAGGCATCCTTTATTTCAACTCCATGTTTTTTCAAAAGAGCCTCATACTCTTCTCTTTCTAGAGTCTCTACTTCCATCAATTTCTTAGAGATAATCTCCAAAGCATCTCTGTGGGTAGTTAAGATTTCTATAGCTCGGTCTTTTCCTTCTTGAATAATTCGGTTAACCTCATCATCAACCATTTTGGCCACTTGGGGGGAATAACCCCTATTCTCTGAAGCTTCCCCGCTAATCATTCTTCCCCCTGTCCCTTCTAAGGCAATTGGTCCAAGTTTTTCACTCATACCGTACTTGGTAACCATGTCTCTTGCTAGATTTGCCACTACTTGTAAATCGTTGGAC
>Ga0307932_1000679_pt1 | contig 14082 bp, 15 predicted proteins | sample OrgLakmetageno48_FD_201843 | JGI IMG/M metagenome (GOLD analysis project Ga0307932, IMG submission 201843) | Saline water microbial communities from Organic Lake, Antarctica - #48 | ecosystem: Environmental > Aquatic > Non-marine Saline and Alkaline > Saline | place: Antarctica: Organic Lake...
TGCCGCGACGCTAATGTTACGTCAGGGCCGCTTTTGAAAGGCCGCCCAGCAATGAGAAAAACTCATTTTTCGATCTCCTCGTTTGGGACATCCTGGTTACCCTGCAATGAATGAATGAGCGGGCACCGCTGTGGGTCTTCACTGCACCGGCAACGCTCCACTAGGTTGCCCAGAGTGGATTCCATCTGTCGCAAGGCGGCGATCTTGCCTCGCAAATCATCCAGTTTTTGCTCAGCTAGGGCTCGAGCTTCATCACAATGGGCGCCGTCTTCCAGCTTAAGCAACTCTCCGATTTCATCCAGATTGAATCCCAGCCATTTAGCCGTCCGAATGAAGTGAAGGCGCGCCAATGTCTGCTCGTCGTAATGACGAACGCCGCCATAGGGTTTTTCAGGTTCAGCCACCAGCTCTCTGCGCTGGTAATAACGGATGGTTTCTACCCCCATACCGGAGGCCTTGGCCAGTACACCGATAGTCATTGAGCATTGTTTTTTAGACATAGGGCTTGATTCCGTAGCTGACTACGGGAGTAACCTTACGGCAGTCAATCATGCCATGAAAGGAACCATTGTAATGTCAGAGTCCAAATCCGGTCGCGGCTCGCTGATTGCTGGGGGCATTGCAGCTGTTGTGGCGTCTGTCTGCTGTCTTGGCCCCTTGGTGTTAATCACGTTGGGCATTTCCGGCGTCTGGATCGGCAACTTGGCCGCCCTGGAACCTTTCCGGCCATGGTTCATTGGGGTTGCGCTGGTGGCAATGATTTTTGCCTGGCGTCAGATATACCGGCCTGTGGAGGCCTGCCAGCCGGGTGAGATCTGTGCATTACCGCGAGTACGTACGGCCTACAAGGTTGTTTTCTGGATCGTTGCGCTGCTTATCCTAACTGCGTTGGCGTTCCCCTTTGTCTTACCCCTATTTTACTGAGAAGCCATACGCCATGAAAGAACCACTGATCGCCACTGCGTTGTTCCTGCTTTTCAGTTTGCCCGCCCTGGCGGCGCAAAAAACGGTCGCCTTGTCGGTTCCCGGCATGACCTGCTCGGTCTGCCCAATCACCGTCAAAGTTGTTCTCAACCGGGTCGAGGGAGTGAGCGCTGTCGATATTCGTTATGAAGAACGTGATGCTACGGTCACCTTCGACGATGCGAAAATCTCTGTTGTTGAGGCACTGACTCAAGCCACGACTAACGCAGGTTATCCGTCCGCGCTGAAACAAAGCCAGGCGATACAAGAGTAACCATGCGAAATATGTCGTATGGCGCAAGAAGAAACACGATGCCTGCTGCGATAGCCCATCGACTAAGGAATAACGTTTATGAGTGACAACAACCTGCACATTGCAGTGATTGGCAGCGGCGGTAGTGCCATGGCCGCCGCCCTGAAGGCGACTGAACGCGGTGCCCGAGTGACACTGGTCGAGCGTGGGACCATTGGCGGAACCTGCGTCAACGTTGGTTGTGTACCCTCCAAAATCATGATCCGGGCGGCCCACATTGCTCATTTGCGTCGCAAAAGTCCATTTTATAAAAGCATTACGGCGATCAAACCCGTGATTGATCGGCCCCTGTTGCTGGCCCAACAGCAGGCCCGTGTTGATGAACTGCGCCGCGCCAAGTATGAAGAGATCCTGGCAGAAAATCCTGATATCACTGTGGTGCAGGGTGAGGCTCGTTTTATGGACGCCCGTACGCTGCTGGTCAAAGGTGCTGACAGCAAGGAACACAAGATCGGCTTTGACCGTGCGTTCATTGGTACCGGTGCGCGGCCGACTATTCCCCCGATTCCGGGCCTGCCCGATACGCCGTATTGGACCTCCACCACTGCGCTTGCCAGTGACACCCTTCCGGACCGATTGATTGTCATTGGGGCCTCGGTGGTGGCGGTGGAACTGGCTCAGGCGTTTGCCCGGCTGGGCAGCGAGGTGACGATTCTGGCACGCAGCCGGCTATTATCTCGTGAAGACCCGGCTGTTGGAGAAGCCATTCAAACAGCGTTCCAGGCTGAGCGTATAAGCGTCCTGAATAACGCGCAGGCGAGCCAGGTCAGCTACACCAACGATGAGTTCATTGTCGCCTCGAACGCTGGGGAGTTGCGCGCCGATCGACTTCTGGTGGCGGTGGGTCGCACCCCAAACACGGACACACTGAACCTGGATGCGATCGACGTAGAGACCGATCACGGCGCCGTCATCGTGAACGAGCAACTCCAGACTCGTGTGCCGGGCATTTACGCCGCTGGCGACTGTACCAACCAGCCTCAGTTTGTCTATGTAGCCGCCGCCGGAGGCAGCCGGGCTGCGCTGAATATGACCGGTGGCGATGCACGGCTGGATCTCAGTGCCATGCCGGCGGTGGTCTTTACCGATCCTCAGGTGGCTACTGTCGGCCTGACCGCAGTCGAGGCCATCAAGCGGGGCTTCAAAGTGGACACCCGCTCGCTCAATCTGGAAAACGTGCCACGGGCGCTGGTGAATTTTGAGACTGGCGGTTTTATCAAGATGGTGGCCGAGCGTGGCTCAGGACGGTTGCTTGGGGTTCAGGCGGTCACCGGCGAGGCGGGTGAACTGATCCAGACGGCGGTGATGGCATTGCGGGCGCGCATGACCGTGCAAGAGATTGGCGACGAGCTGTTTCCCTATCTCACTATGGTGGAGGGGCTGAAGCTCTGTGCCCAAACCTTTACCAAGGACGTCAGCAAATTGTCCTGCTGTGCGGCCTGACAAAGGGGAATGCATCTTGATCTGGGAGCAGGTACAAGGTTCTACGCCGCTTTGATACTAACAAGGAGATTGCCGTGGTGAGAAAACTCACCCTGCTAATGAGTGGTAACAGGCTCGACGAGCAGGACAGGTTTTTTGAGCAATCGCTGGGCAAATCTCAGTGGCCAATTGGTTGGGAACCCGGACGACATTGCGGCAACCCTTTACGAATCGGCTTGCCATAGCGTGCTCGACGCTTGATGCCCATGGGTTTACCCATCCTCCCAGGCGATGGCCCGGTAATCGAATTCGCCTTCAAGGGTGGGTTTTATAATCCGGAAATAGGGTGAGGCATCAAAGTCCCGCGGGGTGAACAAGGAATGATGCCGCACCCGGAAACGTTCATGCACGCAATCGGCACAGTCAGGATCATTGGCAGGAAGTGTTTTCACCACCGGTAGAATCGGATAGCGCAGCTGCTGGAATGCTTCGGCAATGAACGTTGAACAGATCGCCCGGGTGGGATCGCCGCTTCCGAACGCCAGCAGTTCGTGTCTGTAGCGGGTTGGCACCGGAGGCGTTGACCAAAGGTAACGGGCCAGATCAAACACGTTTTTCATATCGTACCGGTGGCCGAGTCTGCTGGACGCGTATTCAGCAAGCGTTCGAAGGTCCTTGTCGCTTAACCCGACCGGGCGGCAGATGCGGGTGTGGGCGTGACGGTAATAGCCAAGTGGCAGTGGACGAATACCGTGTTCAAGGTCCGCCTCAATGAGTACGTGAGCTTCACCATCGACTGATATTCCAAGCCCGGCACCCGGCCCAAGGTAAAGCGCCGCGTGAGACCAGGTGGACTGAGTCAGGTACTTAATGGCAACGCTGATCCGCGTGTTGCCCTCTACCAGCAGAACGTCTCCGGGTTGGAGAGCATTCACCATCGCGCCCCAGGTCGACGTTCTGATGGTGTGCCGGGAGATTTCTTTCGAAAGATAAGCGGCCAGGCGACTCGAAAGCCAATTCAGTAGCATGCAGTACCCCGGTTGTTTGCCTTTGCTTATAGTGATAACACAGACAAACAACCGCGAATACTGTTGCAGCACCAACTGATCGTACCTAGGCGTTGGCTGGAACGGGCTGTCACGAAAGTGTCAGCGTGTCGTACTCACGCAAAAAAACAGCGCCGGGCGGGCGGCGAGCATTGGCCAGTCAGAAAAGAACGTGAGGTTATCGAAGGGCTGGAGGTATTTGCCGAGGCTTCCCAGCCCATAGAACGCGGCAAAGGCTTTAGCTTCGTGTTTGGGCTGGACCAGTTTGTCCAGAGTCCAGCCCAAACACGATAAATACACCGAGTCTGAGTAGTAAAAAGGCGAGAGTTAACTGCTTGGGAATTTCTTTATCCGTTGGTTTTTGAATGGTCGTTCCAGAGACCAGAGTGTTACTCGATGACTTCGCTGATCTGAACCGTTGGCTGTACGTTGGTGAAGTTCGGGATGTCCCCCAGGATCTCTTTGGCGTGGGGCCCGAACGCCGCCTCGAAGTCACTGAGAGAGTCAAAATACAGGTGCCCCATGGCGATGTAGGTGGGTGCCTCTCCGGGCGTGCCTCCTGCAAGGCCTGATTCGATAGCTGTTCGCTTGCACGCGTCCCCGAGTCTTTCACGAACCAGCGCCATATGAGTGTCACGGTAATAGGCAATGTCGAACGTGCTATCTGCAGCTTTTGGGTAGAATACGCTGACTTTTATCATTATTGGGATCTCGCTTTTTGAAGTTCGGATATAAGGCTTTTAGTGAACTGTATCTGAAGCGTGTGGTCAATGGCACTTTAGAATGAATTTTGAACAATCACTCATTATTCCCATCACGGGGTTTTCGTGTCTTGAGCGCTTTGGCCGCACATTTGCCCTTCTCCTGGAAGGCATCCACCATGAGAAAGAGCTTCTGGCTGGCACGGTGTACAAGGACACAAAGGTCAGAGGCACTGACATCCAGAATGTTACAGACGTCCTTGGATCTGTGTTGGTGGGCTTCTTACAGAATCAGGGCTGAGCGCGTCATTTTCCATTAAGGTATCTGCGGACTCATGGAACTTACGTAATGGCGGCAGATGATTCCGTTTCTTATCAGGTTGGGTTTGGTCGTTATGTTTGTATAGTGTTTCGGATTAAGGGAAGGTTTCATTATTCTGGAATGAATGTTCAAAAATCTTGGCTCAATCGCTATGTAACATCCAGTCGGTGATAGTGTCTTAGCGTGAACAGAGTATTGGTTTATACATCTTAAAAGGCATGGATATGACGCGTAGCAAGCTTTTACTCATTTTAGTGATCGCCGTGATTATTGGTCTTTTTCTCGGCTTCGACGGGCACAAGCTGCTGACTCTGGAGAACCTGCAGGCGAATCAAGGTGCCTTGGCGCAATGGATTGACCAGAACCTTCTGATAGCCATTGTTGGTTATGCTGCAATTTATGTGGTGGTCACCGCTCTGTCCTTGCCGGGGGCGACCATCATGACACTGGCCGGCGGTGCCTTTTTCGGTAACTTGTATGGCTTGGCGGCGGTTTCCATTGCCTCAACGCTGGGGGCTTCCCTGGCGTTTCTGGTGGCAAGATTCCTCATGCGTGACACCTTGCGGGCGCGCTATCGGGAAACCATCGCCAAAATGGACCGTGGAATCAAAAAGGATGGCGCGTTCTATCTGGCAACCCTGCGTCTTGTGCCGGTGTTCCCATTCTTTCTGATCAACCTGGCGATGGGCCTCACAGGGATGAAGTTGCGGACCTACGCACTGGTCAGCTGGGTCGCTATGGTGCCGGGCACGTTTGTTTTTGTGAATGCCGGCACTCAGTTGAGTCAGATTCAGTCCACTGGCGATATCGTCTCTGCGGATTTACTGCTGTCGTTCGCGTTGCTTGGGCTTTTCCCGCTGATTGCGAAATATGTGGTGGGCTTTCTCCGTCGTCGCAAGGTTTATGCCGGCTGGAAAAAGCCAGCAAAGTTTGACTACAATTTGCTGGTGATTGGCGGCGGCTCTGCCGGCCTGGTATCGGCTTATATTGCTGCGGCGGTGAAAGCCAAAGTGGGTTTGATAGAAAAACACAAAATGGGTGGTGACTGCCTGAACACCGGCTGTGTGCCCTCCAAAGCGCTGATCCGCAGCGCTAAAGCCGCCGACACCCTGCGCCACGCTAATCGGTATGGCCTGGAATCGGTGCCGGTGAAAGGCTCGTTTAAAGCCATTATGGAACGGGTGCAGCAGACCATAAAAACCATTGAACCAAACGATTCGCCGGAGCGTTACCGTTCGCTGGGAGTAGACGTAATGCTTGGCAGCGCCCGCTTCGTTAGCCCTTGGGAACTGGAAGTACACCATGACGATGGCCGCAGCCAGCGGCTGACGGCGCGCAGTATTGTTATTGCCACTGGCGGTAAGCCGGCAATGCCGAACATACCCGGGCTGGCGGACATGAGCCCGCTGCATTCTGAAAATCTATGGCAGCTGGAACAACAACCGCAGAGGCTGCTGGTATTGGGTGGTGGGCCCATTGGCTCCGAACTGGCCCACGCTTTTGCGCGCCTGGGCTCGCAGGTTGTGCTGGTGCAACACGGCAATCAGATTTTAGCCAAGGAAGACGTCGACGTAGCTGCACTGGTGCTGGAGCAATTCCGCGCCGACGCTATTGATGTGCGCCTGAACCACACTGCGGCGGAATTCTGTCTTGAAAACGGCGAAAAAGTCGCTTACTGCGACCACCAGGGCGATCGCGTGCGTATCGCTTTTGACGAGGTGCTGGTCGCCGTAGGGCGAGCCGCGAATACCGAAGGCCTGAACCTGAAAGCGTTGGGTATCGAGCCCCAGAAAAATGGCACGCTGCCCACGGAAGACGATTTGAGCGTGCGCTTTCCCAACATTTTTGCTTGTGGCGATGTGGCCGGGCCTTATCAATTTACCCATGCGGCTTCCCATCAAGCTTGGTACGCGGCGATAAACGGCCTGTTTGGATCGTTTAAGCGCTTCAAGGTGGATTACAGAGTGATGCCTTGGGTTACTTTTACCTCGCCGGAAGTGGCCCGTGTGGGTTTGAGCGAAGCGGAGGCTAAGACGCAGAAGATCGACTATCAGCTTACCCGTTATGACCTGGGCAGCTTGGATCGTGCCATTACCGAAAGCGACAGCGTCGGGTTTATAAAAGTGCTGACGCCGCCGGGCAAAGACAAAATCCTCGGCGTGGTGGTGGTGGGTTCCCACGCCGGCGAAATTCTGGCGGAGTTCACTCTGGCGATGAAGCACGGCCTGGGGTTGAATAAAATTCTTGGCACGATTCACCCTTACCCAACCTGGAACGAAGCGGCCAAAGCCACTGCGGGCCAGTGGAAACAAGCCAATGCGCCCCAGCGTTTACTGGCCATAGTGGAAAAGATTCACAGTTGGCGTCGTGGTTGAGACACGCCCGGCGTCGGCGCCGGTCTAGTTTCGGCTGTTTGACGGCTGTCCCAATGCTGTTTGAATGCTAACTGTTACAAGCGTCGAATTTTTTAAGCATGGAGCCTTTGTGCCGCCGACCCTGGCCATGTTTTGTGCTGACCGTCAGTGTTTGACACCGTTGGTAGGATCGCCTTCGGTAAGCATCTGGATCAGGCGTTGGCGCTCGTTTTTATTGGGTAGGACACCGGTTATTTCCGCTTCCAGAACGGTGACCCCGTCACCGTTGATGACGCTGATTTTTGCCTTCGCGCGCGCTCGTTCGTCGATTTCGTGGACAACCCAGTCGCAGGTTAATGTTTCACCGGCATAGACCGGTTGCTTGAACTTGAATGACATGCCCGACGCCAGCCAGCCTATTTGACCGCCGATTTCGGTGATCAGGCTTGCTGTAAGCAGGCCGTGAGCAATAGGCTCGCGCATACCTTTGAGCGTCGCAAAATGGCTGTCGCAATGGACCGGGTTGTAGTCTCTGGAAAGAGTCGCGAAGGATGCGATGTCCTCCAAGCTAAAACAGCGAGTTATGGTAAAGCGATCGCCGACACTTAGCCCCTCGGCAGCGCGCTGGCGGATACTTGTGGTGGGTATTTGGGGTTTGTCTGACATGATTTTGTTCCTGATGAGGCTCAACTCGCTGGGTTGTAGGGTATCAACCCCACCTGGAAATCAGAACCGCAGGGGATCAACAGCAATGAATGTCACTGAATTCACACTGCTTTGGGGTTTTTAATGGCCTGTGGTGTGACAATGTCGGCTCTACTCGGTTTCGGTTTCCTGGCCAAATCCGTCAGTAGTGGGTCTTTCGGGGCCTAAAAATTTGTTTTCATAATCCTTCTGTTATTTCTCCCAGAGATTTTTGCGTTGGCACAGATTTAAGCCCCCGAGTTCGTCGATTATGTACAAAAAATAATCAAAAATTGCCGCCGAATCTTGGTATTGACGGCTATCATTTCGATGAATTATGCTGATTCCGGTAGTCAATGCGTCTGTCATTTTTTGAGTAAACTTGAAATTTAATTTGTGGTCTATATAATTTAATCTTAAATTTTTAAGGCAAACAGAGCCGTTATGACATTAAAAGGATCGAATACCACCGCCATTAACCTGCGCAAACCTGTGAAAGACGATGGCTTTGGGCTGAGCCAGCTGGTGATGGAATGTCCACCGTTGGATCCGAACTCAATTTACTGCAATCTTTTGCAGTGCAGCGATTTTGCCGACACGGCGGTGGCTGCGGAGAAAGACAGCGATCTTGTAGGCTTTATTTCTGGTTATGTCCCACCCCAGAAGCCGGAAACCGTATTTGTATGGCAGGTTGCGGTCCACAAGAAAGGTCGAGGTCAAGGGCTTGCCAAGCGTATGCTGAAAGCGATTGTTGCACGGCAAGAGCTGAGTCACATTAGCCACATGGAAACCACCATTACCGCTGATAACGACGTTTCCTGGGCGCTGTTCCGCTCGTTTGCCCGCGACATGGGCGCCGAATTGACTTTTCAGGAGCACTTCACAAAAGACGTGCACTTTGGCGGCCAGCACGGCTCCGAAATGTTGCTGCGCATTGGGCCCTTCACCAAGCCTGGCGGAGCCCGAATGCTTGAGTAAATGCGCCAGTCGGCAAGCCACTGAATGAGCTGGCCGCAGCGTGCCGTCTTAAATCTGACGTGCAAAGAGGTAAAACTATGGGATTATTCAAAATCGTTGAATCTGAAGCGCGTGTCTATAGCCGTGCTTCCACGGGTTCGTAATCGCACCAAAGAACCGAAAGCAAAGGCGACGTTATGACTGCGCAATTACACACCGTTGAAAAAATCGGCGGCACTTCCATGGCCAACTACGAGGCCGTACGCGACAACATCATTATTGGTAATCGCAGCAAAGACGAGCTGTATCAGCGCATCTTTGTGGTATCGGCCTACGCAGGTGTCACCAACGAGTTACTAGAGCATAAAAAAACGGGTGAGCCGGGCGTTTACGCCCTGTTCGCCGATGCGGAATCGGACTGGGCCTGGGGCGACGATCTCACCAAGCTGGTGCGCTTTCTCACCGACATCAACGGCGAGATGTTCGAAGACTCAATGCTGAAGCAGCAGGCCGACCAGTTCATCACTGATCGGGTTGAAGGTGTGCGAGGCTGCCTGATCGACCTGCAGCGCTTATGTTCGTACGGTCAGTTTCAGCTTGAAGAACATTTGCTGACGGTGCGTGAGATGCTGGCCGGTATCGGCGAAGCTCACAGTGCCTTTAATACGACATTGAAACTGCAGCAGGAAGGTATCAGCGCCCGCTTTGTAGACTTAACCGGCTGGCGCGATGCAGAACTGTTGCCGCTGGATGAAAAGCTTAAACAGGCGTTCGATGTGGTAGACCTCAGCCGTGAACTGCCCATTGCTACCGGCTATGCGCAGTGCAAGGAAGGCCTGATGCGTACCTTTGACCGCGGTTACAGTGAAATGACCTTCAGCCGGGTAGCGGTGATCACCGAGGCCCGTGAAGCCGTTATTCACAAGGAATACCATTTGAGCTCGGCTGACCCCAACATTGTGGGTGCCGATAAGGTCGTACCTTTGGGTCGCACTAATTACGACGTGGCCGATCAACTGGCCAACTTGGGTATGGAGGCCATTCATCCACGTGCCGGCAAAGGTTTGCGTCAGAATGATATCCCACTGCGGGTGATGAACGCCTTCGAGCCGGAACATACCGGTACTTTGATCACTAAAGACTACGTTAGCGAAAAACCCCAGGTAGAAATTATTGCCGGTGCCAAGGGCATCTTTGCCATTGAAGTGTTTGATCAAGACATGCAGGGCGAGCCAGGTTCAGACCGCAAGATTTTGGACGTGCTGACCCGCTTTAGGGTGCGCTTTGTGTCAAAAGATACCAATGCTAACACCATTACTCATTACGTCAGTACCACACTCAAGCACGTAAAGCGGGTAGTGGACGCACTGAAAGAGACCTTTCCTAACGCTGAGGTGAATACTCGCAAAGTGGCTCTGGTATCGGCCATTGGCAGTGACATAAAAGCGCCGGACATTCTGGCGAGATCGGTAAAAGCGATAGCCGATGCAGACATCAATGTGCTGGCGTTGCACCAGTGCATGCGCCAGGTAGATATTCAATTTGTGATTGATGAAGACAACTACAAGGCTACGATTGTGGCGCTGCACGGCGCGTTGATCGAACCTTACAACCACGAATACGCAATTGCCTCGGCTGAGCAGTGTGCTTTGGGTTAACGATCAAAGCGCTCGCATAGGTGTTTTTCTGCGGAGCGAACCGCTTGGCTCTGGGCAATCAGCCGTAGTGCACGGCGAAGAACCAAGTGGCTACAATCACCTGACACACCACCACCGTCAGCGTTAACCCCAAGCGCAGGCGAATATACCACGCTGGCCAGTAAATCTTCATCCAGCGTGCGTCAACCAAATACATTCCTAAAAACGCCAATGTGAACAACACTGCTTTCCACGGCGAGGACACTAATAAACCCATGCCTGCCGCAATAAAAAATATCTGGCTGAACAACATCGACACCAGCGGCGACATCGGATAACAGCGGTCTTCACGCTGAAGCGCAATTGTCCAGTAAATGCCCGCCATAAAAGCCAGTATTCCAGCGCTATAAACGTAAAACCAGTTGCTGACTGCCAGGCTGTGATGGGGCATAAAAAACAGCGCTAAAACTGCGCTGATGAAAGGAACTAAGCCAGCCAAGCCAACAAAAATAGCCAGTCGTGCTACCGCAATCACGGCTTCTGCCTCTGTACTCGAACCCTCAGCGGTTCAGCGTTGCTGGGCTCCATGCCCACCATTTCATTGTATGCCGACATGTGAACCACTTGAGTTTCAAGTATGTGGAAATTGCTCAACATGTCTTGGGCGTGCCAGGTGCTGCGAAACTGCGTAGTGGTGCCGCGCTCATCAGACAGAATCACCTGTTTGCCATCCACCGTGAGCCGCGCCATGTAGCTCTGGCCCTCCAGCGAAAGTATTTCCATCAGCTCAACGCTAGCGTTGTTGCGATTTTTCAGTTGTTCCAGGGTAATGCGCAAAGTAACTCTCCGATTTACTTCTTTCCGGACTAGATACGCAGGCTCAGTTGTTTAAGATCAGCGGTCGCGGGACGCCATAGAGCGTATTGGGCGCTGGAGCAGGGGTTCCCGGACGGAGTCCAAAGTATCTGCCGGCGTGAGCCTGTAATCGTTCAGGGGCGGTTTTAGCAAGAGGACGGGAGGCCAGGTCAGAGGCGTTTCAAGTGCCTCTATCATCAATCGGCGATAGACCAGAGTGACCAAAAAACCGTCTATATAGATACAGCAGGCCTGCCATGGCCGAGCGTTGTCGCACTGGTCGCCGTAAAGTTCGAACCCGCGGCGCACCTCCAGGGTTCGCAGATTGCCGGCAATGCCGCGGCCAGTGACTTTTAACCAGGCTTCTTTGAGCGTCCATACTTTCAGAAATTCCAAGGCGTCGTTTTGGGCCAGCAGCCATTCCTGCTCAACCGGTGAAAACCAGCGCTGCACGACTTTCTGCCAGTTTAGACGGCGCCGAAAGGGCTCAATGTCCAAGCCTACTTCTCCTTGCAGGCTGGTCGCGCAGGCCGCTGTTCCGTTGCTGTGGCTGAGCGACAGCCGCCATTCAGGAGGATACTGCGATTGTGTCGGTCGCCCCGGACATGGGGAGCACGCATCGGGCGGCTCGTCGCTGGCACCCGCCAGTGCCTGGCGAATCAACCAACGGCTACTGAGAAACTCGGCGCGCCGAGCGGCGCTGCAATGCACAGCTCTGTTATATTCACTGGCGCTTAACCAAGATGGCAGTTCAACGTGAGTGCTGGTGGTTTGACGGCACAGCCATACAGTCGGTGTCACTCAGGGTTGCAACCTTTCGATGGTCCACGATTTATCACTGCCTTGTTCAGTTCGGTTATATTCGAACCGATCGTGAAGACGGCTGGGGCGACCCTGCCAAAACTCGACGCTGTGGGGCGCCACCCGAAAGCCACCCCAGAAATTGGGCAGTGGCACTTCACCGTCACCAAACTTGCGTTTTATCTCCGCAACTTTCTGTTCCAGCAGCCCGCGGGAAGCGATGACCTTGCTTTGCTCTGATACCCAGGCGCCAATCTGGCTGCCGCGGGGGCGTGAGGCGAAATAACGCAAGGATTCGGCTTTGCTGATTTTTTCGACGTTGCCCTGAATGCGCACTTGGCGATTCAGGCCCAACCAAGTAAACAACAGGGCAGCTTGTGGATTTTGCTCCATTTCACGAGCCTTACGGCTGCCATAATTGGTATAAAATACAAAACCGCTGTCGTCGAAGTACTTCAGCAATACGGTACGCAAATCAGGCTGGCCATCGCCGTCGGCGGTGGCCAGCGACATGGCATTGGGTTCCAGAATGTCAGCTTTCCGCGCATCTTCAAACCAGACTTGAAACTGCTGGACAGGGTTGTCATCCAGTTGCTCCCAATCCAGACCGTCGCTCTCGAAATCCCGGCGCATATCTCCAATGTCCATCAACGTTCCTCATCTGGAATGTGTGCGTGTGCTCTACCAATATTATACCGTAGGACATGTACGAGACGGGACTTTATCGGGTTCACGAGAGCTGACAAAGGATTTGTTTGACGTCTATCCTTCCAATACATCGAATATTTTTCAAGGAGACCTTTGTGGCCGATCGCCCTGTTCGCCAGATTCGCCAACGCAGCCTGTGGCCAAGGTTGGCTGTGGTTGTGTCGACCGTTTTGCTACTGTGTTACGCGCTAAGCGGTTTTCTGCTGTTACCTTGGTGGGTGCAGGAAAACTTGTCGCACTACGCCCAGCAACAGCTGGGCTGGCAGTCAACGGTAGGCGAGGTCTATGCCAATCCCTTTACGTTCAGTGCAGAGCTGCAGAATTTTCAGGCCAAGGATGCAAACGGCGAGCCAGTGCTGGCCTTTCAGCGGCTTTACGTGAATCTGAACGCGTTTGACCTGTTTAACGGTACCACCGGTTTTCAGACTGTCGAACTGGAACAACCCATGGTGCGGCTGGATATGTTGGCAAGCGGGCAGTTGAACCTGCTACGCGACTGGCAGCAAGCTCCGGCCCGCGCCGGGAAGCCGCCAGACACGCCTGGTATCCAGAGCAATAGCGGGCCGAGCAGTCTTCGCATCTACTTGCAGCAGGGCGACTTGAGTGCGGGCACGCTGGTGTTGCGTGACTTTAGTCAAAACAACAGCCAAAACGACAGCGTTGAGTTCCGCATAACACCGCTTACCTTCAGTTTGCAGAATTTGGCGACCTGGGCCCGGCCCGGCGATATTGGTCAATATCGGCTTGAGGCCGTGCTGGACCAACAAGCGTTGAACTGGCAGGGCAGTTTTGAGGTAGACCCGATGTATTCCCGCGGCCGCCTGAGTATTGATAACCTGGGGCCGGGCGTACTGTCTTACCTGCTAGCGCCCTATACGCCTTACCAGTTGCGTTCCGGCCGGGTCAGCCTTAGCACCGACTACCAATGGCAGGCCGCGCAACCCATGGAGTTGTTGACCCGGCACGGCAAGCTGACGTTCGATGATGCCACCCTGGCATTGACGGACGAGCCTAGCGAAGTAGCCTTTCGCAGCGGTGCCCTTACCGTTGACCAGATTCGTTTTGACCTTGCCGCCAGGCAAATAGAGGCAGGCAAGATCGAGTCCGACGGGCCGGAACTGAGCCTGAACCGCAGCGCCAACGGCGACATCGACTGGCTGGTTGCCGGCGTTCAGCCCGCCGGCGAAGGCTCGGCTGGCCGTTCCGGGCAGGACGACAGCGGCCCGGGATTGCGCTGGTCGGTGGCCGGAGTGGACATCCGTGACGGTCGGTTAAGCTGGCGCGACCAAGTGCCCGCTACTGCTGCAGAGTTGCAACTG
>Ga0307932_1000696_pt1 | contig 13882 bp, 17 predicted proteins | sample OrgLakmetageno48_FD_201843 | JGI IMG/M metagenome (GOLD analysis project Ga0307932, IMG submission 201843) | Saline water microbial communities from Organic Lake, Antarctica - #48 | ecosystem: Environmental > Aquatic > Non-marine Saline and Alkaline > Saline | place: Antarctica: Organic Lake...
GACCGCTGATGGAAGTACGTTCACGACGAGTCGGTGGTGCAAACTACCAGGTTCCTCGAGAAGTACGACCAGAACGACGACAAGCGTTGGCCTACCGATGGATCATCGCAGCCGCGCGAAAGCAAAAAGGCAGTACAATGCAAAAGAACCTAGCAAAAGAACTTTTGCTCGCCGCCAAAGAAGAAGGAGATGCCGTAAAGAAGAAGGAGGACACGCACAAGATGGCAGAAGCCAACCGAGCGTTCGCCCACTTCGCTTGGTAAGCAAAGCTTGCTCTCAGCACTCACACAAAAAAGCCCCGAGTTTCACTCGGGGCTTTTTTGCTAATTTAACATTTATTCATAGTTTGCAGGGTTCAATATAAAACGTAGAATAAAGCGATGACAGGTTACCTCTATAAAGGAGCAAAACACATAGAAAAAGAGCTAGCTGAGAAATCATTTTTTCGTACGGTGGTGTTATTTGTGGCTGCCTTCAATTTCGTTGGCTTCACCATAATTCCGCTTATAAATATTCTTTTCGGTGAAAATGTTGAAAATGGCATATATGTGAGTTTTTTGCATGGAGTCTTTCTCACGGTCATACTCATTCACTTCAGCAAACAGGCCAGAGCCAATACGCAGAAGTATTTTGATAATCGAGTGCCAGCGTTTTTGATTGCTTTGTATGTGCTCACTATCATCATAGTTTTCTCCATTAAGGCTGCCAGTCTGCTTTTAATACCCTATTTGGCTACCATCACTGTATACAACATGCAGCTAATGCAGCTGTATATTTGGCCAGCTCTCTCGTACGGACTCTTTGTCTGGCAACTCTATATTCTTTATAGTCTGAGTAGTAAAGAATTAGCCAAGTAAGATTTTTAAATTGTAGTACAAGAACTGAAGATAGATTCTCCTTTGTATAGTCATTTCGGCTAGAAAGAACACAGACACGTGGATGTATCAATACCAGAAATAGCTCCAAGTGATACACTATTTGCATATGAAACATATCGTTACTGGGTTTGTGTTGGGAGCAGTTACCGTGTATTTAGCTTTAAACGCCAATTTACAAAGTACTGTCCCGACTTCGGAAGATAAAATCGCGGCGTATTACGCCAACTCAACCGCTACGCTCGTGAGTCCGCACAATCTGCGAGAACGGATGACCCACGGAAAAGCCGATTACGTACTGGTAGACGTCCGAGCCCAAGAGGATTATCTACGCGAACACGTGGTGACCGCTATCAATATCGATACTGGTCGTGACCTAGACGTAGTTTTGGCAGAATTTGAGACACTCGTGGCGGAAAATCCTGATAAAGAAATTATTATTTATTGTTACAGCGCGGCGTGCATGAACGGACGTAAGGCCGGAAACTTCTTGGCTGAGAATAACGTCTTTGTCAAAGAGCTGACTATCGGCTGGAATGAATGGCGCTACGGGTGGGAGATGTGGAACTACGACACCGAATGGGAAGATGTTGAGGTGGAGGATTATGTCGTGGCTGGAGACAAACCAGGAACTGTACCCGACTCAGCCAAGACGCTGCAGCCGTGTGCCGTGGAAGGTGAGTTGTCTTGTTAAAGCTGAAAGTGCAATGAATAGAGCACGTGATATACTAAGTATTATTTCCTAAGCATCTATCTATGGAGGGCCCAAAATCATTTGCAGAAAAACCCCAGAGAGAAGAGACAGGTGAATCTATTGAGTCATTGGCTGAGTCTATAGAGCGAGCTCATGAGTTGCTGGCTGAGTTAAAAGAGTTGAATGATACGGAAGTGATTGGAGGAGAGGCAATGGCACTCAATAGCCGGGCTGAAGACTTGGCTCGTGAGTTGAAAGCGACGCTGGAACAGATTCCTGCCAAAGACTGTATGGAAAACAATCTGCCGTATCACCCATCTGATAAAAAACCAGTCGTACCTGTGACACCGCTTCCGGAGAGTCCTGGATACCCACTTGATTACGAGCCGGTCGCAAGCGGTGACCACTCGCCGGTAGACGCTGACCAAACAGCTTAATTTTTATTTATCCTTAACGTTCTTTTGTTCCTATGAAGTTTGACTTTGATGCCGAGATTAAGCAGCACCTGGATGTGGTGCGTACCCTGGAGCGGAAGCCCGGAGTATTTACTGCTTCTCTAGATGACACGTTTTACAACAAAGCCTGGTTGCGCGATATTTATTTCATCACTCTTGGGTTTCTCGAAACTGGTGACCTGAAGACTACCAAACACGCTGCCAGGGCCCTCTTGAGCGTATTTGTAAAACACAAAGACAAAATCAATTGGGCAATTGAAAACAAGCCGCAAGAAGCGTGGCAATACATCCACGCGCGGTTTCATCCCGAGAGCTTTGAGGAGTACTGGGAAGAGTGGGGAAATAGTCAAAACGATGCCGTCGGTGAAGTGCTCAATCTGTTGGTCACTCTGGAACTCATGGGAGAAAGCGTGATTGAGACTGACGACGAGAAAGAGATGGTACAGAAGATTGTTGATTATCTCGTGACCGTTGAGTATTGGGAAGACGAAGACAATGGTATCTGGGAAGAGAATCTAGAATTGCACGCGTCGTCAATTGGTTCCTGTGTCGCCGCTTTGAAAAAAGCCCAGCAGCTGGATTGGCTGAACGTTCCAGCCGTAGCCATTGAGCGTGGAGAGCACGCCTTGCGGTCTTTGCTGCCTCGGGAGTCACTGACCAAGTTTGCTGACCTGGCCTTGTTGACGCTTATTTATCCTTTTGCAGTCACCACCGAAGCAGAGACAGCGGAGATATTAAAAAATGTCGAGTATCACTTAGTGAAAGAACGAGGAGTGATTCGCTACAAGTTTGATCGTTACTATAATAATAACGTGGACGGCTTTAGTGAAGAAGCGGAATGGTGCTTTGGACTGGCGTGGTTGGCGATCATTTACGCTGAGCGGGGGGATAAAGAAAAGGCCTATTACTATCTGCGTCGGACCAAGAATGCTGTCACTCCAGAGGGAGTGGTGCCTGAGCTGTACTATTCAAACACCGACAAGCCAAATCCCAACACCCCACTGGGCTGGGCCGAAAGTATGTACGTAGTGGCGTTACAGAAAGTAAAAGAGCTTGAAGCGAGCGAAGTTTGATATACTGGTTAGGTATGAAATATTTAGATATTGCTATGTACGTTCTTCTCGGGATTGCTGTACTAGCCGCAGTGTTGGGGTTCATGTACGCTTAAGGTAAGAGGGAAAAAAGAGCCGCAGTGTAGCTGCGGCTCTTTTTTAGACTAGACTTTCTGGGCATCAGATTCCTCCACTAGTGCGTCGTTTACACTCGGAGCAATAACAATGGCCTGAATCTTCCCGTCGGCATTTTTTTCCGTAGCGTGTGAAAGGTTTTCCGCGGCAGCCGTTTTAAGAAGCAGTGCAATATTTCCAGCCGAATCAGTATAGATGGCGGTGACGGCTTCTTCGATGCACCAGGCAGCGGAATCAGGATGTAGATGGTACACATTCCCGCCAGCTAGTCTGGTCTCTTTTGCTATGACCGTTTGAGCGAGTTGAGTACTCAAAGTAGCAAGTTCTATTTTATTCAGTGACCGGAAATACGATTCTTCAATTATCAATTGTGACTTCCGTTTCTTCTTTTTCTTAGAACTAATAATTCCCAAGGTCGGTCCAATTATAGCGAGCCCAACGATACCCAGGACCAAGTCTTTAGGAGATTCATAGTGTTGCGCCCACTGCGCGAGGATTCCTTGAGTAGTTTTGTATTCAGGATGCGTCTGAAGTGATTGGATAACCCAGCGCGCCGTTGCAGCAGCGTCTGCTGGGGAAGTGGGATAGATATGTTTTGAGTCAGGCACGTCAGTTGTGTTTGGGACACTAGTCCAATTTTGAGATAGGATAGCTTTCTGAAACCTCTGGGCAAACTCAGAATCTTGTCTTGCGAAAGCAAGAAGACTTTCAGTATAAGAAAAAAGAAATTGTTGGGCGGTGCCTAATTTTGGCTGTTGGGTTACATACATATACATATATTTAATGAACTGCTCTCATTATAAAACTCTGGTGTCTACTGTCCAGGGAATCCCAGGCTTTCATAGTTGGACATGTATGGTATGGTATTGCCCATGTCGAAAAATGATGGATTAGTCGTATTTAAAGATGTGTCGTACGAGTATGACGCTACCAAGCCGATTCTCAAATCTGCTGATTTTGTGATTCGCCGGGGGGCGAAGTTGACGTTAATGGGTCAAAACGGAGCAGGAAAATCAACGCTTTTTTCACTTATTACTGGTCAATTACAACCAGAAGATGGAATGATTAATCTTCAGCCAAAGACTACAATCGCTGAGTCTCGGCAAATAATTCCTCGCTCAGAACTCGAACTTACTATCAGAGAATTCTTCGAAAAGTGTTTTTCAGAAAAGACGTATGACATTGATCCCCGGATTGACACCGTGCTCGAGATTGTGAACCTCTCGCCCACCGAAAAACAAAAAGATACCTTTTACGACCGCATCATCGGGAGTTTCTCTGGCGGACAGCAAGCTCGCCTGCTGTTAGCCTCAGCCTTGATTCAAAACCCTGACGTTTTATTGCTCGACGAGCCAACCAACAATCTTGATGTAGCGGGGATAGAGCACCTCACAGACTTTCTTAAAGATTACAAAAAAACGGTGATTGTTATTTCTCACGACGCTGATTTCTTAAACTCATTTACTCAAGGGGTGTTATACCTCAACACCCAAAACCGTCAGGTAGAACAGTACAACGGAAACTATCACACAGTAGTTAAAGAAATTGCCGCTCGGGTAGAGAAGGAAAAGCGACAAAACGCGCAGCTGGGGAAACAGATTCAAGCCGATAAAGACAAAATCAACTACTTTGCCGCCAAGGGAGGAAAGATGCGACTGGTCGCCAAAAAGATGCGAGCTGAAATTGAAGACGCTGAAGAAAATAAGGTAGACGTGCGGCGGGAAGATAAAGCAATCCGTCCTTTTACCATCAAGCCACATACAGATATTCCGCTTGAAGTCGTGAAGCTCACTTCGTACCAAGTAATCAAGCACCATGAACCAAAAGAAGTGGAGTGCGATTTAGTGTTGCAGCGTGGAATGCACTTGCAAATCATCGGCCCAAACGGGATTGGAAAGACCACGTTGCTGGAAAGTTTAGCCGGTGGTCACGCCAAAGGGGAGGAAGTGGCTCCGGGAGTAAAGATTGGCTACTATCGGCAAGACTTCTCCAACCTTGAGTTTGGAAAGACGGTGTACGAAACGCTGATGGATTCAATGAAACGTAAACTCGAAGAGGACATGCGTTCGATAGCTGCTGGATTCTTACTATTTGGAGATCTTATGAAGACTAAGGTCGGCGATCTTTCTGAAGGGCAAAAGGGTCTAGTGGCCTTTGCTAAGTTGACGATGGAAGAGCCAGGACTTTTGATTCTTGACGAACCAACCAACCACATAAACTTCCGCCACATTCCGATTATTGCTGAGGCACTCAATCAATACAAAGGAGCAATGATTCTTGTCTCCCACGTCCCGGAATTTGTGGAGCAGATACGAATTGATGAAATACTCGATTTAGACAAGAAAAAGAAGTAACAACCAACCAGCCGGCCCGACAGGCCGGCTGGTTGGTTTATGCATAAAATCTGGAACACTGGCCTTTACACTAGAAATAATAGAGTACATACTAAACCTAATGAGTTTCATACAAGAGTACACAGCGTACCTACAAAATAATCCTGAGGGTTATTGGTTCAAGCGAAAGCTTTACGGCTTTGGGTGGATACCTGCAACCAAACAAGGATGGGGAGTGCTTGCTCTCTATGGACTGTTTGTGGTCGGGCTTTCTCTCTGGGCGGAACAGAGTGTTCCAGATGCGCAGGTGGTAAGTCGTGTGATTGTGCCGGTACTCTTGGCAACTGTGTTGCTTCTGGTAATCACCTACCGAACAGGCGAGCCGCTAAAATGGCAACGGGGAAAGCGTGATGGAAAATAAACCCGAGGGACATTTTGTATATATGCTCAAATGTGCAGATGGAACACTGTATACCGGCTATGCGCGTGATTTAAAAAAAAGAGTTTCAGAGCACAACGGGAAAAGTAAAATCGAAGGAGCGAAGTACACTCGCTCCAGACGCCCAGTAAAACTTTTGTACCACGAAGAGCTTGAGAGTCGTTCGCAAGCACAACAAAGAGAATACGCCATCAAACAGCTAAGTCGTCCGCAAAAGCAACAGCTTATAAAAAGAAATAAGTTAGCGTCCCAATAGTTCAGAACTAACTTCTTCTCCGGTGAGCGTTTGGAGTGTAGCTGCGATAATGCCACCAAAAAGTGCGACAAGCACTGTGGCACCAATGACCGTACCGAGCCCGTAGACCAGACCTCGAAAGAACGCGTTTCGAAATGAGTTTTGTTTTTCTATGCGAGTTTCTAATACGTGCAAAACTTCGAGCAGTTTATTTGTTTGCTCTGTAGTTTGAGTAGATTGTGTTTCACTTATTTTGTTTTCCATATAGCTCAAGTATAGCAAACGAGCTGCCTATACAATAATAAAGAATTTAGAGTATACTAGGACCACTTAGCAGTCATTAGGCAAAAAATACATGTCAAAAGGGCACGACCAGAAAAAAGAAGTAAAGAAAAAAAAGAAAGAGAAACCAAAAAATGAGTAACAAAAGGCCGGCGCAATGCGCCGGCCTTTTGTTAGTGGTAGACTGCAGTCAATATGGATAACAAAACCCAACAACAACAGCTGGATGAATTAGAATTAAAAATTTCTCAGATTCATGCTTCAGTCAAAAAAACTGAACGCTATATGAAAATAACGTTTTGGTCCACAGTGGCTTTGGTCGTGCTGCCGATGATTATTGCGGTAGTTATTGTTCCAATTGTGCTGAGCAAATACGCAGCAATGTACGAAGGGTTGCTGTAGCCTCAAAGCCACACGCAATATACAATGTGTGTACATGAATACTCAACACGTTTTACAATCCATCACTACAAAGTATTCGCATCAGCCGTTATTTATTCAGACTGTCACGGAGTTTTTAGAAAGTGTGGCCGTGTACGCGGACAGTAATCCACTGAGCGATGAGGACTTTCTTCGGCTCGAACGACTACTTGTCCCTGAACGATTCATTTCGTTTCGAGTGACCTGGGAAGATGACCAAGGTGATTTACAATACAACACTGGCTATCGAGTGCAGTTTAATTCTGCACTGGGTCCGTATAAGGGTGGACTACGGTTTGACCCAAGTGTAACCGAAGACGTCTTAAAGTTTTTGGGCTTTGAACAGATTTTTAAGAATGCGTTGACAGGCTTACCACTTGGTGGAGGCAAAGGCGGGAGTGATTTTAATCCTAAAGGAAAAAGCGATAGAGAAATTCGATCATTTTGTCGCGCGTTGATGACAGAGCTGCATCGACACATCGGAATTGAAACCGATGTCCCAGCAGGAGATATTGGAGTAGGCTCCCGTGAAATTGGATATATGTACGGCATGTACAAACAAATAGCCAACCGAGACGAAGGTGTTCTCACCGGCAAAGGAATTACTTTTGGTGGTTCGCAGGGTCGGACGGAAGCGACCGGGCATGGGGTGGTGTATTTTACCAAAGAGATGATTGAGTACGCAAAGGACACGTTGATTGCAAAAACAGCTGTAGTCTCGGGTTCTGGTAATGTAGCACTCCACACGGCACGAAAATTAATCGCCGAACAAGCAGTGGTGAAAACCCTCTCTGATCGAGGTGGGTACATGCTCAAAGAAGCGGGGCTGACGCTAGAAGATATAGATCACATAGAATCCGAAAAAAAGCACCACACACCACTGGCTGACATTACGCTCGATGGAGCAGACTATGTAGCGGGTACTCCGTGGCAATCCGTCCAGGCGTGCATGTATTTCCCGTGTGCAACCCAAAATGAAATCAATAAAGCCGACGCTTTGGCTATCGTGAAGCACGAAGCGATGCTCGTGGCCGAAGGGGCCAATATGCCGTCTAATACAGACGCAGTAAAAATATTTAGTGAGTCAGAGGTATTGTTTGCACCGGCCAAGGCAGCCAACGCGGGAGGCGTGGCAGTCTCATGCCTAGAAATGGCCCAAAATGCTGGACATGTTTCCTGGAGTTCCACACAAGTCGATGACCGCTTGCGGGAGATAATGAAAAATATTCATACTCAATGTGTCACCTACGGCACTACAGATGACGGTTCGATAGACTATGTGACTGGAGCAAATATTGGCGGCTTTGTTCGAGTGTTTGAAGCGACCAAAGCATTGGGCTGGTAGTCAAGATTTTCTTCGAAGCATAAAAGCGGAAAAAGAGGTGATTACCGTTTTTTAGGTTGCTGATTTAGTCACAATACCGTATAGTATCGCCACCTTGCCTTTGGGCAAATTTTCTAATGCGAAGCAGTTTTCTTGAGGCGCACTAGAGGAAAAAACGTTTATACATATATAAGTAAAAGAATTAAGATTTATGGCACGAGCATTTCCCCTCCACAAACTACGAAACTTCGGAATCGTAGCCCACGTGGACGCCGGTAAAACAACTACATCTGAACGAATCCTTTTTTATACTGGGATGAGTCACAAGATTGGTGAGGTACACGATGGTGCGACTGTCACTGACTGGATGGAACAAGAGCGAGAGCGCGGTATCACGATTACTGCAGCGGCTATTTCTTGTCACTGGACAAAGACTCTCGAAGAAGACCGAATTTCCAAAGACCTGAAGTACACCTTTAACATCATCGATACCCCAGGACACATCGACTTTACCGCTGAGGTAAAGCGTTCTATGCGGGTGCTCGACGGAGCGGTCGTTGTATTTGACGGAGCAGCCGGAGTCGAGCCACAAACGGAAACCAACTGGGGCTATGCAGACGAGGCAGAAGTGCCACGAATCTGTTTCGTAAACAAGATGGACAAGTTGGGAGCCGACTTTGACTCTTCGGTGAAATCTATCGAAGAGCGACTGTCTAAGAAAGCGTGTCGAATCCAAATCCCAATGGGAGCTGAAAATGATATGCGCGGAGTGGTAGACCTCGTCACGATGAAGTCATATACCTTTGCCGGAGAAATGGGAATGCTGGTTACCGAAGGAGAAATCCCCGCCGAATTCCTCGAGGAAGCCAAGAAGCGACGCGGTGAACTTATCGAACGGGTAGTAGAGCACGACGATGCCTTGATGGAAGCGTACCTCGGAGGCGAAGAACCAACCAATGAAGACCTCAAGAAAACTCTTCGAAAAGCAGTGCTAGCCAACGAAATTTTCCCGATTATGGCCGGGACAGCGTTGCAAAACATCGGTGTACAGCTCGTACTCGATGCGGTGGTTGACTATCTTCCATCACCAGTTGATTTACCAGATATTGAAGGTCACGACCCACAAGATGAAGAAGCTGTCATTACTCGCAAGCCATCTGACGAAGAATCAATGAGCGCGCTCGTGTTTAAGTTGCAAGACGACAAGTTTGTCGGTCAGCTCGCGTTCTTCCGGGTGTATTCCGGAACTGTGAAGTCTGGCACGTATATCCTCAACTCTTCAACGGGAAACAAAGAACGAGTCGGACGAATCGTACGATTGATGGCCGACAAACGAGAAGAAGTAGATGAAGTATATGCCGGAGAGATTGCTGCTGCGGTAGGAATTAAAGAAGTAAAAACCTCACACACACTGTGTGATCTGGATAAGCCAATTCTCCTAGAAACCATCACCTTCCCAGCTCCAGTGGTGGCCGTACGAGTAGAACCGAAAACAAAACAAGATCAAGAAAAAATGGGAGTGGCGCTCAAGCGTCTGTCAGATGAAGACCCAACCTTCGTTGTGTCTACTGATGATGAGACATTGGAAACAATCATCGCTGGAATGGGTGAGCTTCACCTAGACATCCTGGTAGACCGAATGAAACGAGAATTCGGGGTAGAAGCAAATATCGGAAAGCCACAAGTAGCGTATCGAGAAACTATCCGTGGAAATGCCGAAGCAGATCACAAGTACGTGAAGCAGTCAGGTGGACGTGGACAGTATGGTCACGTAAAGATTCGTATCAAACCTTTGGAACCATTGGCACTTGATGATGACGGTGAGCCAGTAAAGATTGCCAAGAACGTAACTCGAGAAGATCACTTTGAGTTCGTGAACAGTATTAAGGGAGGAGTGATTCCACAAGAATTCATTCCAGCCGTGATGAAGGGCTGTAGAGAAGCGATGGGACGAGGATTCGTAGCTGGGTACAAAATGGAAGACGTGTCTGTCGAACTATTCGACGGTTCATTCCACGACGTAGACTCCAGTGAAATCGCCTTTAAACTAGCCGGCATCCAAGCCTTCAAAGAAGCGGCTGCTCGCGCAACGCCAGTTATCCTCGAACCAATCATGAAAGTAGAAGTACGAACCCCCGAAGAATTCATGGGTGACATTCAAGGAAATATCTCCAGTAAGCGGGGACAAATCGAAGCCACCCAAGAACTGGGAGGCAAGACCATTGTTAACTCAAAGATTCCGCTTTCTGAGATGTTTGGCTATACCAACACCTTGCGTTCAATGACCCAAGGTCGAGCGTCGATGACAATGGAATTCGATCACTACGAAGTAGTACCACCAAACGTCGAAGCGGACATCAAGAAAGCTCGAGGACTGACAGAATAAAACACAACACAATACAACTCGCAAAAAAAAGCCGCCCTTCACAAAGGTGCGGCTTTTTTAACAGTGGATAGCTCTCAAAATAAAAAAAAAGTAGCTTAGAATGGGTGTAAGTGAGAGAACCTCTCTTCCACTGCAGTCAGAAGCCAGTTGAGCGGTGATGAGCGTACAGAAATTATAAGTATTGTGTAACCAAATATATTCCATGGACTATAATGAAAATAATAATGCAGAGCCAGAAGTAGTAACCACTCCTGCTGAAGAAACAAAACCCACCGCTTCTACTGCTCGTCGGACAGTGACAGCGGTTCTCGTATTAGTTGCAGCGCTACTCCTTGGTTATGTGTTGTACGGCTTTTTGATGTAGGTTAGCAGCAGAAATAAATATAGTCAGAAGAGTTCATCAGAACTAAAAAAATCACCAACCCCTTGGTGATTTTTACGTACGGTCTCTATGTTCTTGCAAAATAATCCACCTCTGGTACCATTGCCGGACCGCACACAGTTTTCTGTGGGTGGAGCGAAAATATACTGCTCTTTCACACGCTAGGTTTGCAACCAAAGCGCGGCGTTCTCGCGCCGTTTTGATTGCTCGCCTTGACTACAGCTTTCAAAGCAAATGTGTGCGGTTATATTATTACTCATACTAAACTAGTATTTATTTATGGCAGATGCATTTGATCGTTCAAAAGAGCACATCAATGTAGGAACAATTGGTCACGTGGACCACGGAAAGACTACTTTGACGGCGGCAATCCTCACAACTCTTCACGCGAAGGGAGAAGGATACTCAGCGAACGTAAAGGACGTAGGAGAAATCGACAAAGCTCCGGAAGAAAAAGCTCGTGGAATCACTATTTCGCTTTCACACTCAGAATACGAAACTCCAACCCGACACTACGCACACATCGATGCGCCAGGTCACGCCGACTATATTAAGAACATGATCACGGGCGCTGCTCAGATGGACGGCGCAGTACTCGTAGTAGCAGCAACCGACGGTGCAATGCCTCAAACACGAGAGCACGTACTGCTAGCCAAGCAAGTGGGTGTACCACAAATGCTTGTCTTCATGAACAAGTGCGACATGGTAGACGACGAAGAGATGCTTATGCTCGTTGAAGAAGAACTTCGAGACATGCTCACTGCTGGTGGATTTGATGGAGTAAACGCTCCAATCATCCATGGTTCAGCTCTCAAGGCCCTTGAAGGAGATGCAAATTACCAAGCCAAAATCGTTGAGCTGGTTGATGCGATGGACACATACTTCCCAACCCCAGAACGAGATCTAGACAAGCCATTCTTGATGCCAGTTGAGGACATCTTCTCAATTGAAGGTCGAGGTACAGTGGTAACTGGTCGAGTAGAAAGAGGAGTGGTAAAGGTAGGAGAGGAAATCGAAATCGTGGGTATGAAAGATACTGCAGTGACTACTGTTACTGGAGTAGAAATGTTCAATAAGCAATTAGATCAAGCTCAGGCTGGAGACAATGCCGGTATTCTTTTGCGAGGAACAAAGAAGGATGACGTACACCGAGGTCAAGTTCTTGCTGCTAAGGGTTCAGTAACTCCACACACAGAATTTGAAGCTGAGGTATACGTACTTTCAAAGGATGAAGGTGGACGACACACCCCGTTCTTCACAGGCTACAAGCCACAGTTCTACATCCGAACGACAGACGTAACCGGAGACGTTACGCTAGCGGAAGGAACAGAAATGGTAATGCCAGGAGATACTGCAACTTTCAAAGTGAAACTGGTAGCTCCAGTAGCGATGGAAGAACAAACAAACTTCGCAATTCGTGAAGGAGGCAAGACAGTAGGTGCTGGAGTAGTAACAAAGATTGTTGCGTAAGCAAAATCATTAACTCACACATCTATGGCAACAGACACTACATCAAACAGCGACAAAGCAGCAGGCGCAATCAATAAACTTCGCATTCGAGTGCGTGCTTACGAGCATAAAATTCTTGATAGTTCTGTGAAGCAGATTATTGACACCGCGCAGCGCTTTGACGCAACAGTCGTTGGACCGATTCCACTTCCGACAGAAATTAAGAAGTACACCGTGAATCGTTCAACCTTCGTGCACAAGGACGCGCGAGAACAGTTTGAAATGCGAACTCACAAGCGAGTAATCGACATTCTCAATCCGAGTCCGAAAGTGGTAGAGGCCCTCACCAACCTCTCGCTCCCATCAGGAGTCAACATTGACGTGAAAATGATGTAGCTTGAGCTACAGAGCGTAGCGACAATAGCGAAAGTTCGCCAGTAATTTGGCCCTTTCCAAGGACAAATTATCGGCGCACCATTTTCACTCGTAGCTATACTCTGAACACTCTGTGTCAGTTAGCTGAACAAACCCCGCCTTTACGGCGGGGTTTGTTGATTCCTCACAACGGGTTTATCTGTCACTCGCACGTTGCACACTGAGTGTTGCAAGAAAAACTCACCAGCCAGTGAGTTTTTCTTATTATTAGTTATCCCCAGGTGTACACATAGGACACTTGCACTCTATTCACAAAAGGACATAATAGAAGAACGACAGGAGGGCGGCTATCCATTTGGATAGCCGCCCATTCTCCTGTCACAGACATCCGCTCCGATTAAGAGCTTAGTGTCACGAAGAGACGAACAAAGTAACGCCCAGTGAAGTTTTAGAAATTGTTCTTTAATTGTTCTTTCAAATAAGATTATGAAAAATCTTGCACCAAATAATAGTACGTTCCAAAGTGAAGACAGTTGGATGGTCCAATGTTTAAGTTTGGCGATGGTAGGTATGTTAACTTACATGCATATTGCCCCGATAGTATACGGGTTATCGTAGAACGTTTTATTCAATCTCATCAAGTTCCCAAAAAGAACCAGATGAAACCAAAAGCCGAGTCACACCCGACCCGGCTTTTTTTAAATGAACAAATGCCCAAAGGGCATATTGTGAATTTATGCCCGAATCTTCTTCTTTCCCAAAGAAGATTCCTGGACGAATAAATTTGGTCCAACCCCAATGAGTAAACCACCTGCAGAAGACTTGATTTTTATATATAAATACGTATACTGACCCCAGCTTTAAAGACCTATGTACACGAGCTTTCGCTTGTGGACCAATGGGCACAAATCGCGCCGTTTCTCGGTGAGCTTGTGCTCGCCCGTAAACGGCGCGATTTGTTGTATGGGTCAGCAGATAATTTCTGGTTAAAGCAAATTTATTAACTTAGGTTCATACACAATGAAATTTATTCTTGGAACCAAAAC
>Ga0307932_1000700_pt1 | contig 13870 bp, 6 predicted proteins | sample OrgLakmetageno48_FD_201843 | JGI IMG/M metagenome (GOLD analysis project Ga0307932, IMG submission 201843) | Saline water microbial communities from Organic Lake, Antarctica - #48 | ecosystem: Environmental > Aquatic > Non-marine Saline and Alkaline > Saline | place: Antarctica: Organic Lake...
TCTTCTTCCGAAAAAGATTTGAAGAACAGAGAGTTCATCCAGATACTCCTCAGCGATAGCCGGGAAGAGAGAAAGGAGGATCGGAGCGAACATAAGGAAGCCTATTCAGCTTTGAGCAACGCCTTGTCGGAGTTGACAGATCACCTTCGAAACGAAAAATCGAAGAAAGACTAATTTAGTCATTGTCTTAGTCACGCAAGGGTGCATAGTCATGGCGATGAAAGTATTACTTTACTTCAGTCCTAATTGCAGCTCTCAGCACTTCTCTAAGTGCTTTCGCCATTAGTGACCCACCTCCCTTCGAGAAGGTCATCGTCATCGAGAAGGTCATCGTCATCGAGAAGGAACAGGACCTTTGAGAACGAAGAGACCCTTGCCGCCATGCGTGTTTGGGTTGCCAGCGAACTCCAGGTTGTGACCACCAACAATAAGGGAGCCACTCTCACGCCGCTTGTCGCTGTGAAGTCTCCTGAATATGGTTCCTTCACCGTCGCCGAAACGCCCTCCCATACTGTGGTCGTGCCTCGCCAGGTCTTCCATCGTGCAAGGGATGATCACTAGGTTGAAAAGATGTCGATTCTGATTATTAGAAAGAGCCCCGGTTCGCCGGGGCTCTTTTCATGTCATGATATGACTCACTCTTCAGATTCCCTACGGAGCTGTGCAGGTGTCTTCAACCCAAGTTGCTCGTTGTATTTATAGACACCTTTACGCCAGTAGCCAGACATGGTATCACCGAAGTGCTTATCATCCATAGAGTCTAGCTCCTTACGATTCTCTCTAAACAATCTAAGAGTTTCCTTAATACGAGTCTGCTTGGCAACCTCAAGAATGTCCGCGCTATATTCGCGACCATTGTCTTCCAACTTTTTCTTGAAAGCGGGGATGTTGAATGAACCCCCGAAATACTTTCGTCTTTCAAACTCTTCAATGGCTTCTGCTTTCAAGGGGTCTCTGCTCTCCCTTTTCACTTTCCAATAGTAAGGGAGACCCAGCCCTTTCAAAGCATCTCCAGCCGTCCATTCAAGTTCTTCGCCAAGGACGTTCTGCATCAAGACAACCCCCTCAGCTCCTGGAACGACGTAGAAGGGGTTGTTATACCACCATGCTGCATCCGAAGCTTTCTCGTCCACTTTGGGCTGCGCTCTTTTCACTGTTTTCAGCAGTCCCGAGAAGGGGACAAATTGATCAGCTCGTGAGAGAAGCGTTCCGCCAAGCCCCTTTCTTTCGAAGTCCTTACCATCTCCCTTGATCTGGGAGACGCCAGGAATGTAGAGTTCGAACAGTCCTTTTTGAATGTAGAGAAGCTCTTCCCCAAATCTGTCTTCAGATGAAGCTTTCGTGAGTCGGTTGAAGGCCATCGCCATGACAGCAGATGGAAGGAGAACCTGAGCGAAGCCTTTATCAAGCCGGAATCGCTCGCCCCCAATCGAAAGAGTGTATTCATCCCACTGGTTGGTGTCCTTTTCCCAACGCTTAATCTCGTCAGCATCACCAGAGGGGTAGGACAGTGTCATCCACAGCCACTTGTCCTCGTCTTCTAGTTCATCGTTGGCTTTGAATGCCGCAGACAGGGCAAACACTGCACCGTTCGAAAACAAGACCGCAGCTTGGCGTCTTTTGAAGATCCAGTCGGATGTGATGGTCTTATAGACTTCGGCTCTTCTTTCGGGAGAGAGCCTTTTATAATTTGCCCACTTTGCAATGCTGAGTCCTGGAGTCCACCATGAAAGATACTCCATGATGATTCCCACCGTTCGAACAGCCGGGAGAGCCCAAGCTAATGGAGCTCCGGCACGTTGAGCTGCAACCACCCCATCAGAAATAGCATTAGTGCTAATCCCAATGTAGGTGCCGTCGGTTTTTCCAGTTCCAATTTGTGCTTGAATATTGGCAGTCGACTCTTCAAGCAGCGTGGAGGAAACGCCGCGACCAATCAGCTCATTCATGATACCTCCTTCGGTTCGGTCATGGACCTCTAAAGCGATAAGGTCCGGGTCCGTGATCCCCAAGTTGTCCCTCATGTGAGCGGAAACTGCCTCAGCGTCGGCACGAGCTGCTTGGACATAACCGTCCATATCCTCTTTGGTGATCCCAATGGATTTGGCTTCGCGATTTGCTAGAATTGAGGCTTGAAACTGGGAGTAGAAACGAGTGGCACCAGAGTCAACAGCAGAGAGCGCACGAAGAGTGAGGAACTGAATTGAGGTCATTGAAGCAATGATCTCTTTCGCTTGGTCACGGGTGATTTTCGCTCCTTTCTTCCCTTTCATGAGACGAAGGCGACGACGGGCGATATCATAGCGTTCGGTGAGTGCATCCAAGAACACTTGATCACCCAGGGCCTTTTCTTGGCCTCCTTGAAGCTGGTCGGCGTAAGCGGCCCCTTTTTTGAACGTCGCTCGAATTTGCCTGAGCGCGGGAACGATTAGCTTGAAGAACTTCCCCCAAATGTCGAGGACCTCTGAGGGACTCCTACGCGCTACCAAGGCGATTGCTGTTTCACTCACGAGTTGGCCGCTCAAGGCAAAAAAGGCAGCAACAAAGCCGATTCCTTGGGATGACATGGCTGAAAAAACAGCGCCACGGAACCAAGCGTTCCAGAACTCAGCAGTAGATGGCGGGACACCTACCGCAGCAGAGATGATTCGAGCTTGCTCAAAGAGGAAAGCATGAGACGAGAAGGAAGCCAGTCCGAGTCGGTCGATGTTTCGTTGCAGCTCAACCAGTCGGGTGGTCTCTTTTGTGGTCAGACCATTCCAACCCAATAGTGCAGAAACACTGGTTGCGAAGGTGTATTTCGGGTCAAGAATTTGAAGTCTGATTGCCTTCTCAATTTGTTCTTTTGTGAGGTTCTTGCCAGCACCCAGAGCTTTAAAAATAGGCTCTGCTGCTTTCATTTTTGCTTCGAATAACTTGTTCCCAAGTTGAGCTTCAATGTTCCTCGCTACTGACTTGACCTGAGCTTCTGGTAGGTCAAACCTTTCCCTGATGATCTGTTCAGCAAGCTCGATGCGTTCAGCTTCGGTGCTGACTCTTCTAAGAGGGTTGTTGATCACATCTTCCCTAATGATTTGAGCAATGCTTCTCTTTTCAGATTTCTTCCGTGGCTTGACAGGGTTGAGACTTTTCTCAGCCTTGGAGACTTCTGACTTCAGTTTTTTGAGACTTTTGCGGGTCTCTTCGACTTTCGCTTTAGCAGCGGCCCTTCGTTTTTCAGCTTGTCTCCGGGCAACGGCTTTGGTTGCGAGGTTGGAGATTTGATTGGGCGTCAGCAATGGCTTGCCATCACGGTCTTTTAAGTTGGCAAGGTCAGTTTCCAATTCTGAAACAGTTCGCTCCGGTTTCTTGGGGTTTGTGAACTCATTGTAAAGCTGCTTTAATGTGGGGAGTTTCTTACCACTTTTCTTAGCGGGACTGTTGTCGATCTCATCAATGGTTTTATCAAGACTGTCTTTAGCCTTTTTCGCTTTCTTGGCAGCGGCTTCATTGAGACGTTTTGCTTTATCTTTTGAAGTCTTGTCGGCCTTGAGACTTGCCGCAAGATCAGCTGCTTCGACAGCAGCTTTTCGGGCTTCAATGGATTTAGCAACAGCAGCGACTACCTGCTTCTTCGTCAGAAGTGGTGTGTTCCCATCAGCCGTTGTGAGTGCTGTTAGCTCTTTGGTTAAAGCTTCAACCGACTTTTCATCAACTTTAGGATCAATGAACTGATCAAAGAGTTTCTTGAGGGTTTGCTTTTTGGGTCCTTCTTTCTTTTCAGCTTTCTGGCCAAGTTCATCGACCAACTTGTCTCCTTTTTCCTTGATTCTTTGAAGCTTATCCTTGGCTTTTTTGGCTTCTTGCTCTGCTTTGTCAGCTTCCTTTTTGGCTTCCTTTCGAGCATCTTCAGCTTTTTTGAAATCGTTGATTTTTGTGTGGGACTCGAAAAGTTGTTGAGCTGTTTCAGGTGTGACACCCAGATCCGTTGCTTCTTTTATGAAAGCATCTTCATCCAAGTCCTTTTCAAGAAGCTCATCAAATCGTTTTTCTAATTCGGTTTTTACTTTTGGCCGCTTGGGGCTCCCGAGGTTATTAGCTTTCCGAGTAACACGGGTAGCAAGTGCATCAGCCGTTGTCTGCTTACGAGCTTTATTAAGCTTTTTACGAACAGGTTTAGGGATTCCTTCAGAACCCAAAAGAGAAATAACTTCCTCCATAGTGTCGAGTCGGGCAAAGAGATCATCATTGTTTTTGTTCTGCTTCTGAAAGTCCTCAAAAGCGTCTTGGGCTTTTCGTTGAAACTTGGCTTTGGAATTTCCAAACAGGGGGGCGAGGAGCTTTTCAATCTGTCGGAGCGCGACATCAATTCTTCTTTCGGCTTCTCTGAGCTTTTCAGCTTGCTCCGGGTTCTGCATTTCGCCAGTTGCCTTTTCAGAGACTTCATCTTTTTCAGTTTCCGTGTTCTGAGATTTTTTGTCGATCCCGTCCGCCGCTCCAGCCGCATCGGAGCCAAGAGCATCTTCAGCGACTTTCTTCCGACCTTTTGCTTCAAGCTCAAACAGAGTGAGGATGGAGCCACCTTCAAAACTTCTGAGGCTTCGCAAAGCGAGACCCAGCTCTGAAGCTGAGTCGCCATGCTTGTCGAACTCCAAGAGGAATTTGATGTCTTGGGCGAGTCGATAGCCGCTATCCACGAGGCTTTTCGCAGTGTCAACATCACTCTCGATGAAACGGGAGGCGTAAGCAAAATAGGCGGCACGAGCGACACCTGTGGTGACGAGAGAGGCATTCCCTTGGAACCCCGCATCTACAACCCTCTGTTGTAATCGCTCAATGAAATCAACGTCAGTAAGGTTTGCAAGGAACTCCAAAGCTTGGCGAGATCCATCTTTATCGAGAGGTAAGTTGCGCCAATCAAAAACATCTTTGACTGCCTTTTCAACGGCAACAAACTTTCGACTTTCTTTGTCCCGGCTGGGGTCAAAAGTCCCCTGAACTTGGGGGTTCTTTCCAGCCTTACCTTGCTTGAATGTTTTCCGGGGCTTGTCACTTTTCCCTTTCTTCTTGCGGCTGAACCTAACGCTTGAAGATTCTGAATCCATTTCACCTCCAACAATTGAGTCGATCAAAAAAGATTCAGCAGCTTCGTTTGCAGCTTCGACATCCTTGAGGAACTTAGCTGTCCCTTGGTTGTTGATCTTGAGAAACTTCAAAAGGTCTCTGAGAAATTGAGCAATCTTTTGAACGGCTGAGGGGACATTCTCCGAAAGGTTTTGCCAGAACGCAGGATCAACGGCTCTGTCAGCCAGAAAGTCTGCAAGAAACTCTTCCTTGTTACCATCAAAAGTCCCAGTCTCTCTTTCGTTGTTCTCTTCAATATATTCTCCAAGTCGAACATCAACGGCCTCAGCAAACTCTTGATAAGCTTCTTCATTAGTGGCTCTAAAAGAGTGGAGAAGCTCATGAAAGAACACAGATAGCTCCGGTTTGTCTGTTTTGCTGGACAGTAGAATGATGTCTGGGTTGTCAGTAAAGAAAAGGCCATTTTGTTCGAGTCCATCGACAACAACTACTTGGCGTCCAAACTTTCGACCTGTCGCCACTGCTGCTAGGTGGCTCTCAGAGGGTTTGGCCGTGAGGGTGACTCTGGATGCTGCTTCACGAGCTTCAACGGCATCAGGCCCCGTGTCTCGTTGCAAGTTGGCAACCACTTCGGCAAGAGCTTCTTCATTTGATCGTCCAGGAGGTGCTTGTTCTTCGGGAGGCAGTGGCTCAAAAGAAGATTCCTTTTCACTTTCAAACTGAGTCTTTAGAGCTTTCCGGGCTCTGGAGATGTCTCCTCGGACTGTCGTTTCAGTGACACCTCTACGGGCCGCGATGTCTTTGATGGACTCACCATTGGTGACAGACTCGATGGCTTCTCTTTGTTTTGCTGGCAGGGCTTCAATTACCTTGGAGACTTGATCGAGTTTTTCCCGATTTTCGACTTTGGAATCAGCCGTGTCATCGGATTGGTTGTTTAGAACATTTTCATCAGTAGTAATTCGTCCTTCGGCTTTTACACGACCACCCTTAACTCTGGTTTGGTCAACAACGGCATTACGGGCAATAGTAGAAAGGCCTCTATCAGACGTAGAAGGGTCTTTAATAAGTTGGTCAACAACGGCATCACGAGCTGCATCAATTAGTTCGATCTTATCACCCTTAACAGATCTCTTAGCAATGCTCTCAGCTTTTTGAAATGTATCTTGATCTACTTCAGAAGGGGTTTCCTCTTGGGTCTTTGAGTTGTCATAAACATCTCCGGCCAGTTTTCCAGCTTTGGAGTAAGATTCGACCGAAACATTTGGAGCCACTCTCTGGATTTGCGTTCTAAGAGAATCAGTGATTTCAGAGTGAGCTTCGTTTACCAGGACACCCCCAATATCATCTGACGAACGAATTACATTGACCCCTGGTTTTGCCACGAGAACAAAAGGTCCGTCGTTGTAGGCATTCCCCGAGGCAGTCGCTCCACCATTCCCTTCAGATCCTGTCAGTGGTGCTGTGTCCAGTTTTCCACCCCCTCTGTTTGGGTCGATCCCATCAGTGAAGATGCTGATAAGACTTTCAAGCCCCCCGCTCAAGGTTGATGATTTGGACATGCCGTGGGCTGCGAGCAACTCACCATCACCACGTTGCCCCATAACCCGAAGGGCGTCACCAAACCCCGTCAGTGATGCTTCGTTGGCGTTACCCCCTTCAAACCATTCGTCAGACCGAATGTTTCTATTCGCTCGATCCCACTCTGCGGCTGCTTCTTTCAATCCGGCTTCGATGCCTTCACCGGAAATGTTGTCCGTCTCAGTTTCTGTCACCTCTTCAGGATCTGTAACTCCTTCAACCTCAGTAGTCTCTTCACTACTTTGCTCTGAATTGACGGGTTCAGTGTCAGTTGTCCGACCCGCCGCTGTTGGGTCGGGTCCATCCGCTCCACCAGCTTCTTTCAATCCAGCTTCGATGCCTTCACCGGAAATGTTGTTCGTCTCAGTTTCTGTCACCTCTTCAGGATCTGTCACCTCTTCAGGATCTGTAACTCCTTCAACCTCAGTAGTCTCTTCACTACTTTGCTCTGAATTGACGGGTTCAGTGTCAGTTGTCCGATCCACCGCTGTTGGGTCGGGTCCATCCGCTCCACCAGCTTCTTTCCGAAGCTCCACACCCTCCACCGCTTTACGCACGGCACTACCCCTGGTCTCCTCCCCGAGATCACCCATTGCGTCGTCAGCGACCCGCAAGAGCTGGCCATCGGTGAGCTGGGAAGTGGGCTTCGACTTGAGATTGGGAAGACGGGTGACAGCCGGACCACCTGCACCCATGGCAGCTCCGAGAACAAAAGCATGAAGGGCTCCCTCCACATGCTGGTGTGTGGTTGCATCTGGATTGAGTTTTTGCTGAGTCGTAAGGGCCGAAAGAACAGAGTCTGTTAGCTCTTGGATGCCTTCGTTTGCTGCCCCTTTCAAGATCGTTCCGAAATATTCTTTGAGGCTGTTTCGGAACCCGACTCGAAGCTCTCCAGTAACGAGTCCTTCAATGCCGCTCCTGTTTCCGCCAGCAGCCGCAACGCCAGCAGTGATCAAAAAGGATTGGAGTCCAAGCGTCAGAGCTTCATCGGGGTCTAAACCCTTGGCGAGAGCTTTGTTATAGGTCCTAGTTCCACTTCCAAGTCCTGAACCAGCAGCAGCACCAAAAAGGGTCGCAGCTTTCTTACCATTGGTGAGGATCTTCGGTGCAGCCTTTCCGGTGATTCCGAAAAGACGAGCGATTCGAGAGACACCTGTTGCAGCACCGCTACCAGCACCCGCACCCGCACGGGCCAAGAGGAGATCTGACAGGACAGCAGTGAGATCACCCGAAAAGTTGGTAAAGTCACTTGCTTGACGGAACTCATTGATTTTCGCATCTCTTTCTTCAAGGAACTGAACCCCATCGGCAATGCGCTTTGCAAACTCATCTTTCCCAAAAGCACCTGCAAGCGATGAGACGAGTCCCCCCGATAGGCTTCTAAGAGACGCTGCTAATTTCTGAGTCGCAACACCGTCAAAGCCAAAGAAACCCGAGTTCTCTTCTTTCAAGGTCCTCATGGCTTGCTCAACTCCTTCGGGGGTGCTGAGTAGATCTTCTTGGAATTCCTTCTGTTCGTTGGTGAAGTTCCCGAAGAGAGCCCGACGTTCGCCATCTGGGAGGACATCAAGATCATTTAACTCGATGGCGTCCCTCAACACTTGGGCAACTTGTTCGGAAGCCTTTTTCTTCATTGCTGGCGCTTGGGCCATGAATCTTTTCTTCGCTGCTGGAGCCACTCCAAGGCCGTCTACAACTTTCTCAATTTCCGAGATAGATTGAGAAGCCAATGCGTTTACATTGGCGGTGACTTCTCCGAGTCTGTTGAGCTTGATCCCTTCGGGGTCGTCTCTGAACTGATCTTCGAAATCAATGATGTCGGAGACCTCACTGTTTACCTCATCGGGAGACTTGTCACCTCTATCCAGAAGGCGTTTTGAAATCTGATCACGGGCCGAACGTGCAATTTCTAACTGATTTCTAAAGACAGAGCCAGCGTCACCATCGACAACGATACCACTAGCGACAGCTAGAGTGTCATCAAGGGTCTCACTACTGCTTCTCTTAAAGTCGTCGAAGATACTGTCATCCCTTGTTTCATCGAGTCTTTTCTCACGAGCTTCTTGACGGGTGAAATCATTGTTGAGAACTTCTTGAGCATGGAAAGAAATGTTTTCCTCTACATGAACTCGCCCCTGGAACTCGCTTTTAATGTTGGTAACACGAGTCGCATGGCGACCAACTGCTTGTTCACGAAAAGCTTTTGTGTCCTCCCCAGTCCCTCCTTCAAAACTTTGAATCTCCTTGCGAAGTTCTTGGAGGCTTTTGTTCTGTTTCTGAAGAAAGTTTTGGCGTAAAGGCGTTTCGTTTCGGAAGGATTCATCGAGATCAACCCGTTGCTTTAAAAAGAAAGGCTCCGTTTCGTGAAGATCCGAAGTTTCAGCTTCAGGGTCTTTGAAAAAATTATCGAGATACCTCTTCTTATTGGATGAATCAGCGTTCTTATAAATTGGGTCACTGATGATGTCACTAAGAGTTGCCATTACTGTCCGAGGGGTGTGTCATTTGGGTTCGGGGTAAAGACACGGCCTTTGACCCTGAAAGTTCCTTTCATGATTTCAGTTCGTTTTCCTTCCTGTTCAGAAATACGAGCTCGCAAGGCAGACACTTCTTTAGGGTCTGTTGTCTTCGCAATTTCTCGTCTCAAAGAGTCAATCTCAACTTCGACATCGTTGAGTTGGGCTGAACTCGCTGGGTCTAGTTCAGCTGGATCAATTGAGGCTCCGTTTTGAACAGGCAGCACAGACCTCCCAGCTCCTGCAAGGTTCCCAAGGTTGTCAAGAGCTGTTGCTGAAACACCCAGTGTTGGGTCTGAGAGACCTACGAAAGCTTTTTGCTTCCCAGCGAGATCAGGGGCGTTGTTAAAAGCTCCCAAGAGTTCATTCACTTTGGCATTGTTCGCTGTGGCGAGCTTCTTGGTTTCACCAAGCTCTGTTCTTTCTGCCCGAATATCTTCGGCTTTGAGTTTGTTGAGGTCGATGCGGAAATCAGACTCCAATTTTGATTGAGTTGCAGCTTGCTCTTGGAGTTTGAGACCCTCTTCGGCAAGGGCATTCCGTTCGCCACCCAAGAGGAAGTTCAGGCTTTGCCCTCTGGCTTGGAGGGCGCGTCCTTCAGCTCTCCCTTGCTCTGAAACGTTGAACTGCCTTTGTCCCTCACCAAAGCTTGCGTCAAATCGGCGACGTCCTTCATTGAAATCAGCCCGACGTTGACGGAGGTTGGTTTCACGACGACGCTCAGTTTGAAAATCTCGCTCTTGTTGCGCTTGTAGGTTCACTTGGTTCCTTCCATCTTGAAAAGAGTTGGAGAGAATGGAGGAAAGTGTTGCACCTCCTTGAGCTAGGAGAGATGTCAGGACATTGCCCTGTTGGCCACCACTTGAGGAAGATGAAATTGGAACGATCATTCGATTGGTTTTTTGTTAAAGAGCAAAGCCCTTGCGTTGTCAAGTGATTCCATTGGTGAAGGCAATGCCTTCGGCATTAGAGGTGTCCAGTCCAAGAAGAGTAGCAAAGGAACTTCCTTGAGGGCCTGATAAGAGGTCATTGACCGTCGAACCTGTTCGAGCTGCTTGTTCGAGCCCTCGCTTTGCTTCTTGGGTTTGGGTTGCTTTTTGATCGACTTGAGCCTGTTCAGCTCTCCTGTCACGAGCTGCTTCGTCTTCACCATCAAGATCGACTTCGGGATCTACTGTTGATAGCAATGCCGGGGCAAGAACTTGGTTTAAAAGATCGGTTGGTTTGATCTTCGTAAAGTCCGTGGGGTCCGAAGGGTCCTTCGAGAAAAGCTTTGATTGTAAATCCATACAGAATTTTTATTTAAGACTAACCTCAGCCAAGGCCACTCTTAGAGCCACTGTCCCTGGCACTCGATGGATTGACGTTTTGCTGCTGGTAGTTTCCACCAACGCTTGGAGAGTTGTAAGCACTTCGAGGGAGGTCAGGTCCGGCTCCTTGGACTCCTCTCACCTGACCACCTCCGAAGACATCACCAACGGCTGGGGTGAACGGCTGCAACGTCGCAAGATCATTCGGAACGTAACCGTTGGTTGCTGCAACTTTCGCCATCTCTGATTGCAGAACAGTCACACAACGATTCAAGCGAACTTGAAGTTTTGCCAACTCTGCTGGGGGCTTCCTGGCTTTGGCATTGTTGAAATTTTGAAGAGAGTTCTGAATGAGTTGAGCTTGTGTGACTGCAAGGTTGAGCCGTTGTTCGGGAGTGTGCATCATCTCCCGGATGTCAGCTTGGCGACTGATTGGTGATACATCCCTGTTCAGCGTCCCGAGAAGATTCCGGTGTTCAGCACGGCCTTCAGCTTTCATGCGAAGAAACGAAACGCCAACGGCTCTTGCAGTCATGTGGCCGCATCCTCCGATTTTCCCTAAGAGGCAAGATGCTTCTGCAACGTCCCCGAGGATTTCACGCATGTCGGAGATGGGGGTGTTTCCCCTCATCATGTCACTTACGGAGCGGGAATGATTGTCCATCGTCGAAACGTATCTTGAATCGAGAGCAATGGATCTGATGATGTCGTTTTGTTCGTGCAGCCTGTTGATGCACCTTGCCCAAGCATCCGCTCCGGGGATGTTGATAGTGTTGTCAGCAATGGTGTCTCTCAAAAGTTGGACAGGCTCAATGGGAACATACTCAGCAGCTTCAGGAACGTCGTCATAAGCATCGTCGAAGAGAGGCATTTGATTCTCAATACAACCCACGTAACGAGAGACACTTCTAGTGATCTCATCTTTCTTATCATCAGAGATGTCGTCCCAGTGGTCTTTCTGTCTGTCAGCCAGTTTGATGTTGGCAATTGCTTGAGCTGCTGGGAGCAAAAGAGCTTGAACCCAACTCAAGGAGTTGGACTCTGAATAGACAACAGCGGCTGCGGCGTGGTCATAGTTGAATGCGCTCATAGAATAGGGGGTCTTTTTACTTTCTCTTGGCGAAGATCGTTCCAGTCTGTTTTCTCCTGCCACCAAATGTTGGCCGCTGGCATCTTCGGGTCGTCCCAAGGCTTTCGAGGTGTGCTGTAATGGAGAACAAAACCCCAATCTGCTGGTTTCTCCCACAGGGGGCAGCAGTTCCAGCTATAAGGCCATTCCCTAATCCGACCTTCAACTGCAAGGGCAATGGAGAGCTGCTCTTCCCAACCCAATTTGTTTTGGTAGCCAACAATCTTTTCCCAAGTGTTTTCAGCTCGCATCTGGGAGAGGTTGAACATGCAGCCAAGCCAAGGCCACTTAGCTTCGTAGAGGTGGCTGAGATCTGAAGGGAGTTGACGTTGGAACCACTCGGAGGCAGCTTTGATGATTGTTTCCTCATCCAACCTTGCGGCCATGAGGTTGTCTCCCATGTCCTGCTTGAAGAACTCCGCAACGTCCATTAGGCAAAGCTGATCCCAGTCCAGCATGAGTGCCTTGTCCCAATCGGTGAAATCACGAACACCAGAAACCCTGTCAAAACAAGGCAGTGTGATGTGAGCCGGGATTGTCCCCACCAATGGGTTGACCACATCCAGGAACTCCACCTTCAGCCAACCTTGGTAAGCTGTGAAGTCACTTGGTTTGTCAGACCCACGATAATAGCACCTGATGTGAATAGGCACACTGGAACGTCGGAGAATAGACGCCACCAAAGTTGCGTGGGGTTCCAACCCCTTATTGTCCGTTCCTAAAATGATTTTCGCGGTCATTCTTGAATACCTTACTACAGTGATCAAGATGCTGAAAGAAAAAAAAAGATCGAACTAAAGGGCTCTCGGGGCTACTGAATGCTCATGGAATCACCAAAAGAAGAGCTGTCACTATCAGTCATTTGCGCGAATCTCCGTCGCCGAAAAGACCGACGTTTTTATGTGGAAAACAAGATCAAGAGTATTTTGGGGCAACCTGTTGAGATTCTGACAGCAGTGGATGGTGATGAGGTTTCTGAAGCGCGTATTGCGAGATACCCGAAAGGGGTCAGCACTTCCAGTTTTGCCGTTCGGATCACAAAGCTCTTGGCACTTCGAAATTTCTTGAGATCTGGAAAATCCCATCTGCTCTTTTTGGAAGACGATGTCGCCTTGTTACCGGAATTTGAAGAAACTCTCAAAAGAGCTATGAAGAGCGATGGTGACGTTGTTTATTTGGGTGCTAACCACGTAGAGCCTCCGACACCTGGTGAAGAATGGGACCACTGCACTTATGTCTATTCTAATCACGCTTTACTCTTTTCAAGAGAAGGAGCTTTGAAAGCGCGTCGTATGCTCTTAGAGTGGAACTTCCCTCAAAGTGATGTTGAGTTTGCCGAAAACATTCGTTCAGGGAAGCTCAAAGCTCTTTGTCCTCGAAAGTTGGTCGCTTACCAACGCATGACCAAAAGCAATAACTGTGGCCACCCAGGAGACCTCTCACTTGCCCGAGGTCTCTCGATGGACCTAACAGGAGATGATGTCGCTGTTCTCGAAGCAGCTTTAGTTGGGTGTTATTCAGCCATCGAGTGGGGGACTGGCGGGACTTCTGCTTTCATTAGTCAATGTCTCGGGTTCTTCGGGATGCTAACCAGTGTTGAACACAATAGCGATTGGGCGTCCACCACACGAAATCTCCTAAAGACTAAAGGGGTTTCCAAATACCGTCTCTTGGTCCGTCCTCCCCAATCGTCCCGCCCCGTCGAAATGTATAACCGTTTCTCTGTTCGAGAACTATCCAGCTACATCAACGCTCCGGGACGCTACGTGCAGAATGGAAGTGTAGATCTGGCTCTCGTGGATGGAAGGCAGAGGATTGAGTGTGCCTTAGCTTCAGCAAAATGGTTGAGAAAAGGCGGAAAACTTTTGATCCATGATTTTTGGGGAAGAGCTAGATACAGGGCTCGTCTTCATGAATTGCTGGAACTTTTTGACTATGTTCTTGAGTCCCCGAATCTTGGTGATCGACAAGGGTTTGCTCTCTTCACCAAGAAGTAATCAAGCAAGCAAGTGCTTAACGAAGACCTTCTCCAATAGGTCAAACTCATACTTCTCCCACAGGTCTTCAATCCCTTCCTCTTCGGCCCCGAGGTAGTGCCAACTGGAAACAACCGCAACATTGCAGAGGTTGTTCTTTGCATAAGCAAAGAAGCTCTCCATTAAGTCCTTAATTAGAGGAAGTGCTTTTCTGGTTCTTCGAACTTCGGGTTTCACCCAAATGAGATTCGCAACAGCAAAGGAGCCGGGGAGAATTGGATTCCTGCTGATAGC
>Ga0307932_1000703_pt1 | contig 13850 bp, 13 predicted proteins | sample OrgLakmetageno48_FD_201843 | JGI IMG/M metagenome (GOLD analysis project Ga0307932, IMG submission 201843) | Saline water microbial communities from Organic Lake, Antarctica - #48 | ecosystem: Environmental > Aquatic > Non-marine Saline and Alkaline > Saline | place: Antarctica: Organic Lake...
GAAGTGTTATTGTTGCGGTAGTTAATGATAATCCAATTTACGTGATATCCCCAACACAGTTTACTATTCTTAATGCTCCAGAAAACACACTAGACGGATTTACTGAAATACGCCAAGGTGTAACCCTTAAAGATAGCTCTACTGGTACTACTACTTCTGCGTTTAGATTCCAAGGAACTGCTTCAAATGCCGAACGGTTGAACGGAGTACCAGCTAGCGAGTTTGTAACTCTGTCTAACTCAAACTTTACGCAAACAATTGACGCAGTTTCTGGCATCTCTATTAACACTGGATTTGACCTTACTGCTAGTTTAGGAACCTTAACCGGCTCAATATCCAACAACCTCGGACCAAATAGTAAGATCTACTTTAAAGCCGAAAACGCCTTGGGCGACCTAACACACAGCATAACAATAGACGCTACGGGATTGTATCCGGCTGTTGACAATACGTTTGATTTGGGCAAACCGAACCTGAAGTTTAAAACTATCTACGCAGAGTCGTTTGAAGGCGGCTCGTCAGCTGAAGCAGAGAAGTTAAAAATAGACGAAGGTGGATATAATTCTGCATCAGTTAGTGCACAACCTGGAAAGATTGTAGCACGTTCTGCGAATAACACAGTGTTTGCTAATATTTTTAACGGTACTGCTACAAGTGCAAAATATGCTGACTTAGCTGAAAAGTATACTACTGACCAAGAATACCCAGTTGGCACTATTATGTCTATTGGTGGCACTGAAGAAACTACAATGGCCCAGCTCAAAAGTGTCGCAATTGGTGTAGTATCGGCAAAGCCTGCTTACTTAATGAACTCAGAAGCACCAGGACAAGCATTAGCACTAAAAGGACGAGTTCCTGTAAGAGTATATGGCACGGCGCACAAGGGCGACATAATATATGCTTACAAAGACGGCGTGGGCACTGCTAGTACATCTACTTCGATTGTTGGCGTTGCGTTAGAAGACAAAGAGTCAACTCAAGAAGGACTGGTTGAGTGTGTGCTCAAGGTATAAATAACTCAAAGCGACAAGGAACATACAATGGCAGTTAGCGTAGGCGATTTAATCACAGCCGCACAATTTAATAGCCTTCAAGGCAGAATAGAAAGTGTATTAGGCAACGGAGTAAACGACTTTGGCTACGGCCAGCCGGTCACTAGTTCTCAGGTAAGCACAGGCAGCACTATTACAGCAAGCAGACTAGGATTAGTTCGCAACGACATCGAGAATGCGTATGCGCACCAAACTGGTAACACGATAGATTCTTTGCTAACTGAAATTGACGCAGGTGACGTAATCGGCGCCGATGTCTCGGGTACTGATTTGGCGTTTAGCGGAAATAATTACACTTTTGTGGACCAAGCTCCACTAAAAGGATTTAACGATTACTTGTCTATAATGTCGAGCCTTGAAAGCAACAGATTCGGCATAGATGCCTCGCAGCAAGAAATAGCACCCAGCCTAACGTCAGACACGCGGTCATCAAGTTGGAGCTATGTAAAAATTACTTCGGAAGTAGTTGTGTCTTTTGCAACTGCAAATGCGCGTAGACACTTCTTTAATTCAGGTGGCGAGCTCCGAATTGCTGGAGCCGTAACTAATTTAGGCGGAGTTGAGGGCGAAAGTCATCCGAGAAACAAAGGATGGCAAGATATTGTTACTAACCCTGGTTATGTTAAATTTGGCTACAACTATATGGGCAACTCAAATGCTAACGCAACAAATGTACAATATCCTCAGACGCAAAACTTTGGTAACTATCAATTAACATCAGCGTACACAACAATACTTAGAAAACAGTCGTCAGGTGCCGGCGGAGTATATGGCAACGTCTACGAAGACAGCTTTTGGACTGTAGAGGCTCGCCAAGATAGTGCTACTTCTATTAGGTTTAGAATTAGTCTAACTGACGGCGGCCCTGAAACGCTTATTGGTAGCAACGAAGTAGGAACAATTCAAGAACCTGTTACTGCTGACATCAGATTTGATTACGGAGCCCGCAGAGCTGACAAAAGCGATTTTGGTGTTGACGGTGTTCTTGGTGTAGATAATCCATTCCCGGCATTTACTGTAGTAAATAGTTTCCAATAACGGTTGACAAGAGTCTCCTAATGTCATAAAATATAGTATGACTAGGAGACTTCTATGGACGAAAGACTTGAAAAAGCATTAGACTTTTCAAACTATATGATCACGCTTAACAGCCAAAAGCGGATCCTCAAAGAGCAGTACCGCGAACAGATTATGTTTTATCACGCGGGCTCGCAATTTACAGTATCTAAAGAGCTAATGACATTTGTTACTATGTTAGTGGAAAAAGGATACGAAGAAGATGTTGTGCTAGTTGACGACAACGAAATACCTGTAATGATCGAACAACTAGGATCTTTCCTGGACGACATAATGGACGTCTATTTCTCAGCATCGAACACCTTCCACGCAGAATACGAAAAACTCAAGAAGAACAGATCAGTAGGGAAGCTGACTGACTATGAGTAAAGGTATCCTAGTATTTGCCCGCAATAATTCTCACGTAGATTATATAAAGCAAGCGTACTTTCTTGCGCAGCGAGCCAAAGACCTGCTAGGACTGCCTACCTCAATTGTTACTGACAGCGAAGAGTATTTGTTGCAACAGTTCTCAGATGCTGACACGGTATTTGACAAAGTAATTAAGATAGTATGGAAGCCTGAAGACGTTGCTGCTAACACAGTGTTGTCCAATTCTGAAGACCACAGGATCAAGGTATTCTACGACGGTGCAATGGCAGCCAAGAACCTACAATGGAAAAACGAAAGCAGAGTCTTTGCTTATGAAGTTTCTCCGTATGACGAGACACTTGTACTAGACACTGACGTTGTAATTTGCAACGACGCATTTCTGACTTGTTTTGAACAGCATCACGATTTGCTAATGTATAAAGAATGTGCAGATCTCACCGGTATGGACCGCGGCACAGAGTTTAAGATAATTTCCGAAACGAGTGTTGACTTTTACTGGGCTACTGCGGTATTTTTTAGAAAATCCGAAACTAACAAGATATTCTTCGACTTAATTCAGCACGTCCACGAGAACTGGGTACATTACAGCAATATGTTTCAGTTAAGAAGCACGTTGTACAGGAACGACTTTGCGTTTAGTATAGCTGTGCATATAATGAACGGTTATCAGTCTGGCAACTTTGCTAACCCGATGCCTGGCACATTGTACTATATCACAGACAAGTCTATACTGTGGAACATTGACAAAAACAGCCTTTTGTTTTTACTTGAAAAGCCAAAGCACGAAGGCGAGTACACTGCTTGTAGAATAAAAGATGCCAATGTTCATGTAATGAATAAATTTAGTTTAAATAGGTGCATTGATGAACACTAGAGGATTTTTAATATACGCAGAAGGCAAAGAATACGTCAAACAAGCATACCTTTGTGCAATGAGTATAAAAGCCAGCGGCAATAAGTACCCGGTCAGTATTGTCACTAACGACAAGATTCTTAAAAAGTACGAGACAGTGTTTGATAAGGTTATCGAAGTGCCTTGGTATGCTGCAAGCGATAGTCGGTTTAAGTCAGAGCACAGGTGGAAACTATACCACGCTACTCCCTACGATCAGACCATTGTGTTAGACAGCGATGTACTGGTATTAGATGACCAGGACTCTTTTTGGAAGTTTCTTGATAACTACGATCTTTACTTTCCCTGTAGGGTGTTTAATTATCGCAACACACGGGTTGACGAAGCTACAGATCCTTATCGCAAAGCATTCCGCGACAACAATTTACCCAACTTTTATAACGCAGTGCACTATTTTAGAAAAAGCGAGCTCGCGCAAGAGTTCTATAAATGGGCAGAGTTAGTGACCAACAACTGGCAACTTTTTTACGGAAACTTTTGTAAAGAGCATTATCCCAAAGAACCTAGTATGGATATTACTACTGCGATTGTTGCCTGTATTATGGACATCGACGATGACATCTCAAACAGAGGACACTCGGCTCCTTACATCAAGCACATGAAGCCTGGCTTGCAAGGCTGGCAGTCTACTCCAGCAACTTGGCAAGGTGTAGTTGGAGTATACCTTACAGATAGTTTGCGTTTAAAGATAGGTAATCATTTACAAGAAGGAGTGTTTCATTACACTGAGAACGACTTTGTTACCGCTGAGATTATAAGGAAGTACGAGTTATGGCTGAAAAAGTAATGCACGTAGGGTATGCCCCTGACACTGGAGAAATCCTAGGGATTGCCGCCCGGCAGCGGCCTGATGTAAATTCAGTAGCAGTTCCGTTAGCTGAAGTAAAGGGCATATTGGAAGGTCTTGAATTGATATCCAATTATCAAGTCCAGTATAGTACCGAGTCGAAACAGATGGAGTTTGCAAGTAAACACAATACTGAAGTTACTGGTACTACTATTAACGACTTTATATACGAGTTGCCCGAGGACAACGAACAAGACTCGGACATCCAAATAATTCAAGATATACCGAATACTTGTTGGAAAATTGTTATAGGGAAACGGCTAAGAGAAAATCTAATGAAAAAGGGCATTAATCTTAATCACAAGATGGTGCTCAGTGTAACTGAAAAGGGCGACCCAAATATCCTTTACAAGACTCTTTTTGCAGACCTTAGCAGTATAGTGACTGATAACTACGTTATACTACCGTTCAGTATGCCATTTGAGTATACTAACCAGCCATTTAGCGTCTACACAGCGCGACGATTTGACACGTACCAAATTAAGAGGATTTTTAATGAGCAGTAAAATCAGAGTAGTGGATCAAGATATTATTTTCTTGTCCTACGACGAAGCTAACGCAGAGAAGAATTACGCAGACTTGTGTTCAAAGGTGCCTTGGGCCAAGCGAGTACACGGAGTTAAAGGCAGTGACGCTGCCCACAAAGCCTGTGCAGCTCTAGCAGAATCAGATTATTTTGTAACTGTTGATGCAGACAACATTATAGACCAGTCATTTCTTAACGTAGAGATTGATCTAGAAGAACTACAGCTATCTCGCAGCCACGTGTTTAGCTGGTGCGGCAACGTTCACGTTAATGGCTTGCGCTATGGCAATGGCGGTCTAAAGATGTGGACCAAAGATTTCGTTAACAATATGCGCACTCACGAAAACGCAGACGCCACAGACCACCGAAGTGTTGTAGAGTTTTGTTTTGATGAGAGATACTACCAGTTTAACGACAATTATAGTACCAGCTACACCAACGAAACACCGTTCCAGGCCTGGCGTGCGGGATTTCGAGAAGGTGTAAAAATGAGCCTGGACCAAGGAGCCAAAGCACCTATACTAAAGAAAGTTTGGTGGCAGAATTATCAACGGCTACTAGTCTGGTGTAACGTGGGTGCTGATGCAAAGAATGGCATATGGAGTATGCTGGGCGCCCGAGAAGGGGCTTATTTGACAAACTGTACTGACTGGGATTACACCCAGGTTAGAGATTTTGAATATCTAACTGCACACTGGAAGGAAAAGTATGAAGGCATGAGCGAACCAGATGCTAACAACGAAATACTAGGCTTAGGAACAACTCTGCGTGAAGAAACGGGCCTAGAGATTGCAGGTCTTGACGCCTACGGATCTGCATTCTTTAAACAGGTGTATGAAAATACTCCTCGCATTATTAGGAGAGCCAAATGAACACCGAACTAGACAACATAAAGAATATCATTCCGATAACTAACCTTGAAATTAGTCCGACGTTCTGTATGGCAAAATGGCACCACACTACTATCTATCTACAGACTGGCGAAACTCACAGTTGTTACCATCCAGCCCCGCACAAGATACCGTTAGAAGAAATTGCGGCTGATCCTAGTGCGTTACATAATACTCTTGAAAAGAAGAATGAGCGATATATGATGCTCAACGGCGAGCGACCAGAAGGTTGTAAATATTGCTGGGACATTGAAGACATGGGCGAAAATTATGTCAGTGACCGTCACATTAAGACAGCATCAATCTACACTGCCGAACGACTAGAAGAGATCAAGAAAGGCGGAAGTAAGTACAACGTGAACCCAGAGTATATTGAGATCTCGTTCTCAAATGAATGTAATTTTAAGTGCGGATACTGCCATCCCAAAGCCAGCAGCAGATACTGGAAAGAGATCAATGACTTTGGCCCATATGATATGAGTACGGATCACCGCCAGGACATAGACTGGTTTAAGGTGTTCCACCGCGAGGAAGAAAACCCATATGTTAGGGCATGGTGGGAATGGTGGCCTGAGGTGTCTAAGACACTCAACATCCTGCGCATCACAGGCGGCGAACCACTTATGCACAAAAGCACTTGGGAGCTGTTTGAACGTCTTGACAAGGATCCAAAACCTCACATCCAAATAGAGATTAACTCGAACCTGGGTGTAAAGCCCAAGCTAGTTAAACGCCTTGTAGAGACTGTTAAGCGGCTGAGAAGTGAGGGTAAGATCAAGAGCTTTAAGCTGTACACTAGTATCGATACTTGGACCAAACGTGCAGAATATGCCCGTACTGGATTGGATATTAATTTGTGGGAACAGAACCTAGATTACTATCTGAGCAATACTGGTTGGCCGGTGACATTTATGATCACGTTTAATATCTTCGGTGTTACGAGCTTTGAAACATTGTTGCAGAAGATCTTAGAATGGCGCGAGAAGTACAACGATGCTACAAACGAGACGCAGTGGCAGCGGGTGCGATTTGATACGCCTCATCTTAAAGAGCCTTCGATCTATGATATGAACATATTGCCCAAGGACGAGTTCATGCCGTATATGCATAGCCATCTTGAGTTTATAAAAGAAAATACTGACGACAGTGATCGCAATAAGTTCACGACTTTAGAATACGAGAAGTTTAAACGAGTAGTTGATTATATGCAGAGCACAGTGTATGATCCGGCTAAATTGACAGAAGCACGAAGGAACTTCTTTAACTGGTTTAACGAGCACGATCGTAGGCGCGACACTAACTTAGTAGAAACGTTTCCTGAGATGTTAGGATTCTATAATACTTGTAGGGACTCTTAGTCCCTACGTTCTTAGACGTTTGAAGAATTCGTATAATGTGTTGATGTTATGGGCAGATGATACTGCAACGTTGTAGTTATGGATTAACTTCTGCTTATTTTTGAATCGCCATTGTATTTGTTCTTCTCGACTTAATGACCTAAGATATTCGCACGCCTGTTCAACAGATGCTAGTAGCTTTTGGTATCTAACTACATCGTCGTCTTCCCAGTCAAAACTCAAGTCGAACCAGTCGTCGTAAAGTTTGTACCCGAAATCTTGTAGTTTGTGATTGCACCCTTTTTGCCCCCATATTACAAATGGTTGGAAATAAACAATCGGCCTGAAGGTTTTTTCGCTATAGAACATAGAAGTGTTGTTGTGGTCGTCTGTAAGAGTTTCGTTAACAAGCTGGAATATTGTTTGGTCGTATATGTGTCTATGCTCATGCTCTACTGCCCAATTAGCTGAGAAGTCGGTGTAGTCTATAGTTAACGGCAATGTGTTAATCCATTCAGCAACAGTTGCTTTATCGATGCCAGCCTTACTAGCCAGGTATTGTAGTACCGGAATTTCTGTTTCGTCAATAACATTGTGACTAATTAGGGCATCAGACGACGCAGGACTTTGCGAAAGCAAGAATTGCCCCAGTGTTCTGTATATGCGATTTATTCTACTTAGGCTAGAAAAGAGTTTATCATCAAACTTTGCGTTACACATCCTGATTGCAGTTCTAAGACCTTTCGTAGCAACGGGACGATGCTCACTATATGTCTCGCTACCCATTGCAGTTTCAAACGCATTTATGGCAACAATATGAAACGGGTCAACTTTATGTAGTTTACAAAACTGAGCCATGTTTTCTGGATCTCTGTGATTACCTGTAACGTATATTACTTGTTTTGGGTTTACACTGTATTTTTTACAATCAGCAAGTAGTACGTCAAAAATGGGAAACCATCCGTTGGGTACGTGCCCTTCGTTGCTTGCATCGTATACAAAAAACGCATTACCTGTTTGTACTCGTTTTAGGCTCCTAGGCAATACATAATCGAAGATGCTAGTTTCTGTTGTGACGGTCCCGTACTCCATGAGCGCATACACATATTCTTTATTCTTTAGGTGGCTAAGCTCGTTGTCAGAATGTTTAAATATTTGGTTAAATATTTGATCAAAAAAGTCTATAACAATTGATTGTTTAGGCCCAGATACATGTTCATTGGGGATTATTGAACGGTTAATTCTTTTCACAGTTCGGTCCTTTTATTTGAGATAGGTAACTAATGATATCATTAGTTTTCTTTTGTCTGTTGCTGCTAGAATCGGCAATCTCTCTAATGTCGGTGTTTAACGTTCGATAGTACAATTCCGTAGAAGAACTTACTGTGATATTTAGGGGCTGACACACGTTATCGATTACGAATTCTAAATGTTCTAAGACAGACGGGTGTCCGTCAAATTCATAAAGGTCGTTATTTTTAAAGATGTTGGTTATTGGGATATGTTCCATATAGAAGTTAAATAACTTTTCTTCTTGTAAGTTGCAACTCGTTGGTTGCTCGTAAGGTTCTGACCCACCAGGAGATACTATATGTCCTTGGAATCCTATAATTTCAGAAAACAACTTATTAATACATATAATTGCTGTTGCGTTCTTGACAATGTCATTTTCGTAACTCCAGTACTTTCTAATAAATTTTCTATCGTATAATGGGTTATTAAAAACATTACCGTGACTGGCCCATTCGCCGCTGTGGTAACGGTCCTCACGACTCCAGCACGACCACACTATTGCAATGACGTCGTCTTTGGTGAACTTATATTTTAAGTCTGCTTCTATTATCTTGTGCATAATGCCGACATTGCCTATGCCAGCCCGGCCAAAATTATAAGTTTTGCATTCAGTACATTCTTTAAGTATATCTGCCCATGTCGGCCAGGTGTACTGAGTATACGAACATCCGAATGTAAAAAGTCGTTTAGACATTAAAAACCTCCATATCGGGCAAGTAGGGGTAATTTGTCCAGCACCACTTATTGGGTATATTACTCCTAGCACTGCTTAGTTTATTAATTCCGTCAGCTGCGGTTTCTGGTGTCATGTAGTAATGATATCCTATTGATGATATATTCTGTTCGGCCCACGGCACGTTGGGCAACCGACCGTCGTAGCTTAGCTTCTTAAGAGCAGTGTACTCGTCTTGTGTGCTACAAAGGACTGCGCCACCACGGCCCAAGGACAGGTGCTTTTTAAACTGAAAACTGAGACACATTAAGCTGTCCTTGATGTAAGATCCTTGCTCCCACCAAACCGCAGCATCAATGATATTAGTATTTCCAATGTAATAAAAGTCTTGCCATTCTTCGTCTCTCCATCTCCAGTCTAAGTTTAGCTTCGATGCAGTAAACGGCACAGAAATATAAGTGTGACTGGGCACACTTATATTGTTTGCGCCTGTGTGTATAAGAGACAATTCTATTGCATGAGTGCAACAGTCAGTAGCAACAGCATACGGCGCATTATAAAACTCTGCTATCTGTTTTTCAAATTCTGTAACAGTATCAAACATGGCCAGTAATTTGCAGAGTGTATCTTGGCTCTACACCTATATTGCTAGCAGCGTGTTCGGTCTCTGGACTCCACATAGACCACTGTCCGGCCTTCCAGTTTACCACGCCTCTTTTATCGATCTCAAAATAGTGTCCTGGGGACCAATCTTCGAGGAAGACAACCACTCTGCGAATCTTTGTTTTGTCTTTGCAGAATAGTTCTCGGTATCTGTTAAAATGATCTATGTGAGGCGGCATTATTTCAAGTGTGTCCATGCGATAGAGGGTATACGTCTTGTCTTTTAGATCAGGAAACTGGTTTCCGACGGTATTGACCCACTCTGGCATAGGATTACGATTGTCGTAGGTGTTGCCGGTGTAGTTTGCTTGATAATACCCCATAGACTGCCAAACTGCAATTTCTTCTTGCGTTACTGGTTGTTTCTTAAAGTTAAAGGTTTTGTAGTCTGCGGTCCAACAAGGGATAATCGTGCCGTTATCGTGCATATAATGTCCTAATAAGTAATAGCTGTATATTATTTATCAGAGACTAGTTATGTAGGTGCCAAGAAGGCACCTACGAGTTGTGCTCGTAGATAATTATTACTATCAAAACAATTTAGAGGATACGAGATGCAAGTTGGATTTATTGGAGTAGGAAAATTAGGAATGCCCTGTGCAGAGGCAATGGCAGCAAAAGGTCACAATGTTACTGGTTACGATGTTGCTAATGTTAGCAGTGACACAGTTGCAATTGCGTCAACAATTGAAGAGTGTGTTGTTGGAAGAGACATCGTGTTTATTGCAGTCCCGACTCCTCACGACACAGACTACGACGGAAGCGCACCTACAGCACATTTGCCGCCCAAAGACTTTTTGTATGACACTGTAAAGACTGTGTTAGCTGAAGCAAATCATCACATGGATAAGACTCAGCTGCTCGTTCTAATCTCAACTGTGTTGCCCGGAACTACTCGTGAGCAGTTTGTACAGTTAACAGATAACACTCGGTTTGTTTATAATCCGTATCTGATAGCAATGGGATCTGTAAGCTGGGATATGGTTAATCCAGAGATGGTAATGATAGGCACAGAAGACGGTACTGAAACGGGTGACGCTGCCCAGTTAGTAGAATTCTATAAGACAGTAATGGACAACGATCCTCGTTTTGTGATAGGCACGTGGGACGAGTGCGAATGTATCAAGGTTTTCTACAACACGTTTATATCGACTAAGATTGGATTAGTGAATATGATCCAAGACGTTGCACAGAAACAAGGCAACATTGATGTAGACGTGGTTACTAAGGCACTTGCTGAGTCTAGTATGCGGATTATGAGTAAACAATATATGACTGCGGGCATGGGCGATGGTGGCGGCTGTCACCCTCGTGACAATATTGCCCTGCGATTCTTAGCAGCTAAGCTGGACCTAGGCTACGACATGTTTGATAGTGTAATGAACGCCCGCGAGATACAGGCAAAGAACTTAGCCGAAGAATTAGTTAAGCACGCCAACCTCAAAGGATACCCTATCTACATTCATGGCAAGGCATACAAGCCAAGAGTTCCGTACATAGACGGCAGCTACAGTTTGTTAGTAGGGCACTATTGTCAAGAAGCAGGATTCACTCCTACCTATATTGATCCGTATACTGGCAATTACTTCCAACCAACAGATCCTGGCGTCTTTCTAATGGCACACTCTGCCGCAATTACCTACGAGTACACTGGCAAGCAATCGGTAGATGAACTGTATTGTAGTATCCCGCCTAATAGTGTGGTAGTAGACCCGTGGCGCAAGTTTACGTCAAGTGTTAGCGATGTGATTCACTACGGAAATACCAGAGGATCTTAATACAGTAATTGACAAAACCTTCAAATGGTGCTAATATTTTACTATGACAAATGATATTATTTTTATTGGGGAAGTCTCCGACGAGTGGCGAAGCCTCAAAGAGCGGTTTCCTACAGCCAAGCGAGCTACTGATTTTTTCAAAGCACAAAAAATGTCGATGACAAAAATGTTTTGGGCAGTGTGGGACAACGTAGAAGTTAACTACGACTTTGACTTTTCCTACCAACCAGACGAATGGAGCACAGACTACGTTCACGTTTTTAAGAATGGCGGCCATTATGACGGCATAGTCTTGTGCGGAAAACGAGTCAAGGTTTCTGCGAACGAAGTAGAATATAGGTTCTTTACTCATAAGAAAGAGATCAACATTGAAGCAAGTGTGCCTAAGTGCTATGACCTATTCTATGTTAGCAGCTATGCAGAATATTGCGCAGCTTTCAGTACCAGTAAGTCTGAGATGTTCTGGGTTGTGCCGCCCAACGTTGACTTGCTTGATGACTTTGATTTCTCCTTTAAAGTTCCTAAGAGCGAGAGTAAACACGTTCACGTTTTTAAGAATGGCGATTATTACGATGGTGTGTTTTTGTGCAACACAGAAAGACGCATTAGTAAGAACGAGTTTGACTACAGTACTTTCATAAACAAAAAAGAGATAAACATACGAGCTAGCACACCTAAGCCGTATGATGTATTCTATATTAGCAATTACCAGGACTATTGCAAGGCATACGGTGCTAGCACTACGCCTATGTTTTGGGCAGTGTGGGACAGTGTTGACCTAGCTCATGACTTTGACTTTTCGTACCAAGTTCCTAAATGGGAAGAGAAATATGTTCACGTATTTAAGAACGGTGAGCACTTTGATGGTATCTGCTTGTTTAGTAGTAGCTTACTTGTTAATAAAACTGAAGTTGATTATAGATTCTTTACACATAAGAAAACGGTAGATATACTGGCAAGTACTACTAAGCCATATGACATATTCTATGTTAATAATTACGAAGAATATTGTACAGCATTTAAGCACAGCAAGACAAACATGTTTTGGGTAGTGCAGTCAGATGTTGACTTAATAACAGGGTTCGATTTTGCCTACCGTGTTCCTAAGTGGGAAGAACGTCACGTCCATGTTTTTAGAAACGGATATTATATAGACGGTGTTGGGTTGTTTAGCAAAGACAGACTTGTAAGCAAAAACGAGTTTGCCTATAGTGCGTTTATGAACAAGAAAGAAGTAGACGAATTAGTAAGTAACCCTAGGCCCTACGACGTAGTGTTTATATCTTATAACGAGATTGATGCTGAGAAAAACTACGCTGCGGTCCTGGCAAAAGTGCCCGCTATTAAGCGCGTACACGGTGTTAAGGGCATACATCAGGCTCACGTTGAAGCAGCTAAGCAGTGTTCTACTGACATGTTTTGGGTAGTGGACGGCGACGCTGAAATAGTTGACGGCTTCAACTTTAACTTCCAAGTTCCAAAGTGGGAACACGATTGCGTACACGTATGGCGCAGTCAGAACCCAATAAACGACTTAGAGTACGGCTACGGCGGAGTTAAGCTACTTCCTCGTAAGATGACACAGCAAGTAGATGTAACGTCTGCAGATATGACCACTAGCATCAGTCATAAGTTTAAGGCAGTACCTAGGGTTTCAAACATAACGAGGTTTGATACAGACGCATTCTCAACGTGGAGAAGCGCATTTAGAGAGTGTACAAAATTAGCTAGTAGTGTAATAAGAGGACAAGTAGATGAAGAAACAGAACAACGTCTCAATACCTGGTGTAACAGCGGCGCAGACAAAGCCCTTGGAACCTACGCAATTAACGGTGCGAGAGCGGGCCGTGAATATGGCACTGTTCATAAGTCTAGTGATGAGCTGGGCAAGATAAATGACTACGATTGGCTGTATCAAAAGTTTCTGGAGCTAACTGATGAAAGTTGATATTCAAGATGTGCTGTTCTGGATGGACGCTATTAGGAACAGCGATGACAGATATCGCACTTTAGAATCATTCTGGAAAGGTCAGGTAAATTCCAAGATATGGTTAATTGAGAACCTGGAAAAATGTGTCCAGACATCTAACAATAACATCGTAATTCACGGAGGGTGGAACGGTGTCCTTGCCAGCTTGCTATTTAATAGCAGCATAGACATCAACAAAATAACCAGCGTTGATCTAGACCCTAGCTGTGAGGAGACCTCTTACACCGTCAATAAACGCCAAGAGGTGCAAGGGCGGTACGAGGCTGTATCTGCGGATATGTGCTGCTACGTGTACGACAGGGCGCCTAACGTGGTGGTTAACACTAGCTGTGAGCATATTACGCCTCAGCAGTACAAAGCGTGGCTGGAAAACGTTCCTGACACTAGTCTGGTTGTTGTTCAGAGCAATAACTATTACGACTTGGACGAACATATTAAT
>Ga0307932_1000706_pt1 | contig 13827 bp, 8 predicted proteins | sample OrgLakmetageno48_FD_201843 | JGI IMG/M metagenome (GOLD analysis project Ga0307932, IMG submission 201843) | Saline water microbial communities from Organic Lake, Antarctica - #48 | ecosystem: Environmental > Aquatic > Non-marine Saline and Alkaline > Saline | place: Antarctica: Organic Lake...
GGCTGGCGGTCAGAATCATAAATTCCATAGCGCGGGCAGCGGTGCCGGTGCGCTTTTGCAGATCCGTAAAGAACGCGGGCAGGGCATCCACAGACAGGGCGGCATGGTGGCCTTTTTTCTTGATCTTTTCCGGTGACGGGTAAACTTCATCTAAGTAGCCTTGCCACTTGGCCGGGTTTTCGGCTGAGCGGTAGCCATGCACAGCGCACCAGCCGAGTATATTTTCCAGACGGGCGCGAACACGGTTTGCCGTTTCGGTTTTCGTTTCCCATATCGGGTCAAGAACAGCCTTAATATGGGGTAGCTCAATATCACGCACTGGAACTTTGCCGATATGGGGCAGGGCGTAGCTGGTTAGACTGTTTGTCCATTGCTGTTCCTGGCGCGGGTTTCTGAACTCTTTGGATTTCATTTTGATATAACTGTTCATGGCATCAGCAAAAGTCATGGTGCTGAGCTGTGTGGCCAGCCGTTCACGGCGTATGGTTTGGCGTTCTTCTATGGGGTCGATACCTTCCGCGATCTTGTCACGAACGGCGCGGGCTTTGTCCCTGGCTTGTGCCAACGTCACATCAGGAAAGCCGCCTAGGCCGATTGAACGGCGCTTGCCGATAATGCGGGCGCGATATATCCACGACTTTGCGCCGGTTGGTGTGACTTGCAGCAGCAGGCCAGCCACGCCACCGACTGAATGAAGGGCGGGGTATTCTTTGCCGGTCGTCTTACTGACTGAGTGGGTTAAGCGCCTAACTTCGGTTGCGCTTAATTCCCGGGCTTTTATGGGCATGCTGTCGTCTCCTGAGGGGTTAGAATCCGGGGTAGGGATTTCTAACTGGCAGATTTATACTGCCTTCCTAACTATCCAAATTTATATTATTGGAGACTAAAGCATGCGACAACATATTACAAGGTTGATAGGTTAAGACTAGGCGGGGTAAGGATATTTTTAATAAAAGTTGTTTATTATCAGTTGCTTATAAGTCGTTTTGGTGGTCTGACCCACCGCCATTACTTGTTTAAAATCAGTAACTTACACCCAAATAAATGATCTAACCGCCTTCATACCTATCCACAGTGAAACGGTTAAAATCTGCACAAAATGACTGCTTTTTAGCCGTTCGCGTGGATTGCCTAACGGTCGCGCCACCTGCCCAGTGGTGGTACAGCCAGGAGGGTCTGGCACTTCTTTAGCTCTGAACTCTGCTTTGATTTCTTGCCCTTGGCCCATATTGGCCATACGTGGCCGTTTTGCTGTGTCCAGAGTTTAGGGCGTTGCCGGTTCTCCCCCATTGGGGGAACTCTCACAGCGTGTGTGCAGGTGATTGATTTCCCTCATAACGCAACTTTGCGGGATTTACTACAAAACTTTCGTAGTCCAGCCAGGCACAAAAAAACCAGCAAGCGTTAACCGGCGGGTTTGATTACGGTCACGGCCTGGGGCTTGGCCTGTAGATGGGAGGGGCCGGTCCAGGCTCCGTAAGCATGGCGCGGACACCAGTGTGGTAGCCGAATTTTCACACAGTCAGTTGAGAAAAACGCGTTTCCTATCACGTTGTGAAAGTTGATAGAAAAACATTATCAAGTGACTTAGCAATAAAACAAGACGATCCCAACGGTTTTTAGGGGCGCTGGTTTGGACGTTTATAGTACCCCTACCCTATACAGCGCGGACTTCATACGTTGCGCCAGTGTGGCCACAGCGGGCTATAAAGCGATTGGCGCGGGCTTCCAGGTCGTCAACTTCCCGGCCATGTATGCGGGCCACCTGTTTGCCGTGGGCATGGATCACCGCGCAGTAGGCTGTCTGCATCGGCCGGGCCTTCAACAGCCAGGCTTCGCTGTCTTGTTTGTAGTGGATGGGCTGCATTTTGTATTGCTCCAGAAAGGTAAAAACCCCGGCGTTTGCCTTCCGGCCCCTACCTGTCGCCGGGTAACAGGAGTGGGGCGATTGCCCGGAAGGCTCTCCCGCAACGCGAGAATGCAACTACTTTGTTTTAGGTGCCAACGGTCACGGACAGAACGGCGCTCGGGCTAAACACTGCCAGGCCGGCGCGCAATTCCATACGGGCGTTGATGATGTTCTCGGCAAAGCCAGCATCGACATAGCCAAATTCAAAGCGCGGGCTTTGGCGATCCAGCAGCGCCACCTGTGCCGGGTCGAATACCAACACTTCACCAGTGGCCAGGCTAGAACTGGTGATAACCGGAACTCCCCAGATTGAAGGCGCGGCCCCGTCAGCCCAGCCACCAGCAACATACTGGCCATCGGTCGCACGTTCGGCTCGGATGGTCTGCCAGTCAGCAGGACTCATTACGACCACGCCCGCGCTGTAACCTTTCCCGTCCAGCTCTGCGATAGCTTCGCCGATTGCGTCAGGTACGTTGGTAGCAGTTGCGGTGAACGCGGTCGCTTCGGTTTTCAGGCCGCTGATTGCACCGGTACCACCAACGCCACCGATTAGCTCAGCTTCCAGCTTATCCAGTGCTGCATGACCCATCTTGTCTTGGATGAACATACCCAGGCCAGGAGCGTCAGCAAAAACCTGTTCAGACATTGGCAGCAGTGCGGCGATAGTAGCAATGGTGGAAGTTTTCAGTTCAAACGCCATGGCCTGTGTGGCTTTGGTGTCGCCTTGCTTCGCTTGAACGGCTGCGGCGTTGGTGAATCCGTCAAGGCTCACGAACTCAAAGCTGCCAGACGTTGCCGGTAGTGTCGGTAGTACGTCCATCAGCGATAGGCGGCGGCGTACATCATTGCCAACCATGTTACCGCGCTGCGGTTGAAGCGGATAAACGCTATTGCCGGTCGTGTTGCCAACGTCACCAACCAGCGATTTGATGCTGATATTCATTGGAACGGATGCGCTGCGGCTTTTGCGTTGGATCATGGCCTGCATGGCCGGATCTTCTACCAGCATGGCGGATGCGGTTTTGGTGGAACCAGTGCCGTAGCCATTAGGGATTGATCCCTTTTGAGCCAGGTCATAAATCTGATCCTGCATTGTTTTCTGTTTGGCTGCGAACTGTTCGCTTACACGCTTAAGGCCGTCTTCTACGGTCTTTAAAATTTCAGTGCTCATGATGTATTTCCTGTTCAGCTTGGGTTAGGTGCTCTGCCTCTGCGCTGCTACGAGAATCACTCCCGTTTGAACTGTCAGAGTTACCACAAGCGGCTGAGCCAGCCTTGCTAATGGTTGCGGCAGGTGCAGCATCACGCGGCCCTTGCCCTTGCTGAATACCAGCAGCATCACGCGGCTGATCTTCGTCTTCTAGTCGGTCGAGTGCGTCCAACATGTAACGCTTAGCGCGGTCGATAACCTGAGCCGGAGTGCCACCGACTTGCTCAAAATCGCGGCGTAGTCGATAGCTCCGGGTTTCTGCGTTCTGTTCTTCCAGCTTAGCCAAGCCAACCAGCAGGCCCATGGCCAGAACGTCGCCAGAATCAGCAGCGGCCCGCAATTCGCGCAAGTAATCGCGCTGGGTTTGTTTACTGGGTAGCAGGTTTCGTTTGCCGGTTCTGCCTACGTTCAATGATTCGTTCATGGGTGCCCCGTTCGGGTTGGTGTCAGTTCAATAATGTAATGTTATAACATATCTATTCTAGTTACCAGTCAATTACCGGCGAACTCGAAACGTGCATTTTGTGGATGTGAAAATACGCCTACCCCAACGGTCTAGGTCGCCGGAGTGCCGGAGTGCCGGATAGCCCCTACCCATGCGCCAATACTTTCTTGGGAGTTACCAGTAGAAGTGGACTATCAGGGCGGTGTGCGGCTTGCGGTTGCTGGTGATCTTGGCGGGTGAGGGTACCGCTGCCGATGGTTAGCCGGTCTGCGCGCGTGTAACTTCTGTAACAGGCTGTAACTTTCGGCTTTGTTACACGTCAGTCCTACTCCTGCAAGGGTTTCAGAGTAATGTAACTTTGTAACAGTCATTTTCCGTGTTCCCGTATATTCTCTATTACAGCCCTTTATTTCCTACTTCCTATTTTTATTTTTCTAAAGTAAGAAAAACACTGTTACAATGTTACACTTCTCTGTAGCCCTTTGGTGGCGCGGGTTTAGGTGTAACAATTGCTCGGCTAAATCACTGTTACAGCCTGTTACAATTGTTACACTTTCGATAGTGCAGCCACAAAAAAGCCCGCACATACTCGGCGGGCCTGCTTTTGGTTGACGTTAAAGGGCTAGTCTTTCAGCTTTACGGCCCTTTTTGGCTCTCCTTTAATCCGGTGAGTTTTATTCCCTTTGCCTTCAGCGCACATCAGCCTGATAAGTTCGTCTTTCTTCCTCCTGAAGGCGGTGATCTGCGACTGGTCGTAATGCTCCACCAGGTAATCATCCACGGCCTTGGCGGGGCTTCGCAGATATACGGCTCCATGATCGTTGATAACAAGGCTGCTCATACTGCCGTCACCGTCAGTGAAGTATTCGACTAGCTCCGCTGCCAGTGCCGGTAATGAATCACTGAAGCGCTCATAAACGGTGTCCAGGCCGTGCAGCTTGATAAACCCATTTAGACAGGCTTCGGCGTGGGCTTCGGCTTCTTCTTTACCCAAACGCTGCATAGCGCCGATTCCGTTGTTTAAGGAGCCGGCAGTGTAGGCCAGTACGGCCCGAAAGTAGCGCGAATTACCAACCTCCTGAAATACTGGGCGCTTGGTGATGTCTCCAGCCTCCTGAAAAATACTCATTCGATTGGCGAACTGATCCTCTACGCCGTTTTCAGTTACCAGGCTTCCCACGCTCTCGGCGCTGGTGAACACCTTGGCGAATATCTCCACCGTACAAGAAAGCTGATTTTTCGGGCTGAGGGTGATCTGTGATTGCAGTTGCTTTAGTTCAGATTTCACGGTTTTGAACTCGTCAATCAGCAGCACAAAAGCGCGCTTGAAATCTTCGGCGGATCTGCCAACGGGCTTGCCCTCTAGCATTGCCTCCACCTCCTTCATGGACGTTTCAACGCACACGCCTAGCTTGGCTAATACGCCAGTGAGAAAGCCCTTTCCCCAGTCTGAATCCGCCAGCACCCACAGATAGGCTTTTTTGCGATCCAGGGCAAAGCGGGCCATGGTGACGAAATTCAGAAAGTCATCAAAGCGGGTGAAGTGCTCTTTGTAGTCGGCAATGATTCGGGCGTAGCCCTCGGGTTGATCGAATACCGGGAACGGCTTGTGGGTGAGAACAATCCGGGCCTTATCTTCCAGCAGCTCCAAGCGGCTGAGCCTGCCGAACATGTCCACGCGCCATTCAATGCTCTCTCGTTGGTTGTGGTATTTCAGGTGATCCAGAATCGCCGTTTTCGCAACGGCCATACAGTTGGCCACGAATTTAGCGCGGGCTGGGGCTGCCTTGGCTGGGTCGAGGCCAAAGTCCAGATTTGCCGCCAGCGTAGCAACGGCTAATTGATTGACGGCTGCAGCAAAAGTTTTCGTTAAGAACTTGAATGCGTCAGTCGCCAGAAATTGCACCAGGCTTTCATCGTGATTGAGCAAAAACAGCTTGCTCTTGCCGCCACTCCAAAATGCGCCGTTAATCATGCGGGTGATATTTTCGGCGTTGGGTTTTAGGCTTGCCGCTTCCTCCGGCTGCTCTTTTGCATCTACCGCCAGCATGGCCAGCAGTTGGCCGTGTATTGAGTCCGCCAGCTTTTGCGCGTCAGCGGTTACAGCCGCTCCGAACTGCTTAACTACTTGTTGCCGCGATTTCTCGGCCATGTGCTCCCGCTGCCGGCGCTTCTGTCCGTCTGGGTCTACCTTCGGAGCCAATGCCAGCACAGCGCGGCTAACATCGCCGCCGTAGTCTAGGCAGCACAGCACATCGAATACGTCCAAAGCGTGCCCGTCATGGTTCAGGTTCGATAGCGGGTCTGATTCGCCGTGGTGGCTGTAGCAGCGGGCTTTGCCATCATCGCCGCGTAGAATGATAACGCCGGCCATGCCGGTCGTGCTCTGTGGTGACAGAAAGGCTTTTCGTACTTGCTGATAGCCGCGGGCCTGCAATTCGCCGGTAAGGTCGAACTGGTCGCACACCTTGGCAATGATCCCCGCTTGCTCTCCTGTAGCGCCGCGGCGCGGCTTCGGTTTCGCTGCCTTAGCCTTTGCAAGTGCTGCCGCTTGCGCTCTCTCTTGGGCCTCCTGTGCGTTGCTGTAGGCGGTCAGGCAAGCGACAACTAACGGGCTGGTTGTCTCGTTCGGATCCAGCAGCGGGCGGGCGGTCGCGTCAATGAAATCGAACGGCGCATCTTCGGTCAGCTTGTTCGGCGCGTAAAATCCCTGAGTAGCGCGGGCCTGTGCTTTGTCCGATTGAAGATGAAGCGCGGCTCCCTGTGCCAGCTCGTTGTAATCGTCCGCACACACCGGCTCGGCTAGGGGTATCAATACCTTCCAGCGTTTCGCAACCACGCCGCCTTTTTCCTGCTCATGGCTGGCGGATGTGAAGGCAAAGAACGCCACGCCAAACGGGTCATACAGTGCCCGGATCCCTTCGGCGCTTTTGTTGTCGTCATCGTGATCTATTGCCAGGGCAAAAAAATCGGCTTTGCTGGCGTGGTCGCGGGTTTTCCCGCTGGCCTTGAACGGCGTAATCAATGGCGCGTTTTTCTTTGGGCCTATGCGCGGCCCGCCGTTTGCCAGTGAGTAGGCCAGATCATCAAGGCTGATTAATCTAGCCGGGCTAATGTCTGTGTGATTGCCATATAAAGGAAACACGGCGTCAGCGGTGCTATAATTATCGCGCTGTATTTGATTTGCGCCCTCTGCCAGTTCCACGCTGGCGGGGGCTGCCTTCCTCATGGCCAGTACCCCGCTACCATTTCATTTAAATCCCCCAGGCTTTCCATTTGGTGCTGATTCAGCAACCGCACGGCATCAGCCAGGCCAGCAATCAGGCCATCATTATTGATAATCCCCAACTTCTCGGTGCCAGCTTCGGCGCGGGCGTTTATCATGCCTTCGATAGTTTCACCGATAGCCATTGAAGCGGCGGCGGTATCCATCGTTTCGGTTAGGCGGTTTTGAATGAAATACAGTTGCGCTTTTGGCGGTAAGGTTTTAAAGCTCATGCTGCGGCCTCCTGCTTTGCTTCCCAGGCTTCAATGTCCGTCAGCTTCCAACGCGTTGCGCCGTTGATCTTGATAGGGGCGGGCAACTTGCCAGCTTGCACCCAACGCCAGGGCGTGACGCGGTGGATTGAGTAGCGGGCGGCTAAGTCTTTATCTGAGAGGAAGGCTTGCTGTTTCATCAGGTAATCGTCCGTAGTTATTAATGACGATACCTATTCAATAGATACAAGGACCTTCTCTGAACAACCGAGACTTGCCCTTGTGTGGTTCAGTCTCGGGGGTGCTGCCTTTTGCGCGTCTCCAAAATGACCTCGCGGGCTTTGGCGGGATCTTCCGGCACTCTTACACCCTCGCTGCGCAATATCTTTGAGGCAAGATCGGCAGAGTCCATTTTTTTCAGCCCCCGCTGCTCAAGTAGATTTGAAACTTCGGATAACAGATCATGTTCCTCGCGCTTTGGGCGCTCGCCTGTTCTTGGCTTCCACTGCTTCACATCTTCCATGGCTCGGCCCGCAAACAATCGTAAATCGTTCAATTCTTGGTGCAGTCGGCCAAATGGCCGCGGCTCGATTTCTCGTTTTAATCGCCATTCATACAGGCTAATTTGAGCCTTAATGCTTTCAGGCATTGTCTCAATTTGTGACTGCAACTCACTGATTAAAAAAAGTGTCTTTTCAGTGTGCCGGATTTCTTCGGTCTTTGACGGCTCGGTATTCCTGCTCTCGGTTAGGCATCTATATCTACCCATCAGTATTTTGATAGTTTCCAGAGCCTCGCCATGACTCGGTAGGTCGGCAATTAGGCGCTCAGTTCGGGTTTTAAGTGATTCGTCAACTTGCCCGCCGGTATATTGAGTCGGTATTTTTCTAGGCATTTGCGCCCCCAATAGATAGCACCTTGCCAGTCTCTTTGGCCTTGCCGTGATAACAATACCGCTCCCAGTCGCCCATTAGCTGGCGGCGCTTGTCTAGTAGCTCTGAACGGGCGTAGGCGGCGCGGGTGGCGTCACTGTTAACGTGGGCAAGGGCTAGTTCTGATACCTCGTCAGCGTAGGCGGTGCGCTCTCTGGCCCAGTCTTTGAACGTGGAACGGAAGCCGTGAGCGGTTACGGGTTGATCCATCCGTTTCAGCAGTGCAGACAGAAAGTTATTAGATGGTATGCCGCCCTTTGGCCCAGCGAATAGCAGGGCATCAGGTGCGCCGGTTTCCATGCTGTTAATCAAGCTCATGGCGGCATCAGTTAGCGGTACTTTGTGAGCCTTGCCTGATTTCATGCGCTCGGCGGGTATTGTCCACACCTTGGCGCGTAGGTCGATTTCCTGCCAGGTAATGCCGGGCTTGCCGATACGCTTATCACCAATAACCTCGTTAGTGCGGCTGGCGGTCAGAATCATAAATTCCATAGCGCGGGCAGCGGTGCCGGTGCGCTTTTGCAGATCCGTAAAGAACGCGGGCAGGGCATCCACAGACAGGGCGGCATGGTGGCCTTTTTTCTTGATCTTTTCCGGTGACGGGTAAACTTCATCTAAGTAGCCTTGCCACTTGGCCGGGTTTTCGGCTGAGCGGTAGCCATGCACAGCGCACCAGCCGAGTATATTTTCCAGACGGGCGCGAACACGGTTTGCCGTTTCGGTTTTCGTTTCCCATATCGGGTCAAGAACAGCCTTAATATGGGGTAGCTCAATATCACGCACTGGAACTTTGCCGATATGGGGCAGGGCGTAGCTGGTTAGACTGTTTGTCCATTGCTGTTCCTGGCGCGGGTTTCTGAACTCTTTGGATTTCATTTTGATATAACTGTTCATGGCATCAGCAAAAGTCATGGTGCTGAGCTGTGTGGCCAGCCGTTCACGGCGTATGGTTTGGCGTTCTTCTATGGGGTCGATACCTTCCGCGATCTTGTCACGAACGGCGCGGGCTTTGTCCCTGGCTTGTGCCAACGTCACATCAGGAAAGCCGCCTAGGCCGATTGAACGGCGCTTGCCGATAATGCGGGCGCGATATATCCACGACTTTGCGCCGGTTGGTGTGACTTGCAGCAGCAGGCCAGCCACGCCACCGACTGAATGAAGGGCGGGGTATTCTTTGCCGGTCGTCTTACTGACTGAGTGGGTTAAGCGCCTAACTTCGGTTGCGCTTAATTCCCGGGCTTTTATGGGCATGCTGTCGTCTCCTGAGGGGTTAGAATCCGGGGTAGGGATTTCTAACTGGCAGATTTATACTGCCTTCCTAACTATCCAAATTTATATTATTGGAGACTAAAGCATGCGACAACATATTACAAGGTTGATAGGTTAAGACTAGGCGGGGTAAGGATATTTTTAATAAAAGTTGTTTATTATCAGTTGCTTATAAGTCGTTTTGGTGGTCTGACCCACCGCCATTACTTGTTTAAAATCAGTAACTTACACCCAAATAAATGATCTAACCGCCTTCATACCTATCCACAGTGAAACGGTTAAAATCTGCACAAAATGACTGCTTTTTAGCCGTTCGCGTGGATTGCCTAACGGTCGCGCCACCTGCCCAGTGGTGGTACAGCCAGGAGGGTCTGGCACTTCTTTAGCTCTGAACTCTGCTTTGATTTCTTGCCCTTGGCCCATATTGGCCATACGTGGCCGTTTTGCTGTGTCCAGAGTTTAGGGCGTTGCCGGTTCTCCCCCATTGGGGGAACTCTCACAGCGTGTGTGCAGGTGATTGATTTCCCTCATAACGCAACTTTGCGGGATTTACTACAAAACTTTCGTAGTCCAGCCAGGCACAAAAAAACCAGCAAGCGTTAACCGGCGGGTTTGATTACGGTCACGGCCTGGGGCTTGGCCTGTAGATGGGAGGGGCCGGTCCAGGCTCCGTAAGCATGGCGCGGACACCAGTGTGGTAGCCGAATTTTCACACAGTCAGTTGAGAAAAACGCGTTTCCTATCACGTTGTGAAAGTTGATAGAAAAACATTATCAAGTGACTTAGCAATAAAACAAGACGATCCCAACGGTTTTTAGGGGCGCTGGTTTGGACGTTTATAGTACCCCTACCCTATACAGCGCGGACTTCATACGTTGCGCCAGTGTGGCCACAGCGGGCTATAAAGCGATTGGCGCGGGCTTCCAGGTCGTCAACTTCCCGGCCATGTATGCGGGCCACCTGTTTGCCGTGGGCATGGATCACCGCGCAGTAGGCTGTCTGCATCGGCCGGGCCTTCAACAGCCAGGCTTCGCTGTCTTGTTTGTAGTGGATGGGCTGCATTTTGTATTGCTCCAGAAAGGTAAAAACCCCGGCGTTTGCCTTCCGGCCCCTACCTGTCGCCGGGTAACAGGAGTGGGGCGATTGCCCGGAAGGCTCTCCCGCAACGCGAGAATGCAACTACTTTGTTTTAGGTGCCAACGGTCACGGACAGAACGGCGCTCGGGCTAAACACTGCCAGGCCGGCGCGCAATTCCATACGGGCGTTGATGATGTTCTCGGCAAAGCCAGCATCGACATAGCCAAATTCAAAGCGCGGGCTTTGGCGATCCAGCAGCGCCACCTGTGCCGGGTCGAATACCAACACTTCACCAGTGGCCAGGCTAGAACTGGTGATAACCGGAACTCCCCAGATTGAAGGCGCGGCCCCGTCAGCCCAGCCACCAGCAACATACTGGCCATCGGTCGCACGTTCGGCTCGGATGGTCTGCCAGTCAGCAGGACTCATTACGACCACGCCCGCGCTGTAACCTTTCCCGTCCAGCTCTGCGATAGCTTCGCCGATTGCGTCAGGTACGTTGGTAGCAGTTGCGGTGAACGCGGTCGCTTCGGTTTTCAGGCCGCTGATTGCACCGGTACCACCAACGCCACCGATTAGCTCAGCTTCCAGCTTATCCAGTGCTGCATGACCCATCTTGTCTTGGATGAACATACCCAGGCCAGGAGCGTCAGCAAAAACCTGTTCAGACATTGGCAGCAGTGCGGCGATAGTAGCAATGGTGGAAGTTTTCAGTTCAAACGCCATGGCCTGTGTGGCTTTGGTGTCGCCTTGCTTCGCTTGAACGGCTGCGGCGTTGGTGAATCCGTCAAGGCTCACGAACTCAAAGCTGCCAGACGTTGCCGGTAGTGTCGGTAGTACGTCCATCAGCGATAGGCGGCGGCGTACATCATTGCCAACCATGTTACCGCGCTGCGGTTGAAGCGGATAAACGCTATTGCCGGTCGTGTTGCCAACGTCACCAACCAGCGATTTGATGCTGATATTCATTGGAACGGATGCGCTGCGGCTTTTGCGTTGGATCATGGCCTGCATGGCCGGATCTTCTACCAGCATGGCGGATGCGGTTTTGGTGGAACCAGTGCCGTAGCCATTAGGGATTGATCCCTTTTGAGCCAGGTCATAAATCTGATCCTGCATTGTTTTCTGTTTGGCTGCGAACTGTTCGCTTACACGCTTAAGGCCGTCTTCTACGGTCTTTAAAATTTCAGTGCTCATGATGTATTTCCTGTTCAGCTTGGGTTAGGTGCTCTGCCTCTGCGCTGCTACGAGAATCACTCCCGTTTGAACTGTCAGAGTTACCACAAGCGGCTGAGCCAGCCTTGCTAATGGTTGCGGCAGGTGCAGCATCACGCGGCCCTTGCCCTTGCTGAATACCAGCAGCATCACGCGGCTGATCTTCGTCTTCTAGTCGGTCGAGTGCGTCCAACATGTAACGCTTAGCGCGGTCGATAACCTGAGCCGGAGTGCCACCGACTTGCTCAAAATCGCGGCGTAGTCGATAGCTCCGGGTTTCTGCGTTCTGTTCTTCCAGCTTAGCCAAGCCAACCAGCAGGCCCATGGCCAGAACGTCGCCAGAATCAGCAGCGGCCCGCAATTCGCGCAAGTAATCGCGCTGGGTTTGTTTACTGGGTAGCAGGTTTCGTTTGCCGGTTCTGCCTACGTTCAATGATTCGTTCATGGGTGCCCCGTTCGGGTTGGTGTCAGTTCAATAATGTAATGTTATAACATATCTATTCTAGTTACCAGTCAATTACCGGCGAACTCGAAACGTGCATTTTGTGGATGTGAAAATACGCCTACCCCAACGGTCTAGGTCGCCGGAGTGCCGGAGTGCCGGATAGCCCCTACCCATGCGCCAATACTTTCTTGGGAGTTACCAGTAGAAGTGGACTATCAGGGCGGTGTGCGGCTTGCGGTTGCTGGTGATCTTGGCGGGTGAGGGTACCGCTGCCGATGGTTAGCCGGTCTGCGCGCGTGTAACTTCTGTAACAGGCTGTAACTTTCGGCTTTGTTACACGTCAGTCCTACTCCTGCAAGGGTTTCAGAGTAATGTAACTTTGTAACAGTCATTTTCCGTGTTCCCGTATATTCTCTATTACAGCCCTTTATTTCCTACTTCCTATTTTTATTTTTCTAAAGTAAGAAAAACACTGTTACAATGTTACACTTCTCTGTAGCCCTTTGGTGGCGCGGGTTTAGGTGTAACAATTGCTCGGCTAAATCACTGTTACAGCCTGTTACAATTGTTACACTTTCGATAGTGCAGCCACAAAAAAGCCCGCACATACTCGGCGGGCCTGCTTTTGGTTGACGTTAAAGGGCTAGTCTTTCAGCTTTACGGCCCTTTTTGGCTCTCCTTTAATCCGGTGAGTTTTATTCCCTTTGCCTTCAGCGCACATCAGCCTGATAAGTTCGTCTTTCTTCCTCCTGAAGGCGGTGATCTGCGACTGGTCGTAATGCTCCACCAGGTAATCATCCACGGCCTTGGCGGGGCTTCGCAGATATACGGCTCCATGATAGTTGATAACAAGGCTGCTCATATTGCCGTCACCGTCAGTAAAGTATTCGACTAGCTCCGCTGCCAATGCCGGTAATGAATCGCTGAAGCGTTCATAAACCGTGTCCAGGCCGTAACGCTTCATAAAGTCGTTCAGCCATGTTTCGGCTTCCGCTTCGGCATCGGGGCGGCCTTTCTTTTGAGCGTTGGTAATGTATAAGTTTAAGAGGTTGGCCGTGTACGAAAGTACAGATAGAAAGTACCGGGAGTTTCCAACTTCCTTGTACAGCGGGCGCGCGGTGATGTCCCCGCTTTCTTGGAATATGTTCATCCGGTTGGCGAACTGATCTTCCACCCCGTTTTCAGTCACTAAGCTGCTCACGCTTTCGGCAGACGTGAAAAGTTTGGTGAATACTTCCACAGTGCAAGTTAGTTGGTTCTTGGGGCTTAGGCTGATTTCTGATTGAAGCTGCTTTAGTTCTGACTTCACCGTTTTAAACTCATCAATCAGCAACACAAAGGCGCGTTTGAAATCTTCGGCGGATCTGCCAACGGGTTTCCCTTCTAGCATGGCTTCCACCTCTTTCATTGACGTTTCAACACAGCAGCCCATTTCTTTTAAGATGCCGATAAGAAAGCCCTTGCCCCAATCTGAATCCGCCAAAATCCATAAGTATGCTTTTTTTCGATCTCGAACGAATCGGGCAGCTACAATAAACTTTATCAGCTCATCAAGCCGGGTGAAGTGCTCTTTATAGTCGGCAATAATGGCGGCGTAACCTTCCGGCCTGGCGTATGTGGGGAGCGGCCTGTGTGTCAGAACGATGCGGGCCTTATCCTCCAACAATTCCATCCGGCTGTTTTTGGCGAACATATCCACGCGCCATTCAATGCTTTCTCGTTGGTTAGTGTATTTCAGGTGATCCATAATGGCGCTATTAGCAACACCCATACAGCCGCTTATATGCTTGGCACGGGCTTTTTCTTGTGCCTCCGGGCCTCCGCCAAACTCCACGAACTTAGCCAGT
>Ga0307932_1000707_pt1 | contig 13822 bp, 13 predicted proteins | sample OrgLakmetageno48_FD_201843 | JGI IMG/M metagenome (GOLD analysis project Ga0307932, IMG submission 201843) | Saline water microbial communities from Organic Lake, Antarctica - #48 | ecosystem: Environmental > Aquatic > Non-marine Saline and Alkaline > Saline | place: Antarctica: Organic Lake...
GAAGACGTGGCTTGCAGAGAGCCTGCCCGGGCTGATCAGCCGTAGCGAGCAGTTTTTACAGGGCGCAATATCCGACGATGAAGTGCGCAAAACGGTTCTGGCTGCCTGGGCCGACGTGGAAGACAAAACGCTTGCCGAGCTTCAAGGAGGGCTGGGCGCTGTTCAACTAAAGGACTTTGTGGCGCTGGGCTATGAGTTCTGGCTGCAGTTCCGGAAAACCGACTATTTTGACGGCTGCGCCCGAGCCGTGATTGCGCACTTATTTGTAAAATACGGTGACCAACCACTGACCGATCTGCTTAACGATATGGGCGTTACCCGTGAAGTCATTATGGCAGAAGCGAACGCCTGGGCCATTCCGCTGATAGGCGTGCTTCAGAAAGAGGGGTATATCGAGGCCCTGGTGCGACGGCGGCTGTCAACTTTCTATACATCCGCAGCGGCGCGTAAGATGCTTGAGCCAAAGGCCTAAAGACAGGGACAGATTTGAAACCTGTCCCTGGTTGAATTGATTCTGCCTGCCCATTCACTGCCCTATCTTGAACCGTGCAACCTGGGTCTGCAGGCCCTCACCCAATCGCGCCAGCTCGTGGCTTGCAGCGGCAATGTTGTTCTCTAGTTCCTGAGCGGTCGCAGTGGAGGCAAGAGCAACGTCGAACGCCTCAATGTAGTCTTGAAATAGCCGTTCTACTTCTTCCTTGATGTTCGGGGCGGCGTAGCTGTTGCTCACCAATTCAAGTGCCATCGAACCCACCTTAATGAATCGGTCGGCCGCGTCGGCGTTGTTTTCGACCAGGAATCTGCGCTCTTGTCGGCGCATCTGTTTCACCAGATTTTCCGCTTCAAACAATAATTTTTCGGTGCTGAGACGACTTTCAACCAAACGTGAGCTCTTCTCTAACGTCTGAATCGCTTCACTGCGTTGATTAATGGTATTGGCAAGGGCGCTCAGATTTTGCTGATACTGCCGAACGCCCGCTTGCATCGAGTTAAGCCTGTCAATGTGTGCGGGTTCAACAAGGCGGGTTTTAAGATCTTCCATCTTCAGGGACGCCGCGTTGGTCAGTCTGGTAACCTCATGTTCCTGAGTAGTCAGGATGACAGGTTATTGCTGTGCGTTCTGTATGAACCCGAGTAACGGCCAGCGCGACAATAAGTTGAGGATTTTGAGGAATTCATTGTGCTGATCGCACCGTGAGTCAGCCCCGGGTAAGTGCCCGAAGGCACGGTGGCAAGAAAATCAGATTTTGACGTATTATCCCAGCAATGACGACCCAGGTATTTAGCATTCCCGATAACGACAGGCCAAATATGAACGTTAAAAGCACGGTTAAAAGGGCACAGCAAAACGTGTCATGCCCGGTCACATTCAGTCTTCGAAGTGTGTCTTGAAATACGCCCAACCTACACCCTCGTTGACCAGTGGCTCAGTCTTAGCCCACATGATAAGGCTGTCCATCCCGGCATCAATGGGATTGGTGTTCAGCACCTTGTACAACCTCACGGACATTTGGTTCGCAGGTTACCTCGGCGATGACGCACTTGCGGGCTTGTCGATAGCGGGCAGCGTGTTTTTCTTGTTGCTCTCTATTGGTCTTGGAATACAGGCGGGTGCGTCAGCTATGATTGCACCGGAGGTTGGACGGGCCGGCCTAAAAGGTGCCGCAAAGGGTGGCACGAATGAAGTCAAGTACTGGATCAACAACGTCACTGGAGTCGCCATTGGATTCAGTATGCTGTCCTTTTTGCTCGGCGCTTTCACCGCGCAACCTTTGGTCGTATTGCTGGGAGCAGAACCGCATATTGAACCACTAGCCATGGAGTATCTGTGGGTAACCCTGACAGGTTCTATCGGCTTCATGCTGTCTTTTGGCGCCGCCGGTGCTTTGATGGCTCTGGGCGATACTAAGTCCAACCGCAACGCACTGGCCATTGGCTTTTTTGCAAATTTTGCATTAAACCCACTCTTTACGTTCGGCCTTGGGCTTGGCGTCACTGGCATAGCATTAGCGACCGTTATTATTAAAATAGCGACTGCCTGTTACTTGTTACGAGTGCTTGCTAAACGGCTCGACATACGCATAAGGCCCGCGTTCGCCTGGTCACGGTGGCAAGCTTTGCTCAAACAAATTCTGCCCGCCAGTTTCAATATGCTCACCATTGTTCTGGGTGGCTTTATTACTGTGGCGCTCATCGGGCAGTTTGGCAGTCAGCACGTGGCTGGTTACACCGTGGGTTTAAGACTCGAACAGCTTCTGTTATTGCCTGCACTGGGTTTAAACAGTGCGGTTATGGCGATTGCCGGTCAAAACATAGGTTCGGGCAATAGCTCGCGAGTGGCCGAAACCTACCAAAAGAGCTTGTTGATTGGACTGGCTATGGCACTGTTTTCAGTACCTGTTATGTACTTTTTGTCCCCGCTTATGATGAGTTTTTTTACCGATACCGATGCTATCAAAAACACCGGCGTAACCTATCTCAGAATCGATACTTTAGCGTTCTATGCGTACGTGGTTTTGTTTCAAAGCGTGGCGGTGCTGCAGGCAATGCGCAAGCCCATGTTCCCGATGTACCTCGGTATTGCACGGCAACTTGTAATACCCGCTGTTATTAACTATGTGCTGATTGTGCTGTGGGGCTACCCAATGGTGTCGATGTTCTACACCATTGTGATTGTGGTGATGGTTAGCGCTGTGATTGCGCACCTTTATACCAGGCGGGAAATTAGCAAGCTGTCTCACTCGAGTGGCGATCAGATTTTGTGATCAGATAGTAGTCTTTGGATTTGAGTGGATTGACCGCGGTGGTGGGGAATGTTGATGTCGTTTTACCGACTTGATTCAAAAAAAAAGCCACGCGGTGCGTGGCTTGATTCAAAGCATCGGGGTTTAAAGGCTCACGCCGCCCAGTGATCGTCTCCCATATCCATCAGGCTGCTTTTTCCACTTTCGATGTCGCTCAGCAACCAATGAATTTCCGGCAGCAGCTTTTCAAAGTAGAAACGGGCAGACACCTGCTTGCTTTCCAGCAACTTCTTATTGCCTTCACCGGCTGCAATCTGCTGGCCAGCAACGTTGGCCATGCGTGACCACATGTAACCGATGACCGTCAAAGCCATCAGGCGCAGGTACGGCGTAGCCGCAGCACCGGCTTGCTCCGGATCTTTTGGCGCGTTGGTTGCCAGCCACAGAGTGGCCTTTTCCAGCGCACTGACAGCGCCTTTTAGCTCATCGCGATGGGGTGCTTCCGGGTTGTCCTTCAGGTAGCCGGTCATTACGCCAAACAGGGTGCGCACAAGCTGTCCGCCTTTTAGACTCAGTTTTCGACCCACCAAATCCAACGCCTGTATGCCATTTGTGCCTTCATAGATGCGCGCAATACGGCCATCACGGACCAGTTGCTCAAGCGGCCAGTCGGTGGTGAAGCCCGAACCGCCCAGCACTTGCAAGCCGATGTTCGTATTGTTGGAACCTTCATCGGTCAGAAACGCTTTCACCACCGGCGTAAGCAGTTGCACCAGATCATCCGCGGACTCCCGTACCGCCTCGTCCGGGTGAGCAACCGAAAGATCAAGCTGGTGGCCGGCAAACAACGCCATGGCACGCATGCCTTCGTTCAGAACTTTCTGGCGCATCAGCATACGACGAACGTCCGGGTGCACAATGATCGAGTCGGCCGGGCCGTCCGGGTTCTTCGCGCCGCTCATGGAACGGCCCTGCAGACGATCGCGGGCAAACCCGAGGCTTTCCTGATAGGCCATCTCTGCCAGGCCAAGGCCCTGCATGCCCACCATCAGGCGTGCTTCGTTCATCATGGTGAACATGGCGCGCATGCCGTCGTTGGGCTTACCCACCAGCCAGCCTTTGGCGCCCTCAAAATTCATCACGCAGGTTGCGGAGCCTTTGATGCCCATTTTATGCTCCAGGCCACCACAGAACGCCGGGTTGCGCTCGCCAGACTCTGGCAGAACCTTGGGAACCACAAACAGCGAGATGCCTTTTGTGGTGTCCGGCGCGCCGGGCAGTTTTGCCAGTACCAGATGCACAATGTTGTCGGTCAGGTCGTGCTCACCGCCGGTGATCCAGATTTTGGTGCCCTCAATGGCGTAACTGCCATCAGCGTTGGGCGTAGCGCGGGTGCGAATCAAACCCAGGTCAGTGCCGCACTGGGGCTCGGTTAGGCACATGGTGCCCGTCCACTCGCCAGACACCAGCTTTTCCACGTAAGTCTGTTTGAGCTCGTCGGAGCCGTGGGCGTGCAGTGCACTGATAGCACCGTGGGTCAGCCCCGGGTACATGCCCAAAGACAAGTTGGTAGAGCACAGCATTTCGTCCACCACAAACTTAAGCGTATGGGGCAGCCCCTGCCCGCCAAATTCCACCGGTGCGTCCAGTGAGGTCCAGCCACCGTCTACAAGTTTCGTGTAGGCTGGTTTGAACGCTTCAGGTGTTGTCACCGCATGGGTTTCGGGGTCGTAGTGGCAGCCTTCGCGGTCACCGGCCTGATTGGTCGGTTGAATAACCTCAGCCGCCAGTTTGCCAGCTTCATCGATAACCGCAGAAATCAGATCCGGTGTGGCATCGGCGTATTTCTCCAGCTCATGAAGCCGGTCTACGCCCAGCACATCAAACAATAAAAAACGAAGGTCATTTGCCGGGGCTTGATATTTCATGAGCACTCTCCTCAATTGGTTTTTTTGGCTTTGCAGTGTGGCATTGATTCATACGACTGTTTTAATTTTGTGGTTCACCCGTTTATGACGTATTTGTGCTCGCCCAGGATCCAATTTTTTCGCGCGCAGAACTGATTTACTCCTGTACGTGATCAGGCCATGTCATAAAAGTGTCATCAGGCAAAGCCAAACGCCTGCTATTCTGTCGCTGTTGATTCACTAAAATCAATACGGGCACAGGGCAGCAATGAGCATTTTATCCACAAAACCGCTTGCAAATCCGCCGCCGGAAGGCCAGCGTAATATTAAGCAACGCTTAAATGACACCGGAGGTATTTCAAAATGCCAATCAGCGCAACGGATTTTCTAAAGAAGCACGGCTATAACGAGGAAGAAAAGGGTGACCACAGCCTGCAACACAATGCGAAGGAGCATGCCAAAAATCTGAAAAAACCACACGCTGGAACGCCTCATGACTGGGAAGACTGGGAGCGTTACAAGCTGGAACATCCGGACGAGGTGGAAGACGACGACACAGACGAGAAATAGATGTTCTTGTGGTCCTTGATGAATCTAAATAATCTGTTACTACTACCTGTTCTGTCGTAGAGAACTCTGCACTTTTTAAGTAGCCATCAGCTCAAACTCGGATTTGCGCGCGGCCAGATTGCTACTGCCTTCTCTTCAAATTCGGTTCAAACGAATGATAACAATTGCGGCCAAAGCCAGGATCAGGATGGCAATGGCCTCGTACAGAATGTTCTCCGGCGCCATGTCTTTGCCCTGCAGAATAATCAGTCGGGCGAGCGCCGTAATCGCAATGAAAATCGGATAAACAAAGGCAGAGCGCCGATCCGAGTAAAATACAGCCACCATGCCGACTATCTCGAGGTAAAGAAACATCAGCAGAATGTCTGCAAGGCTGATCTTCTGGACGTTATAAACCTTAATAAGCTCGAAAGCCACACCGCCCAGAGTCATCAACACGACGATGATCAGCAGCAGATTCTCAATTGCCTTAAACGTAGCAAAAGCGAAAGCCTTTTCGCCGGAATCAACATCGGACACCTCGTCATGCCCGCTTGCCGCTGACTGAGTTTCTGAATGTTGACTGCAATCTGTACTCTTTTTAGTGCTCATAAATATGATGTTAGCGTTAAGTGACTTTAGTGCACATTAGGGCAACGGTGGACTAAGCTGAGTATTAATGGGCTTGCCTACGTCCATCATACGTACATTACGCAGCGATTGATCAGTTCGATCTTGAAGGGCTGCGGTGTCTGTCCAGGCCTTGTTTTCTGTACGGAGGAAAAACCTCATGACGCCACTTATACGCTTTCTGCTTATGACAGCGACGCTGGTTCTGGCGTCCGGGCCAACGGCGGCCGCTGATGCTACCGCCGATAAACATGTCGCCTGGCAGGCATTGAAAGAAGGCAAGGCGCTGTTGGTGCTCCGTCATGCGTTGGCGCCTGGCTTTGGCGATCCAGAGTCTTTTCAGCTGAAAGACTGCAGCACCCAACGCAATCTGAACGCAGAAGGCCGCAGGCAGGCGCGAGCGTGGAAGCCTTTTCTGGCGGCGCGGGGTATAAAACAAGCCCGGGTGTTCAGCAGCCAATGGTGCCGTTGCCTGGATACGGCGAACGGGATGAATATAGGGACCGTAACCCAGTGGCCGTCATTAAATTCGTTCTTCCAAGGGCGTGGTAATAGCGGCCTGCAAACCCAGCAAACCCTTGAACAAGTAAACGCGATGGCGTCGGGAAAGCCGATAATTATGGTGTCGCACCAGGTGAACATTACGGCACTGGCGGGCGTGTACTCGTCGTCAAACGAGGGCGTTATCCTTTCACTGCCGCTGTCAGAAAACCCAAGGGTACTGGCGCGCGTGTCACCGTCGAATTAACCACTAGGCGCAAGTGCTTGTTGGCAAAACGTCTATAAACAAGTCGGTGTCTATAGCCCCTCTTTGAGGAGTGCCTACCCATCAACACCACCCGTGCGCCCGTTCACGATAATTACTTTTGAGAACCCAGGTTTGGTCGAACCAAAAACCAACTGAGCAACACCAGCCCACCAAAAGCGGTGTAGCAGGCAATAAAGACCCACGGCGGCGCTTGAAAATATAAAAGCTGGTGCAGCCAATGTGCTGTGAAAGAACCCTCGTAAACATCTTGACCTGCCTTCACTCGTAAACCCATTTCCCAGGTTGTAAGCGGGCAAATGAGGCCGAGCCAAGATTGCAAAACAACAACGCCGATTGCAACTAGGTGCACACAGCGGAACCACACTTTTCTTACCCACTGCCACTTCAGAAAAAAACCCGCGTAAACCAGGATCAACCCGAAAACAACAAAAGCCACGAACGCTACGTGCGTGATAAGCATCGCGTCAGCGGCGAAAGAGTACAGCCTATTGGCGTCGATACAGCCTCCTAACGCGCCGGTTGTGGGCCTGCTTGCCTGTTCATGAACCGTTAGGGGACAGATTCCAAATCTGTCCCCGGAATGGGTGCCTATCCACGTTAGGGGACAGATTTGAAATCTGTCCCCGGGATGAAGGGATGTGTGCCTGTCCATGGTCCTGTGAAAGTATACCAACGGTAAAAGCCAAAATGACAGGGAGTCAATTATGCCAAAACCACGAGCACAGCAAGTCAGCGTATCCGATACGCCCTACTACCACGTTATTTCCCGCTGCGTACGGCGAACCTTTTTATGCGGGGAAGACCGCTCGACAGGTCAAAGCTATGAGCATCAACGCCTGTGGATTGAAGAGCGTATTCGGTTGCTGGCGTCAGTATTTGCATTAGATGTGGCCGCTTATGCGGTAATGTCCAACCACTATCATGTGGTGGTAAAAATCAATCCGGACGAGGTAGCGCACTAGGGTACCGATGACGTTCTGGAACGCTGGTGCTGCCTACACAAAGGTCCGCGCCTGGTACAGCGTTATCAGCGCGGTGACGAGCTGATTCCCGCAGAAATACGCCGGGTTACTCAATACGCCGACACCTTCCGTGAGCGACTCACCGATTTGAGCTGGTTCATGAAGTGTTTGAACGAGCCTGTAGCCCGGCAAGCCAATAAAGAAGACAACTGCACAGGGCATTTCTGGGAAAGTCGGTTCAAGTCACAGGCTTTGGATACCGAAGAAGCCGTGCTTTCCTGCATGGCCTACGTTGACCTGAATCCGGTTCGAGCCGCAATTGCGCCAACGCCGGAAACTTCCGAACACACCAGCATAAAAGAGCGCATAGCGCCGCAGTTCGACCTGGCAGAGGCGATACAAAGTCAGACAGCACAGCACGCTTTAAACAACTTTACAGTCCCGTTAAACCCCCTTCTGGGTTTCGAGGGCGTTATCCGTAAAGGCTTCCAACGCGGCATTCTATTCGGGTTCGAGGATTACCTTACGCTGGTTGATTGCACCGGACGCATCGCACGCGAAGACAAGCGCGGCGCTATTGAAGAGAACATGCTGCCGATTTTAAAACGCCTCAACCTCGACCCAGAACGTTGGTGCGAGCGAGCTACGCAGTTCGAAACAACCTACAACGATTACGGTTGTCATCGGTGAAGAGCGGCTTGAGCCTGGCCATGATCAAAGGGTAAGACTGTGCCTGTCCACGACCAATCAGTTGCTTAACCTAAATTAGTGGGTATAATAACCACCACGAATTAGAAGGAACTAACGTGACGAGCGCTGAAGTTAAAAAGAAACTGGAAAAAAGTGGCTGGGAGTTGGTGCGAGTGAATGGAAGCCATCATCACTTTAGGCATTCCACAAAGCAGGGGCTGGTTACCCTACCACACCCTAAGTCAGAACTGCCAAAGGGTACGTTGAACAATATCTGGAAGCAGGCCGGTTGGAAATAACGGCCCCAAAGGGCCACTGATCACACTTGAGGTAATCGCTATGCGTTTTCCAGTAGCACTTCATACAGATGACGGAAAGAACTACGGCGTTACTGTGCCCGATATTCCTGGCTGCTTCTCTGCAGGCAGCAATGAAGACAAGGCTTTAGACAACGCGCGTGAGGCAATTCTTGGTCACCTTGAGCTATTAGCTGAATTTGGGGAAAACATTCCTACTGCAAACTCCATTGCGGAGCACCGTACAAACGCAGACTTTGAGGGTGCGGTGTGGGGCTTTATCGAGATCGATGTAACACCATTCCTGGGCAAGGCGGAAAAGATCAATATCACCGTGCCCCGTTTGGTTTTGCGTCAGATTGACAGATATGTGAAGGAGCACCCTAACGAGGCGCGGTCACGCTCTGCGTTTTTATCTGAGGCAGCGCTGGAAAGGATGCGTAAATCGCACGACAAGGCTAAGACCCTGGCATAACGCCCTCTTAGGCGCAGTACAGCAAAAAAGCCCGAGGATAAAATCCACGGGCTTTTTTATTAAGCATTTGATAAATAACAATATTTGTTGTGCCTGTCCATAATCTGATTAATTGAGATATTCATCGTGCCCGTCCATGACCAACGCTAAATGGTCAACTTTGTCGGCTGTAGGAGTAAGTAAAATGAGTAAAATGAGTAAAGTGACAAAATTTGTCACTTTACGACAGAGTCGGGCAGTTAAGAACATTCAAGGCATCCACTTATAGGAACACTCTATGGACTATCTATCTGATTTTTTTAAAATTTTGGATTAATGTAAAAGCGGCATGAAATATGCTTTAAGAAGATTATGTACATCAATGACATAATTACTACTTAACTAGAATTTGGAGATAAAACATGAAAAAAGTTCAACAGGGTTTCACACTGATCGAACTGATGATCGTTGTTGCAATTATTGGCATTTTGGCTGCAATTGCACTTCCGGCTTACCAAACTTACACCGCAAAAGCCAAATTTACTGAAGTTGTACAGGCAACGCAAGCGGTTAAGCTTGCACTGGATGTCTGTTTGGCTTCAGGTAATTCAGTAGAAGATTGTGCTACTGATGGTAGCGTTGCCGTTGCAGCAGCTGGGGCTGCAGGTGGCCAGTATGTGGACACAGTTACTGTAAATGCTACTTTGTCCTATATCACAGCTACAGCAGTAGATTCAAATGGTCTGGATGAGCACACCTATATTTTAACTCCCGATGTAGATACGGGTGACCTTACCGATCCATCAGTAGCTGCAACAGGCCAAGTTACTTGGGAAGTTAGTGGTAGCTGTGTAGACGCAGGACTTTGCAGCTAATAAAGAGTTGATCAGAATAAATTTGAGTGGCAAGGATATACGCTTGGCCTTGAACCAATTTTGAGCCTCAACAAAAGCCCCGGTTTGCCGGGGTTTTTGTTATTTTTGATGCGCTACTCACGAAGCTATAACTATTGTTGAATTTTTCACTATTTGATGAGAGCTTGTTTTTTCTGAGGATAATTGCGAGTTGGCTCTCCACCAGATGACCGATTAGTCGATGAAATCACACACAGCGAAAGATTCGGCGATGGACGCTTTGCTGATTGTGTTGTAGCGATGACGGCCCGGGCAAAAAGCTTAGTAATTTTGACCAGAGCGACCAATAGACGGACCGCAAAAGGGTGTAGTTTTTAGCGGATAAAGGCCTGAAGCTCGGTGCAGGTCGTCGCACCAATTGATACAGCAAAGCTACCGTTGACAAAACTTCTCACTGTCCAAACAGATCGCATCCGACAAAAAAACTATCCAAATAAAATAAGTACTGAATTCACACCCACCCCGTGCTTTCCAAGCCGCCCCTACCCATCTAAACTCAAGATTCGCAAGTATTCGCACCCCTACCAACAGGCTACAGCGCTCTAATCTATGACCGCAGACACAAACAACATCACCTTGACGGGTTTGGCACGGCGCTTTGTAAGCGACGGCCTGCTGGACGAGGCCGTCGCCAAAAACGCTTTTTCGCAGGCTTCGCAGAACCGTATTCCGCTGATTACTTACCTGACCCAACACAAGTTGGTCAACAGCTCGGCGTTGGCGTTTTCGGCGGCCATGGAATTTGGTATTTCGGTGCTGGACCTGGATGCGTTTTTGCCAGAGATGATGCCAGACACGCTGGTGGACGAGAAATTGCTGCGCAAGCACAACGTCCTGCCCCTGTATAAACGTGGCAATCGGCTGTTTATTGCGGTGAGTGACCCCACCAACGTTCAGGCTTTGGACGAGATCAAGTTCAATACCGGTTTGAGCACCGACGCAATTCTGGTGGACGACGCCAAGCTGCAGGCAGCTATCGAAAAGTATCTAGCGTCCAGTGAAAGCTCCATGGGCGACCTGGCCGACGCCGACCTTGACGACATAGAAACGGAAGGCGCGGATGGAAGCGAAGACGACAGCGCGGTTATTGTTGCGGAAATAGACGACGCGCCGATCGTAAAGTATGTCAACAAAATGCTGCTGAACGCCATTCGCCGAGGCTCGTCAGACGTTCACTTTGAACCCTACGAGAAAACTTACCGTGTACGCTTTCGCACCGACGGCATTCTGAAAGAAATGTCGCGGCCCCCTATAAAGCTGGCGCCGAAAATATCCGCGCGAATAAAAGTCATGGCTCAGTTGGACATTTCCGAGCGACGTCTGCCGCAAGACGGCCGCATAAAAATGAGGCTGTCCAAAACCAAGTCCATCGACTTTCGGGTGAACACCCTGCCCACATTGTGGGGCGAAAAAATCGTGCTGCGTATTCTGGACCCCGGCCAAGCAAAGATGGGCATTGACCCCCTTGGCTATGAAAAAGACCAGAAGAAGCTGTACATGGACGCCCTGGCGCAGCCACAAGGCATGATTCTGGTCACGGGGCCCACCGGGTCCGGCAAAACCGTGTCGCTGTATACCGGCTTGAACATTCTGAACACCGACGAGCGCAATATTTCCACAGCGGAGGACCCAGCGGAAATTAACCTGGAAGGTGTGAATCAGGTCAACGTGAACAACAAAGTGGGGCTTGGCTTTGCCGAAGCGCTGCGGGCGTTTTTGCGGCAAGACCCAGACGTTATCATGGTGGGCGAGATTCGAGACTTGGAAACCGCCAATATTGCCATCAAAGCGGCGCAAACCGGCCACCTTGTGTTATCCACCCTGCACACCAACAGCGCCGCCGAAACCTTAACCCGTATGATGAACATGGGCGTACCGGCGTTTAACATTGCCACGTCTGTTAGCCTGATTATTGCTCAGCGCCTGGGCCGGCGACTGTGCAGTTGTAAACGGGCCGGAGACATCCCGAAAGACGTTCTTTTAGCCGAAGGGTTCTCAACTGAACAAATTGACACAGGGTTCACGTTGTACCACCCGAAAGGCTGTGATAATTGCACTAATGGGTACAAAGGCCGCGTTGGCATTTACGAGGTAGTGAAAGTAACCGAACAGCTGGCCAACATGATTATGGAAGAGGCCAGCTCCATCAAGATTGCAAAAGCCGCTCAGGCTGAAGGCTTCCGAACCCTACGCCAATCCGCCTTGTTAAAAGTGATTGAGGGCGTGACCAGCCTTGAAGAAGCCAACCGCGTGACCAAGGATTAAGCATGGCTCAGAAAGCGAAGAAACTGGAATCCTACGTTTGGTCAGGCAAGGATCGCCGGGGCAATAAAGCCAAGGGCGAACTGTCAGGCGTTAGCCTGGCGTTGATCAAGGCTCAGTTGCGCAAGCAGGGCATAGCGCCAGACAAGGTGAAAAAAAAATCCAAACCATTGTTCGGTGGCAGCAAAAAAATTACGCGCTTTGACGTTGCCATGCTCACCCGCCAGCTGGCGACCATGATGAAAGCCGGTGTGCCCCTGGTGCAAAGCTTTGACATTGTAGCCAACGGATTGGAAAACAGAGGCTTACAAGAACTGGTGATGTCGGTTCGAAACGACATTGCCTCGGGCACCAGTTTCGCAGGATCGTTGCGTAAACACCCCCGCCAATTTGACGACTTGTACTGCAACTTGGTGGATTCCGGCGAAAAATCCGGTGCGCTCGAGAAGATGCTCGACCGCATTGCCACCTACATGGAAAAAACAGAGATTCTGAAAAGAAAAGTAAAAAAAGCGATGACGTACCCCATCGCCGTTGTGGTGGTTGCGATTGTGGTCACGGCCATTTTGCTGGTGAAAGTAGTTCCGCAATTTGAATCGCTTTTTAACGGGTTTGGTGCAGAGCTGCCGGTGTTCACCCAGATGGTGGTACGCCTGTCAGAATGGATGCAAACCTGGTGGTTCATCGTGCTAATGGGCATCGTCGGCGCCGTTGTTTTATTCAAAGAGTCAAAACGGCGGTCACCGAAGTTTTCAGACATTGTCGACAAATATGTGCTGAAAGTGCCGATTATGGGGGAAATTCTGGACAAATCCGCGGTCGCGAAGTTTGGCCGGGTGCTGTCCACTACCTTCGCAGCCGGTGTTCCGCTGATAGACGCCCTTGAATCCGTGGCGGGTGCTACCGGCAACGCGGTTTATCGCGATGCCGTGATGCGCATCCGCAACGATGTCTCTGGCGGCACCCAGCTGCAAGCCTCGATGCGGACGCAAGACGTGTTTCCGGTGATGGCGGTTCAGCTAACGGCGATTGGCGAAGAGTCCGGTAACCTGGACGAAATGCTGGAGAAAGTCGCCGAGCACTACGAGGCCGTCGTGGATGACATGGTGGACAACCTGACGGCGCTGATGGAGCCGATGATTATGTCGGTGTTGGGCGTTTTGGTGGGTGGTTTGATCATCGCCATGTACCTGCCGATCTTCCAGATGGGCCAGGTTGTTTAATTCATGGTGAGTTTTAGCCTCTTTTTGGACACGCCCTGGTGGCTGTACAGCACGGTTGCCTTTGTGTCTTTGTGCATTGGCAGTTTTCTAAACGTGGTTATTATTCGCCTGCCTTTGATGATGCAGCAGGAGTGGCGCTGCCAGTGCGAAGAGCTGCTGGACGTGCCGGAAGCCAGGCGGGAACCGGCGAAAGCGCTGAGCCTGTCAAAACCCGCCTCTACCTGCCCTCACTGCGGCTACGGCATTCGCGCCTGGCAGAATGTCCCGGTCATCAGCTACCTGGTGCTGAAGGGCGCATGCGCCCATTGCAGCGGGCCGATTTCAGCGCGCTACCCGATTATTGAGCTGGTAACAGCGGTGTTCTCGGTGCTTACCGTGTACTTGCTGGGGCCAACACCTGCGGCGCTTTGGGCGTTATTGCT
>Ga0307932_1000709_pt1 | contig 13811 bp, 8 predicted proteins | sample OrgLakmetageno48_FD_201843 | JGI IMG/M metagenome (GOLD analysis project Ga0307932, IMG submission 201843) | Saline water microbial communities from Organic Lake, Antarctica - #48 | ecosystem: Environmental > Aquatic > Non-marine Saline and Alkaline > Saline | place: Antarctica: Organic Lake...
CACGCCATCACCCGAGCCGACGTCGCGCCCGAAGAGGGCGAGGACGTGCCGCAGGATGACGAGGGTTTTGACTTGCCCGACCCAGACGCAGAGGGGGCGGCATGACGACACCAGACGCCCTCAACGCATTGACCGCTTGTCTCCCGACGGTTCGCACTCGCATCCTGAGTTACCGGGATCGCCGTGTTCGCTTGACCGAGTCCGATACGATACGCGTATTGATCCTTCCGCTCCTTGAAGCGCTGGGATGGGACTTGCAGGACGTCGAAGAGGTCCGAAGCGAATACCGCCACACGGCAGCTGACAATCCTGTCGACTACGCGCTCTTCCTCCATAGCACCCCAGCGCTCTTCGTTGAGGCCAAAGCGCTCGGGGTCAGCCTGGATGACCGCAAGCCGCTCCTGCAGACCCTGAACTATGCCAACGCCGCCGGTGTGGACTGGTGCGTGCTCACCAATGGCGCGGCCTGGAGGATCTACAAGGTCCACGCACCGGTCGAAGCCGAAGAGAAACTGTTCCTAACGGTGCTGCTCGACGACCCGTCTGCCGCGATCGAAGACATCGCCGCTACGCTCTCGCTCCTGTCCCGCGACCGAATGCAGGCGCGCGCGATCGACGCGCTTTGGACGGAGTGGCGGGTGGATCGGCAGGTCGAAGCCGTCCTCGACGCTATTACGGAAGACGACGCGTTTGTCCGTCTGGTCGCCAAACGGGCCACTGGCCTCACCGCGGGCGAAGTCCGCGCCTCGCTGCGGCGATCGGGGCTGCGGAGCTTCTATCCGCGGGTAGAGGCTTTCATGGCCAAGCTCGACGGGCTTTCCGAACCGTCGACCACGACCGATAGCATCAAGCTCGCCGAAGCGTCGCCTGTGGAAGTGCCACCCGCGCCAGCCAGGCCGGGCCGAGCGCGGCTGATGAAGACGCGCGAAATGGTTGATGAGGGGCTTCTGCCGGTTGGCACCATCCTCACCATAAAGGACCGGTCGAACAGCGCCGCCACAGTTGTGGACGGGAAGTGTGTCGAGTTTCGCGGCGAGCTGATGAGCTTCAACGAGTGGGGCTGCAAAGCGACCGGCTGGACAGCGATCCAGATCTACAAATGGGCGGTGCTGCCGGACGGGCGACTCCTTGAGGCGCTGCGCGAGCCCGAAGCCGACACCAACAATAAGAAGGAAGCCAGATGAGCACGAACACCGCCCTCGCCGATTTCATCTGGAAAAACGCGGACGACCTTTGGGGGAACTTCAAGCACGTCGATTTTGGCAAGGTCATTCTGCCTTTCACCCTCCTGCGCCGTCTGGAATGCGTTCTGGAGCCGACCCGGGACCAAGTGCGCGAAACCGTCAAGAACATGAAGGACAGCGGGATAGACCTGGACGTCATCCTGCGCACTCAGACCGGGTTCCCGTTCTACAACACCTCGAACTATGACCTGCGCAGCCTCGGCGCGACCCGGACCCGTCAGAACCTCGAAGACTACATCGCCTCTTTCTCTGACAACGCGCGGGTCATCTTCGAACAGTTCGACTTCGCAAACACGCTCGCGCGGATGGACAAGGCCGGGGTCCTATACAAGATCTGCCAGAACTTTGCCGCGATCGACCTGCACCCGGACGCGGTTCCGGAACGGGTGATGTCCAACGTTTATGAACACCTGATCCGCCGTTTCGGGGCCGAGGTGAACGAAGCCGCCGAGGACTTCATGACGCCGCGCGATGTGGTCCATCTGGCCATTGAGCTGCTGCTCGACCCGGACGACCAGATGTTCATCGACAACCCGGGCCTGATCCGGACCCTCTACGACCCCACCTGCGGCACCGGCGGCTTCCTGTCGGACGGGATGGAGCATGTGAACGCCCTGCGCGATCGGTATTCGGTCGCCCCGGTCATCGTCCCATACGGGCAGGAACTGGAGCCCGAGACCCACGCGGTCTGCCTTGCCTCGATGCTGCTCAAGACCGTCGAGTCCGATCCGGGCCGCGACCTGTCGAAGAACATCAAGCTCGGCAGTACCCTGTCCGACGACAAGATGACCTCCGACAAGTTCCACTACTGCGTCTCGAATCCCCCGTTTGGCAAAAAGTGGGAGCAGGATCAGGCCGCCGTGGTCCGGGAACATCAGGAGAAGGGGTTCGAGGGCCGCTTCGGCCCCAAGCTACCGCGCGTCAGCGACGGGTCGATGCTGTTCCTCCTCCACCTCCTCAGCAAGCTGGAGGCGCCGGAGCGCGGCGGCGGGCGGGCGGCCATCGTCCTGTCCGGCTCGCCCCTCTTCAACGGGAACGCGGGGCAAGGGGAATCCGAGATCCGGCGCTACCTGCTGGAGGAGGATGTGGTCGAGGCGATCATAGCGCTTCCGACCGAGATCTTCTTCCGCACCGGGATCGGCACCTACATCTGGCTTCTGTCGAACAAGAAGCCGGCCCACCGGAAGGGCAAGGTCCAGCTGATCGACGCGACCGGGATGTATCAACCGATGCGCAAGAGCGAGGGGAACAAGCGCCGCCGGGTCGGAGACGATCAGATCCGCCAGATCGTCCAGATGTATGCCGACTTCGCCGAGACGAAGGAGAGTCGCCTGTTCGACAGCCGCGACTTCGGCTACCGGCGGGTCAAGGTCCTGCGCCCGTTGCGCAAGAAGATCGTGATCTCGGCAGAGGGGCTGGCGGCGCTGGCGGATGAAACCGCATGGGGCAAGCTCGCCCCCGACGTGCAGGCCGCCTGGACCGCGCTGTTCGAGGCCGACATGGGCGAGGCGCATGGTTGGCACCGGTTCGAGGCTTGGATCAAGAACGCGGCCAAGCGCGATGCAGGGCTGGGCAAGGTGAATGCCGCCCTGATCAAGGCGTTCCAGAAATCCTTCGGAATGCGCGATCCTGACCTGGACCCGGTGCGCGACAAGAAGGGTGAGATCATCCCCGATGACGACCTGACGGATTTCGAGAACATCCCCCTCGGCACGGACATTCCAGATTACATGGCGCAGGAGGTGCTGCCCCATGCGCCCGACGCCTATGTGGATGAGGACTTCCGCGACGACTACGACGGCCAGGTGGGCATCGTGGGGTATGAGATCAACTTCAACCGCTACTTCTATGAATATCAGCCGCCCCGCGATCTGGAGGAGATCGACGCCGAGCTGAAGGCGGTCGAGGCGGACATCGCGGCGATGCTAGCGAAGGTGACAGTATGAGTTACCTGCGCCACTGCGACCGCAAGCATAGCGCTATCGAATGGCTGGAAGATATCCCGATCCATTGGGAGGAAAAACGCCTTCGTTTCATCGCCGAGATTTCGAACAGCAACGTCGATAAGAAAGAGTATGAGGAGCAGACGCCGGTGCGGCTCTGCAACTACACCGACGTCTATTACAACGAAATTATCACCCCCGAACTGGACTTCATGGAAGCCACCGCTTCGCAGGCGGAGATCAAGAAGTTCGCGCTCCGTGCCGGTGACGTGATCATCACGAAGGACTCCGAGGACCCGCGGGATATTGCCGTTCCTGCCTTCGTGCAGGAGGATATGCCGGGCGTTGTGTGTGGGTATCATCTGTCGATCATCAGGACTACCGACCCGATTACAGCGGAGTACGTTCAGTTCTCTATAATGTCCCACCTCAACAAGGCGCGTCTTTACGTCGACACCCCCGGGGTGACCCGGTTCGGCTTGGACCAGGATACGATCAAGAACATTCTCGTTTTGCTTCCACCTCCGGATGAAAGACGACAGATTGTTCGTCGGCTCCGCTCAGAGACGGCTGAGATTGACGGCCTGGTCGAGAAAAAGACGCAGTTCATCAAGCTGCTGAAAGAGAAGCGGGGTGCGGTGGTCGCGCATGCGGTAACCAAGGGCATCGACCCGGACGTGCCGATGAGGGACTCCAGGGCAGACTGGCTGGGCCGCGTGCCCGCCCACTGGGATGTCCTGCGCATCGCGGCCCTGTTTCGCGAGGTTTCGCGCCCGGCTGACCCGGCCCTGCCGGTTTTGTCCGTCTCCATCCACGACGGGGTGACGGACGAGGAACTGGCGGATGAGGACCGGGACCGGAAGGTCGCCCTGAGCGAGGACAGGACCAAATATCAGGGCGTCGCGCCCGGTGATCTGGTCTACAACATGATGCGCGCATGGCAGGGCGCATTTGGGGCGGTCACGGTCAAGGGGTTGGTCAGCCCGGCCTATGTCGTCGCGGCCCCGATCACCACGTTCCGGACCAAGTTCATCGAACACCTTCTGCACACCAAGAGTGCGGCGGAGGAAATCCGCCGGTTCTCGCGCGGCATCGCGGATTTCCGGATGCGGCTGTATTGGGATCATTTCCGGGCGCTGAAAGTCTGCCTGCCGCCGCTGGATGAACAGGACCGCATCCTGTCGGAGATCGACGCCGAAACCGCCCGCATCGACGGCCTGATCGCCCTGACCGAGCGCAGCATCGACCTTCTGCGCGAAAAGCGTGCAGCGCTGATCACCGCCGCCGTCACCGGCAAGATCGACGTGAGTGCCGCGGCATGAGCGACCTGCATCACGAAAAGCACCTCGAGTCCCATATCGTCGGCAAGCTCGCCGAGGCGGGCTGGCTGGTCGGCACCTCCGACGCCTATGACGCCGACCGCGCCATGTATCCCGAGGACCTCGAAGCCTGGCTGCGCGCCACCCAGCCCCAGAAATGGGACCGGCTTCACGCGATGAACGGCGACAAGACCCTGACGGTTGTCATGGACCGGCTGGAGACCGCGCTGGAGAAACAGGGGATGGTGCAGACCCTGCGCCGGGGCTTCTCCATCGCGGGCGCCGGTCACCTCGACCTGTCCGAGGCAGCCCCCGAGGACCAGCGCAACGAGAAGGTCCTGCACCGCTATGCGTCGAACCGGCTGCGGGTCGTGCCGCAGCTGAAGTATCACCCGGGCCGCGAGCTCGCCATCGACCTCGGCCTGTTCCTGAACGGCCTGCCGCTCGCCACGGTCGAGCTGAAGACGGATTTCACCCAGTCGGTCGAACACGCGAAGGCCCAGTACCGGCGCGACCGCCCCCCGGTCGATCCGGTCACGAAACGGAAGCACCCGCTTCTGACGCAGCATCGCGGCGCGGTTGTCCATTTCGCGATGTCGGACAGCGAGATCTGGATGACCACGAAGCTCGCGGGCGACGACACCTTCTTCCTGCCCTTCAACAAGGGGAACAATGGCCTCGCCGGAAACCCGGCGCGGGCGGATGGGGAATACCCGGTCGCCTATTTCTGGGAGGAGATCTGCCAGCCCGATGCGTTCCTGCGCATCTTCCACAGCTTCGTCTATGTCGAGAAGAAGAACGTGGTCGACCTGAAGGGGAACTGGTCGGTCAAGGAAACGCTGATCTTCCCCCGGTTCCACCAGTTCGACGCGGTCAACAAGATGATCGCCGATGCGCAGGAAATGGGGCCTGGGCACCCCTACCTGTGCGAGCACAGCGCGGGCTCGGGCAAGACCTCGACGATTGCCTGGACGGCGCATGACCTGGTGAAGCTACGCCGCGACGACGGGACGCCGATCTTCGACACGGTGATCATCGTGACGGACCGGAACGTTCTGGACGGGCAGCTCCAGGACGCGGTCCAGCAGATCGACCACCAGAAGGGGCTGATCGCCGCGATCGACCGGGAGACCTCGTCGAAGTCGAAGAGCGAGCAGTTGAGCGAGGCGATGCTGAAGGGCACCCCGATCATCGTGGTGACCATCCAGACCTTCCCGCATGCAATGGAGGCGATCCTGACCGAACGGTCCCTGCGGGACCGGAACTTCGCGGTGATCATCGACGAGGCGCACAATTCCCAGACCGGAAACACCGCCTCCAAGCTGCAGGCGACGCTGGCCCTTTCGGCCCGCAAGGACGCAGAGGAGATGACGGTCGAGGACATCCTGCTCGAGATCCAGCGAGCCCGTAAGCGCCCCTCGAACGTGTCCCATTTCGCCTTCACCGCGACCCCGAAACATTCGACCATGATGCTCTTCGGGCGCCCGGCTGACCCGACCAAGCTCGCGTCGGACGACAACCTTCCGGTTTCATTCCACAAGTACGAGATGCGCCAGGCGATCGAGGAGGGATTTATCCTCGACGTTCTGCGCGGCTACGTCCCCTACAAGACCGCGTTCAACCTCGGACAAGAGATCGTCGACGAGAAGCGGATAGACGGGAAGGCCGCGAAGCGAGCGCTCGCGAAATGGATGACGCTTCACCCGACCAACGTCACCCAGAAGGTGCAGTTCATCATCGAACATTTCTCGAAGAACGTCGCCCATCTCCTCGACGGGAAGGCGAAGGCGATGGTGGTGACCAGCTCCCGCGCCTCCGCGGTCCGGTACAAGCGCGCCTTCGACGCCTTCATCGCGGCGAACCCGCAATACAGTAACATTCGGACCCTTGTTGCCTTCTCCGGCAAGCTGACCGGGCGCGAAGTGATGCACCCGACCGACGACCTGCTCCAGGGGGACGCCTTCGTCGTCGATGAAGACTCCGAGTTCACCGAGGCGAACATGAACCCGGATGCAGGGGGCAAGGATCTGCGCCACGTTTTCGACCGGCCGGAATACCGGGTCATGCTGGTGGCGAACAAATTCCAGACCGGGTTCGACCAGCCCAAGCTGGTCGCAATGTACGTGGACAAGAAGATCGCGAACGCGGTGGAGATCGTCCAGACCTTCTCGCGCCTGAACCGGACATTCCCGGGCAAGGATCAGACCTTCATCATCGATTTCGTGAACGATCCGGACGTGGTCCGGGCCGCCTTCGCCCAATACGACCGGGGTGCGCGGATCGAGGAGGTTCAGGACCTCAACGTGATCTACGACCTGAAGGAGTTCCTGGACGATCAGGGGATCTACGACGACACCCACATTCTCGACTTCCAGGGCGCCCGTTTCCGGACCGCCGCGTCTGCTGCGACCGGGAACGACGACGAGGCGGCGCACAAGGCGATGTACGCGGCGACGCAGGAGCCGACGGATGCCTACAACCGGCGTCTGTCCGATCTGCGGGACCGTGCGGCTGCGGCGGAGGACGCTTGGCAGCGCGCGAAGAGCGCCGGGAACGAAGATGGGATGAAGCGTGCCGACCACGAACGCGAGCAGGTCGAAACAGCGATCGTTTCCCTTACCGACTTCAAGTCAGGCTTGTCCCGGTTCGGACGGCTCTACGCCTACATCGCCCAGCTGGTAGACTTGGGGGACCCAGACCTGGAGACCTTTGCCGCCTTCTCGAAGCTGTTGGCGAACCGGCTCGACGGAGTGCCTGCAGCTGAGATCGACCTGCACGGGATCGCGCTGACCGGCTACGACATCGCGGAACGGGAACCGACAAGCGAAGGCGAAGACGAGGAGCCGCCCACCCTCGACCCGGTGAAGGGCGGTGGTGGCAGCTCACGACCCGGCGCTCTGCCCGTGTACATGCAGGAGTTGATTGAGCGGCTGAACAGCCTGTTCGGCGAGGCGACCCCGCTGGAGGACCAGGTGGCCTTCGTCAACCAGGTCGCGGCGATCACCCGCGAGAACCCAGTCGTGATGGCCCAGATCAACAAGAATAGTAAAGATCAGGCGATGAAGGGGAACCTGCCCGGCGCCGTCCAGGCAGCCGTCGTTCGTGCAATGTCCTCGCACAGTTCACTTGCGACACTACTGCTGAGCAAAGACAGGCAGGCCCTGCCGATCCTCGAGGGGGTGATCTACGAGATTCTGAAACGGGGCGAAGCGCTCAGCCTGAATGAGTAAGTGATCGATTTTTGGAAGACATGCCTATGCAAGACCAACCCCGCTCCACCAACCTCTCCGGCCTGCTCGAGGACGCCCGGCGCCGGCTCGTGGAAACAGGGACCAGGAACCGCCTCATCCATGTCAACCGTTCCGCGAAGCGGGCCAACGTGCTCGACATCGTCGAGGAGCGAACCGCGGACGTCTTCGTGCTCCTGAAAACACAAGGCAAGAAGATGCGGTTCCAGCCCCGCGAGGAGGAAGAGGATCAGCCCGAGGATGAGCCGCTTCTCCTTGCGTTGGCCGATGATGCAGAAGACCCTGAGGATCGCGAAGCCCGGTATCGGGACCTCGTGCTGGAGACCCGGCTCGGCCCCGAGGCTCTGCAGCGCCGCCTTCTGCGCCTTTTCACAGACGCACGGACCGCGGAGGAGGAGCAGGGCGTCAACATCCTTTACCTCGCGATGGGGTTCCTGCGCTGGTACGAGAGCGACAGCTCGGATGTCATGCGCGAGTCTCCGCTGATCCTGGTACCAGTCGAACTCATCCGGGATGACAGGCGCGCCACCTTCAACCTTCGAGCCCGCGACACCGAGATCGTCACCAACCTGCCCCTCCAGGAACGGCTGCGCGCGGATTTCGGGTTCGAGCTGCCGGAAATCCTCGATGACGAGAGTTTCAGCCCGGAGGCGTATTTCGAAGAGCTCTCGGACCGGACCGCGGGGCGCGCGCGCTGGTCGATCGAGAGTGACGGGATGCAGTTGGGCTTCTTCTCATTCTCGAAGCTCCTGATGATGCGGGACCTTGAACCGTCGAATTGGCCCGAGGGCGCCTTCGATGCGCACCCGGTGCTGGCCGGGCTGCTTGACGGCGGGTTCGAACGGTCCACGCCCCTCTTTGGACCGAAGGAACGGCTCGACCCGCGGCTGGAACCCGGCGACCTTCTGCATGTCGTCCCGGCGGATGCTTCGCAGACCCGGGTGATCGAAGAGGCGCGCGCCGGCCGCAATCTTGTCGTGCAGGGACCGCCCGGAACAGGCAAGTCTCAGACGATCGCGAACATCATCGCCGCGGCAGCCCACGACGGAAAACGGGTCCTCTTCGTGGCAGAGAAGATGGCCGCTCTCTCGGTCGTACATGACCGCCTGCGCAAGGTGGGGCTCGGGGACCTCTGCCTCGAGATCCACTCGCGCGCAGCCAACAAGCGGGCATTTCTGGACGAGCTGGCGCGCACGCTGGCCGCCGGAGCGGCGGTCCCCGAGATGCCCGGCCCGCCAGACGCTCTGCGCGAGGCGCGCAATCGTCTGAACGGAGTGGCGAACCTGCTGCATGAACCCGTCCAGGGCTATGGATTCACCCCGTTCCGCGCGATGGCCGAGATTGCCCGATTCGTTGGCCAGGACGCGGCCCCACCGCGGATCCCGCGCGACGGGCTGGCCGAGATGGACGAGTCCACGCGCCGGGACCGGGCAGAGCGGATCGCGGCCTATGCGGAGCTGCTTTCCCGGACCGGCGCGCGCGCCGAGCACCCGTTTTTCGGGGTCGGGGCAACCACGCTGCAGCCCACGGACCTCCAGCGGCTTGAACCCGATCTGGCGCGCGCGGCCGATGCGGTCATGACCCTGCGCGAGACGGCGGCCCACGTCGCGGAGACGACCGGACGGCCCGCTCCGGAACACCTTGAGCAATGTGCGACCCTCCAAGCGCTCCTAATCGCGGCTAGGGACCGACCCGAAGAGGCCCGCGCAGTAACCGGCACGCTCCTGTCCCGCGCTGGAGACGTGCGGCTCGGCGAGGCACTCGAGGCTGGGTCCGCATGGGCCGCGGCGCGCGGTGGCGCCGGCGCGACCTTCACCGAAGCCGCCTTCGGAATGGACCCGTCCCCGCTCAGAGCCCGGCTCGCGCCCGGGGTCGGCTCCTTCTGGTCCCGCCTTTTCGGACCCTATCGCGGGGCGAGCCGCGAGCTCGCGACCCTGCTGTCCGGGGCCCTACCGAAATCGCCCGCCGACCGGCTGAGGCTTGTCGACACGCTGATCAACGTCCGAGAGCTCCGCAAGACCCTCTCTGAGGAGGAGGGTTTCCTGTCCTCCCTACTTGGGCCGGACTGGCGCGGGGAGCGTACCCCTTTCGCCGCGTTGCAGGCGCAGGCCGCCTGGCTCGCCCGCCTCACCGTGATCGCTCCGATAGAAACATCCGAAGCGCTGGACCAGGTCTGCGCAGTGGCCAGCACCGCTTCAGAGCTGGCCGCCGCGCTGGAGGCAGCACGGTCGGCGCTCAAATCTCTAGAGGACCGGCTCACCCTCAGCTGGGATGGGCAGACCCTCGCCGGGATTGAAGCCCGGATCATCGCCATGCGCGACGCGATAAGCCGCTACGGGGAATGGTCGCGCCTCTCCGCCATGTCGGCCCAGCTCGATGCGGACGGGCTCGCCCCGCTGCTGCGCCTTCTCGATGAAGGGATGATCGAACCGGAACATGCGGTGGACGAGTTCCTCTTTGCCAGCGCCGAAGCCCGCTGGGAGGCGGCGCGTGCAGCCCTTCCGGATCTCGACCGGTTGACCCATCTCGACCGGCACGCGCTCGTCGAGACGTTTCGCGGGCTCGAGGAAGCCCGAATGGAGGAGACACGGCGCCTCGTGCGCGTGAAGCATCTAACCCAGCTGCCTATCGGGGCGTCGGGGCAGATGGGGTTCCTGCGCGGCGAGATGGCCAAACAGCGCCGCCATAAGCCGATCCGGCAGATCATGCGCGCAGCGGGTCAGATGGTGCAGCGGATCAAGCCGGTTCTTCTGATGAGTCCGATCTCCATCGCGCAATACTTGCCGCCGGGCTCGACAGAGTTCGACCTGCTGCTAATCGACGAGGCCAGCCAGGTCCGGCCCGAGGACGCGCTCGGCGCGATTGCACGCTGCCGCCAGATCGTCGTGGTGGGGGACCAGAGACAGCTCCCACCAACCAGCTTTTTCGACCGAGTCGCCGGCTCTGGCGAGGAGGAATACGGGGACGAGGAGGAGGAAATCAGGACCGCGTCCGCCACCGAGATGGAGAGCGTGCTGACGCTCTGCGAGGCGCGCGGGCTGAACCCGGCCATGTTGGAATGGCACTATCGCTCCCGCGACCCGTCGCTGATTACCGTGAACAATGCCGAGTTCTACGAGCACCGGCTGATCTTGCCCCCGTCACCTGTCCAGAATGACCCTGATTACGGGCTCGCCTTCCGACGAGTGCCCGGGGTCTATTCCAGCCGCTCTCGCGGCGGCGGACGCCCAGGCACAAACCGGATCGAAGCCGAAGCGGTGGCCCGCGCCGTGGCCGAGCACGCTCGGAGCCGACCGGACCTGTCCCTTGGAGTTGTCGCTTTTTCCAAGGCGCAGTCCGACATGCTGACGGAGGTCCTGGAGATCGCCCGGTGCGAGGACGAAATCCTTGACGCGTTCCTGCGCGAAGGGCGCGCGGAGGACGTCTTCGTGAAGAATATCGAGAACGTGCAGGGCGACGAGCGGGACGTGATCCTGATCTCGGTCGGCTATGGGCCTTCCGAGCCGAACGGACGGCTTGCCTCCATGTCTTTCGGCCCGGTGAACAGCGAAGGCGGTGAGCGGAGGCTCAACGTGCTCTTCTCCCGTGCACGGACCCGTTGCATCGTCTTCTGCTCTTTCGACCCGAACGACATCGACACAGCCAGAACCAGCCGCGACGGGCCAAGGGTGCTCAAGCGGTTCCTCGAGTTCGCCCGCTCCGGCCAACTCGCGCAACCGGAAGCGAGCGGGGCGCCAGCCGACAGCCCCTTCGAAGAGGACGTCGCCAGCGTGATCCGAAACATGGGATACCCTTGCGATCACCAAGTGGGCGCGGCGGGGTTCCGGATCGACCTCGGGGTCAGGCACCCCGATCAGCCCGGCCGTTACATCCTCGCGGTCGAGTGCGACGGTTCCGCCTACCATTCGGCGCTTTGGGCGCGCGAGCGCGACAGGCTTCGCCAGGACGTGCTCGAGGGGCTTGGCTGGAGGTTCCACCGGGTCTGGAGTACGGACTGGTTCCATCGGCGCCACGCCGAGATCGACCGCCTTCGAGCCGCGCTTGAGAAGGCCGCACAGGCCGATGGGCCCCATTACACTGGAGCAAACCGGGAGGGATTGCAGCCCGTTGAGGAAAAGGCCGAGGCCGCTCCGGACCTTGAAACCGTGCTGCCCCCGTCAGCCGAGTTGACCGCACCCGCCTACGAGGCCTGCAGCTTCACTGTGAAGGCGAGTTTCGAGCCGCATGAGGCGCCGCTACATCTGCTCTCAGACCTCGTGACGAAGATCGTTCAAGCGGAGGGCCCGATCCACCGCGACTTGATCGCGCGCAGGGTTGCCGAGGCGTTCGGCAAGGCCCGGACCGGCAGGCGCATTCGCGAGGCGTCGGACCGAGCGCTCGCGAGCTCCACGCGTTCGGGTGGGATCATCGCAGACAGGGAATTCGCAATGACCAAGGCGCAGCAGGATGACCCGCCCGTGCGTGACCGGTCCGCCCCCGACGCGCCCGGAACGGCGGGGCAGTTGCCGCCCATCGAGATCAGGGCAGCGGCTGCCCGGGTGGTCGCCGAAAGTGGGGACATGCCCCGTGAGGAGTTAATCGTGGCGACCGCTCGGCTCCTCGGTTTTGCTCGGGTAGGAGCGGAATTGCGCGGGGTGATCGACGGGTCGCTCTCCAGACCCACTTAGCGTTCGGCAGTCGCCCATGAATGAGTGGACGGTCAGGTAGATGCTTGGAATTGAGCCCAGCCTTCGCATCCATTGTCTCGATCAAAATGGTGGAGGCGTCTTCGGGGCATGGGGAACCTCCGCTCAGCCGACCTTGCAGCCCCAAAAGGAAGTTTGGTCGGCGGCGAAGTAGCCGTCCGCGACCCGGAAATACCCCTGCAGCTCGACGGTATCGCCTGCAGTCAGCGGCACCATGGTCTGCAGCCAGATCGCGGTGGCAAGCGAGACATGGGTGGCGGAGATTTCGCCGAGGGAGCCGCGGATTTCGGTCGTCCCGTTCAGCACGAGCCGCCCGCGCATCCTCGCCGTGGCGCTGGCGTTGATCTTGTAGAGCAACGTCGCGCCGAAGAGGTAGGTGCCGTCCGCGGGGGCGACAAAGTGGTTGTTCGCGGCGTCGAACGCGCCCTGATCGTTATAGTCGGTGTTGTTGAGGCCGATCTTCGTCCAGGTCCCGACGCCGACGTAGTTGTCGTAGTTCGTCCAGGCCTTGAACCGCGGCAATCGCGGCTGGTCGACGATGCCGGTGGCGTTGTCGACGATCCCCCTTTTTTTGTCAGCTCGGGTAGGTGTGACTGCTGATCATCCGCACATCGATTTCCGGCTCATCCCATTTCCCGGCAATGCCCATCCAGCGCTCGATCTGCGCCTGAAGCTTGGGATCGTCAGCGCAGAGATGCAATGTGTACAGGCGGTTGACGATATCGCGCATCAGGTCGCGCATTTCATCCTGGTCGATATGCGAAACGTCCGTCCAGGGAATACGCCGGCCCTCGGCATCCACGACAAAGACATCCGAATAATCGCCGGTTCTTGTAATCGGAGACATGCCGGCATGGATGGTCTCAAGATGCGTGTTGCGCACGCAAAGCATGGCCATGATCCTGGCCAGCTTCGCCGCGATGCGCTTTTCGTCGTCCCTGTTCATCGCCCGACAATAGCCGCAACCGCGCGCCCGCGCCACAATTCCGAACGGTGGTTCCAACTCATCTGCCCGCACAGGCCCGCACCTGTTCCCGCAGTACGGCATAGTCGGCCAGCCAGTCCACAATCACCGCCCCCTCCGGCAGCGCGGCCACTTCGTCCGCGACTTGCGCCTGTTCGGCCTCGCTGTACGCCACCACCGGCGGGCAGGCCCCGTGCGGCGGATCAGAACCGACCTCCGCGCAGGCGGTCAACAAGAGCGTCGCGATCACGAGGGCGGTTTGCAGCTGCCTCCAGCATCTTACGGTGAATGGCATCATTGCGCTCCAGATTGTCCAGCCGCTCGGCGGCGCGGCCGGCGCGCTCGCCCGTCCGGCGGAGGTTGAGAAGAAAGAGGGCGACCGTGAGCCCGGCGAGGGCAAAACCTGCC
>Ga0307932_1000713_pt1 | contig 13728 bp, 14 predicted proteins | sample OrgLakmetageno48_FD_201843 | JGI IMG/M metagenome (GOLD analysis project Ga0307932, IMG submission 201843) | Saline water microbial communities from Organic Lake, Antarctica - #48 | ecosystem: Environmental > Aquatic > Non-marine Saline and Alkaline > Saline | place: Antarctica: Organic Lake...
TCCACTGTTCTGGCGACAGCCCGTAGTAATCCCTTGGAGTGGGCGAACGAAGTTCGACCTGGTAGACACTCAAGAGTTGAGAGTTACAGAACGCCTCTTAGTATTAGGTAACTTCTCAACATGGAGTTGAACTATAGTTGAGAAGATAGGGATAGAGTTAACCTATCGTCTAAACATAGGTATGACATTGGGTGAAGATAGAGTATCGGAGTCGGATGATAGTGAACCATTATTAGTAAGACTGGTAGATTCAACCTCTCCCTCTCGCGTACTGTGAACGCTGTCATTGCTGCTGTTGGATAGATACTCACCCAACGTAGGGTAAGCGTGATACATGTGCGTAGCGCGTACTGTGTGGAGTCTGAGCTTGGGTGTGGTCATGTGTGTCACCTGTATATCAACTAAGGTTAAGTGAGGTCATGCCTCATCATCACCAACATACACGGAGTGTATCTGTCACTGCTGCGTTAACTCCGGTCCTCTGTCTCTCCTTTACAATCCTCACTGTCTCCAGAGTGTGTAGGTTGTGTAGAGGTAGTATATGTGTAGTCTCTTATGTGTAGAGAGAACTTAGCTCTCCCGTGAGGGAGAGCGTAGGTTTACTTAGTAGGTTCTGGTGAAGGTTCTTCACCTTCGGTGGAGTCGATGACCTTTTGGTCGAGTAGGGCTTGGTCAGCCCAGTTCTTTGAGGATACCTCGGCGTAACGTGCGAGGTGATCCATTGCGTTAGCAGTTCTGTTGAACATGAAGGCGATGGTAGCGATGGCTTGCCAGATATTGTTGAAGGCTGCGAACATGATGATTACTCATTGATTGAATTGAATATCCATTGGTCTCACGACAGTGGAGTAGTAGGGCAGTAGCGGGTGTGGTAGGTACACCGGTGATCCGGTCTATGGGGGGGGGTGGTTTGGTTTTATTGTCCCGCAACTGTCAGATATGCTTCCGTACCCAAATTATGATTTTGTCAAAAACCTGAACCGTTCTTTTATCATTTCCCAAAATATTATTTATAATGTTGGTATACATAGCCGCGATCCATTAACTAATGAGAGAGAGGTTATGAGTAACAGTTTGGTATTAACACGCGATGCGTTTACACCCTGGGGTACGTTTGGACGTTTGCAGTTTCCTACTGGTGAATCCGTTTACACAATTGAAAGGCCGTGGTTAGACAATGAAGCGTATGTGTCCTGTATTCCTAATGGTATTTATACACTGGAGAAGCGTCACTCTCCCGTGGTGTCACGAACCAGTGGTGGTCAGTATCAGGAAGGGTGGGAAGTCACCGATGTCATTGACCGGACCTTTATTATGTTGCATCCCGCCAATTGGATGGACGACCTTGCAGGGTGCATTGGTGTTGGTAAACGCTATGCTATTTCACAGAACAAGAAAGCCCAATGGGTGCCCTCGGTACTTAATTCTAGGGTAGCGTTTGGTGAAGTGATGGAGTTACTGGATCAACACAATGAATGGACTATGGACATTCGGCCGTTCTTTATGGACGTGTTCTAATCCTTTTGGTGTTTAACCATTACAAACCTCGCTCAATGCGGGGTTCTTTTTTCTCTGCAATATAGTAACCAGTCTTTTATAGTCGAACCTTATTTATTATATGGATTGGGACTGTATATGGACGCGCTCAGTATCGAGCAGTTTAAGGAAGCGTTACCCGCAAGAATTAAGAAGTCTGTTAACCAGGAACTGATTAATAAGATCAATCTGGTTCTGGGTGACCCTGATATGTACGAAGTCTATCGGGAGAACATGCTGTCGTATGCACACGTTATGAAAGACGGTCGGTTCAAGTTAACGAACTATGTGGAAGCCGTGAAGTACGTGAGCCAGAAGTTAATGGGTAAAACCAACATGGGTGCGTTTACGGCGACGTTCCCACACAAGATTGTTGATTGGACCGCACGGGGTGTGGCAGCAAAGGATATGGCCAGTTACGTCACGGCGTACAACAAGTCAAAGCTTGTATCGCTGATCATGGAGCAGTCGCTGATTCCTACCTGGGTGTTGAACCAGGATAAGGCACAAGAGGCGATCAACGTACTGGCCGGCTTGATGAACGACGCCAGTAGCGAAAAGGTACGCAGTGATTCTGCTGCCCATCTGTTGACTCACCTAAAGATGCCCGAGACCCAGAAAGTTGAGCTTCAGGTGTCCACGTCTGAAGACAGTTCGATCTCTGCACTGCGTGAAGCCACCAATGCCCTGACAGCGCAGATCCGTACCGGTATTCAGTCTGGTTCCATCAGCGCACAGGAAGCCGCACACAGCAAACTCACACTCGATAACGTAACCGGAGAAACCGTAGATGATCACTAAACTGTACCAGTGGGCAAAACTTAACAAGTCTTTGTATGTAAAAAGTGGGCGGCTTGAATGGCTTGCTGATCTGCTGCTGAACACTGTGTTCTTTTACCGCTATAAATTGGAACGTTCCACTGCCCGTGTTAAAGCTCTTGAACACAGCATCGCCGCGTACAAACGTAAACTGGATCAGCTTTACATCATCTGCAATGAGTACGCAGCTTACGGGCAATCTTGCACACACGAGGGGATAGCGCCCGAGGAAGAGCCGGTGCTATATCGTGATTGATTCTGTAGCAGAAGTCCTTCAAGAGATCATGGGTGTTGAGGATTACCTCAACGCTATGAGTTACGCCCCTGATCCAAGCTATGTACCGTCAGACTTTGCCATTGAGTTTGTGACGTTCATTAAGTTGGTCAATGGGGCCCAGGGTGAGGAACACCTGACGCCCCTGGTTCATTACCACATGCTGGACACTATTTCAGACGGTGGCACGCGGATTGTGAACCTGTGTCACCGAGGCATTGCAAAGACCACGGTGATGGGTGAGTACCTGTTCTTGTACATTGCGGTGTACGGCACGTTGTCTGTGTTCGGTCGCGTGGACCTGGCGCTGTACGTGTCGGACTCGATCGAGAACGGCGTAAAGAACATGCGGAAGAACCTGGAGTTCCGGCGCGATAACTCAGAGTTCTTGCTGGAGTACATCCCCATTGCCAGGTTCACTGACATCCGTTGGGAGTTCCACAACGCCGATGGCAAGATTTTCATTGTCAAAGGGTACGGTGCCAAGACCGGTGTGCGTGGTGCCAAGGAGATGGGCATACGCCCGCAGTTGGCGGTAATGGATGACTTGATCTCGGATGAAGACGCACGCTCCACCACGGTGATCGGTGCCGTAGAAGACACGGTGTACAAAGCCGTTGAGTACGCATTGCACCCGACACGCAACATGATGATCTGGTCCGGTACACCGTTCAACGCGAAAGACCCACTGTACAAAGCGGTTGAGTCCGGCGCCTGGCAGGTCAACGTGTTTCCTGTGTGTGAACAGTTCCCATGTTCAGAAGAAGACTTCCGTGGAAGCTGGCCAGACCGTTTCCCCTATTCGTATGTGAAGAAGCAGTACGACAAAGCTGTGCTACTGGGAAAGGTGGACACCTTTAACCAGGAGTTGATGTTGCGGATCATGTCGGACGAAGACCGTCTGATCCAAGACAACGAGATCATGTGGTACTCAATCAACAATGTGCTGCGTAACCAGTCACTGTTCAACTTCTACATCACCACAGACTTTGCTACCAGCGAAGAAGAGAAAGCCGACTTCTCGGTACTTTCTGTGTGGGCGCACAACAACAACGGGGACTGGTTGTGGGTGGACGGTGTGTGCAAACGTCAGCTTATGGATCAAAGCGTGAATGATCTGTTCAGATTGGCTCAGAAATACCGGCCGCAGTCGGTGGGTGTGGAAGTGAGTGGGCAGCAAGGCGGTTTCATACCCTGGATCATGAACGAGATGATGTACCGTAACGTGTACTTTGCGCTGGCTTCTGAGAACAACAAAAGCAAGCCTGGGTTACGCCCTGGAACGGGCAAACTGGAACGGTTCAACGTCATGGTTCCGCAGTTCAAACTGCACAAGGTGTTCTTCCCAATTGAAAAAAGAGCTACGGCGCCCTTGTTAGAGGCAATCAATGAGCTGTCTCTCGCGTCCAGGAGTGGCTTTCGTTCCAAGCACGATGACTTCATAGACACCATCAGCCAACTGGCTGTGATGAACGCCTGGCGCCCCAGTGAGACCGGTGATTTATCTCAGCAGGATGAGGACGGAATCTGGAGTATGGAAGACGAAGATGAGCCGGACTCACCCATGAGTTCTTACGTTGTTTAATACCGGAGCCAGATTATGAATTTGAAAGATGTGATAGACCAGCTCAGTCACGGCGAGCTGCGAAATGCGTTTATGGCCGACACCAGTGAAGGTGAATTGGGCGAACGCCAGAAGACCATGCTGATCACTCATGTGACCATGGGTCTTGCGGCGCTGCACACGCGGTTCTTTTTGAAGGAACGCACGCACGTTGTGAATTTGGTTCCAGGCACGGGCACTTACCGGATAGATGAGCCAGACCTGCTACGCATCGAAGCGGTACGCGATCTGGTAAACGATGAGTATTTGATCAATGTCTTGGGAGAGCCTGAGTCGCTGCACACGCCCGACTACCGGACACTGAGTGTACCGCTGACGTTGTACGAGAAACTGGCGTCACCGGTGCTGGAGGTGTTTTACCGAGCCAATCATCTGCCACTGGATATGATGGCAAAATACTTGCCGCTGGACCGGACAGAGATTGATCTGCCGTACACCCATTTGGAAGCCTTAACCTTGTACGTGGCCAGCCGCGTGATGAACCCTGTGGGCATGGCTGAGACTTTCCATGAGGGCAACAACTACGCGGCCAAGTACGAGCAAGCGTGTCAGCGCCTGGAGTTGTCAGGGTTTGAAATCAGTCAGACGGGGGGCATGAACAAGTTTGCAAAAGGTGGTTGGGTCTAAGCAGGGATGGCCCCTAGCGGGGCCAATCCCGCACTTAGACAATGTTCCGTTCGTGGAATACGGCTTGCCGGCAGTGGTACACATCGTCTTCTGACAAGTGAACAATGTAATCACCAGGGAAAAACGTTTCATGTGCTTTAAATGTAACGTTGGTGTATTCAATAGCAATCACAAATGTGTTGGCATCAATTGCCTGAATAACTTCATTACCGGTAATGCGGTAAGCTAGTCGCGTGACAGGTTTACTTTCATACTCTGTAAAACCTTCCATGCTTACTCTCCTGTTGAACCAAAGCCACCAAGGCCACGGTCAGTACTTTCAAGATCATCGACCAACATTAAGTCAAGCTCTTCTGTTTTAACCACAATCATCTGAACCAATCGATCATCGGCTTCCCAATCAAATCGACGTTCATTGCGGTTACGTAAACATACCATCCATTCACCTCGGTAATCTGGATCAATAACGCCCACGGTATTATTTAAAGACAGGCCATTCTTAGCGCCTTTACCTGAACGTGGTAACAATAACGCAACGTGTCCTTGAGGTACGGCGGCTTTAAATCCTAATCCTGCAAACACACCGATGGGGTTACTTCCAAACAATGTTCCACCTTCAGGCATGTACAAGTCATACGCGGCCGCACCGTTGGATGCTTTAACAGGCATTTTAAAGTTGTCGTGTACTGGTTTGATATTCATTTCGGCACTCCTTTGTTTAATTGCATACCATGTACGGAATTGTACATGACACAGGGTTAAATACTTATGGCTGATATTGAAGAGCAATACGATCCAGAGATGTCTACTAAACCGCTTACTAAGTGGAAGAACGAGCCCACACTGCGAGACTTAAAATCTGATCTTAACGAAGCTCAACCAGATCACGATACACAGGTGTCTAAAATCACAGGTTACTTAGACAACCTGAACGTCGAAGGCAAAGCTAAAATAAAAGCGGTGCCTGGTCGATCCAAGATTGTCCCTAAGCTGATTCGTAAACAAGCCGAGTGGCGTTACGCTGCATTGTCTGAACCGTTCCTAAGTACAGACGACCTGTTTAAAGTGGCGCCCATTACCTGGGAAGACAAACCAGGTGCGGTACAAAACCAGACATTGTTGAACAGTCAGTTCCGTACCGCTATTAACAAAGTCAAATTCATCGACGAGTACGTGCGTACCGGCGTTGATGAAGGCACGATCATTTGTCGTGTGGGTTGGGACTTTGAAGAGGAAGAGTACACCGATACGTTTCCACAAGTGGAGTACGTTGTTGATCCAGCGTCAGCAGAACTGCACCAGGAACTTGCTCAACTGAAACAAGAAAACCCCAATGCGTATCACACCGATGTACCAGAAGAACTTCGCATTGCTCATGACCTTACTGTAGAGAATGGTCAACCTATTCGCCCTGAAGTCACAGGACAAAAAGAAGAAACACGCACCCGCACGGTCAAGAACCGTCCCACGGTTGAAGTGTGCGATTACCGCAACGTCATTATTGATCCAACGTGTAAAGGCGACCTGACTAAAGCAGGCTTTCTTCTTTACAGTTTTGAGTCTTCATTGTCGGAGTTGGAAAAAGATGGCAAGTACAAAAACCTCAAAAAGATTAATCCTAGTGATAACTCACCTCTGGGTGACCCAGATCACGCCTCGGATGATTCGTACAGCTTTACGTTTAACGATGAGCCCCGTAAGAAAATTATCGTTTATGAATATTGGGGATATTGGGATATTGACGGTACTGGTGTTGTTAAGCCTATTGTAGCGGCGTGGGTGGGTAACCAGCTTATCCGCATGGAAAAGAACCCGTTTCCTGATAAAGAAATACCTTTCGTGATTGTTCACTACTTACCTAAGCGTAAAGCCACACACGGCGAACCTGACGGTGCTTTGTTGGAAGACAACCAGAACGTTCTGGGTGCTGTGACACGCGGCATGATTGACATTATGGGTCGGTCTGCTAACGGTCAGCAGGGTATGCGTAAAGACGCGTTGGATGCGGTGAACAAGCGCAAGTGGCGTAACGGTGAGGACTACGAGTTCAACCAGACGGTCGATCCTCGCCAGGGTATGTACATGCACACCTTCCCTGAGATCCCCAACAGCGCCCAGTTCATGCTGCAACAGCAGAACATGGAAGCCGAGTCTCTGACCGGTGTTAAGGCGTATGACCAGGGCGTGTCTGGTGCATCGTTTGGCGATGTGGCGGCCGGTGTACGCGGTGCCCTTGAAGCATCCTCCAAGCGTGAGATGGGCATCTTGCGCCGGATGTCTGCGGGCCTTGTGGACATTGGCAGAAAGTTCATTGCAATGAACGCTGTGTTCATGGACGAAGAAGAAGTGGTTCGCGTCACCAACGATGACTTTGTGACGGTTCGCCGCGATGAGTTGGCCGGTAAGTACGATCTTGAACTGACCATATCCACCGCTGAAGAAGATGAAAAGAAAGCCAGTGAGCTTGCTTTCATGCTTCAGACCCTGGGCCCCAGTGAAGATCCAGAGTTACGCAAGATCATCCTTACTGAGATCAGCCGACTGCGGAAGATGCCAGTACTGGCTCACAAGATTGAATCGTTTGAACCCAAACCTGACCCACACCAGCAAGAAATGCAGAAGCTGGAGATGGAAGAGATGCGGGCGAAGATTGATGAAATCAAATCACGTACCACTGAAAACCTGGCACAAGCTGAACTGGATAAAGTCAAAGCCGGTAATACGCAAAGTGATACCGATAGAAAAGATTTGGATTACGTTGAACAAGAGTCTGGTGTTACACAACAACGCGACTTACAAAAGCAAGGTGAACAAGCCAAAGCTCAAGGACAAACAAAGGTACTTGAACACAACTTAAAACAGTCAGCGGAGCAGAACAAAGAACTTAAAAAATACTTATCTGGTGCAGATGCGTAAAAAGTTGTGATAAATGTTTTTGATTTGTTTATTGTCAAGATCGCTTAACACTATTGAACTTCAAAAGGTAATTGGGATTTATTATGAGCCAACACGATGTAGATGAACTTGAGTTGAGTATTAAAGAAGCCGAAGAACTTGTTACCTTGGGTGTATCCCTTGAACGTCTTACAAAGAACAAAGACTTCAAACGGGTTATTCAAGAACAGTATCTGCACAACGAAGCAGTACGGCTTGTTCATCTCAAGTCTGATGGCAATATGCAAGACGCCCGTGTACAGGAACGACTTGTACGGGATATTGATGCCATTGGCTCATTTACCCAGTTTCTAAGCAAAGTGCGTCGTGAAGCAGACAGCGCACGCGAAGCGATCAATACGTGCAACGATGAACTTGATTACATTAACAGCGAGGGAGAAGACGCATGAGTGTATCCACCGAGACCAATGACCAAGCAGCCGATATGGATGCTCTGGGTATGTCTGATGAAGATTTTGAAAACATGGACACCAGTGCGTTCGATGAACCCGTTGTTGATGACGACTCTTCTGATGAACCCCTGGTTGATGATCAGGAAGCTGAAGAAGAAGACGCCGAGCCGGAGGCAGAGGCGGCTGAGTCTTCTGCAACCGAAGATGATGAAGATGATGATGTAACCGCCGATGACGATGACGACGTTGAAGAAGGCGAAGACGCGGGTGATGAATCTGACACCGCTGAACCAGACGCTAAACCTGAAGAATCTGGTTCAGAAGAAGCCGCCAAAGAAGATTCAGCCGTTGATTACAAGACTGAATACGAAAAGTTGATGACACCGTTCAAAGCGAACGGTAAAGAAATGAAAGTGGCCACCATTGACGAAGCACGTCAGCTTATGCAAATGGGCGCCAATTACAATAAGAAGATGGCTGGACTCAAGCCGTCTTTGAAGACTCTGAAACTCCTTGAGAACAACGAACTCTTGGACGAAGGGAAGCTCAGTTATTTGATCGACCTCCACAAAGGTGACAAAGGTGCGATTCAGAAGCTGATTAAAGACAACGGCCTTGATCCTATGGATATGGACGTTGATGCCGAAAGCGACTACAAACCCAAATCTTACACTGTCGATGATCGTGAGATGGAACTGGACGATGTACTGGAGCGAATCCAGGACACCACATCGTACTCGGACACCATCAACCTCGTTAGCAATAAGTGGGATGCTGCAAGTAAGCAGCATGTTGCCAATAACCCAACGGCACTTGAAACCATTAACACTCACATGGCCAGTGGTGTTTATGAACTCGTTAATGCCGAGGTTGAAAAGCAACGCACGTTTGGTCGCTTGAGTGGATTGTCGGATATTGAAGCTTACCACCAGGTCGGTTACGCCATGAGTGAAGAGGGCAAGCTGAACGCACTGATGAAACCAGACGCAGCACCCGCTAAGAAAGTGGTTCAACCGCCCAAGGCGAAAGTCGATCCAGCAGTCAGACAGAAGAAGCGAGCTGCAAGCTCCACACGAACCAAGCCAGGTGCATCTGCACAGGATGACTACAACCCTTTGTCTATGTCAGACGAAGACTTTGAAAAGTCATACAACTCATCACACAGATAAGATAAGGGAAGCTTATGTCTCGCGCATATAACGCTCCAGCCGATGGTGCCCCATCCGGTGTAGGCAAGCAGCTACGTACTGATTATTATGAAAAACGCGCACTCATTGAGATGCGTAAAGAACAACACTTTGGTCAACTGGCGAACGTCCAGTCTATGCCGAAGAACATGGGTAAAACCCTGAAGAAGTTCCATTACCTGCCGCTGTTGGATGACGCCAACATCAACGACCAGGGTATTGATGCGTCCGGTGCAACCATTGCCAACGGTAACCTTTATGGTTCCAGCAAAGACGTAGGCACCATTTCCGGCAAGATGCCTGTCCTGTCTGAAACCGGTGGCCGTGTTAACCGCGTAGGCTTCAAACGGAAAGAGCTTGAAGGCTCTATTGCTAAGTTTGGTTTCTTCGATGAGTACACCGAAGAGTCTCTGAACTTTGATACTGACGCCGACCTGGCCATGCACATCAACCGTGAAATGCTCAGTGGCGCCAACGAGATCACTGAAGACCTGCTTCAGATTGACCTGTTGAACTCTGCCGGTGTTGTGAAGTTCGGCGGCATTGCCACCGACGACAACGAAGTGGATGAGACTTCTGAAGTGACCTACGGTGACTTGCTGCGTCTGTCCATTGACCTGGACAACAACCGTACCCCGAAGCAGACCAAGATCATCACTGGCACCCGTCTGGTTGATACCAAGACGCTGCCTGGTGGTCGGGTTATGTACTGTGGTTCTGAAATGCAGCCTCTACTGGAAGGCATGGTGGATCTGCACGGTAACGCAGCTTACATCCCTGTTGAGAAGTACGCAGCCGGTGGCACTGTACTGACCAACGAGCAAGGCATGGTGGGTAAGTTCCGCATCGTGATTGTACCGGAAATGATGAAGTGGGAAGGCGCCGGCGCTGATAGCTCCGCGAACGCAACTCACTTTGCAACCGGTGGCAAGTTCGACGTGTTCCCCATGCTGGTGGTTGGTGATTCTTCCTTTTCTACCATTGGTTTTCAAACCGATGGCAAGACCGTGAAGTTCAAAATCAAGCACAGCAAGCCTGGCACCCCTGAGTCGTATGCCAACGATCCGTATGGCGAGACTGGCTTCATGTCCGTCAAGTGGTACTACGGTTTCCTTCTGGAACGTGGTGAGCGTATTGCGCTGGTGAAGACCTCCGCACCGATGTAACCCGCAATAGAGAGAGGGGATGTCCCCTCTCTCTACTTACTTTTGAATAACTGGAGTATTGAGAATGTTTGAAGATGACGCAACCCCACCGTCCGAACTTGATGGATTGAAAGATCGTGCTGACACGATGGGCCTCAAATACCGCAAAGACATCACCGTAGACAACTTGCGATCCAAAGTGGCCGATGCACTGGCCGATAAAGAGCCTGTCAACGATGGCCTCGATTTGACCAAACCCGTCACCAAAACACTGACTGAAAACGAGCAACGGGTTGTTTTTAAAAAAGAAGCCGCTGCCCTGACGCGCATCCGTGTGACGTGCATGGACCCCAACAAACGTGAATATGACGGTGACTTTTTCTGTGCCGGCAATCGCATCATCGGCACCTACAAAGTGTATGTCCCGTTTGACGTGGAATGGCATGTGCCGAGTGTGATCCTGAAGATGATCCGCCGTAAGCAATGCCAGGTGTTTGTCAGTAAGCGTGACGAACGTGGGCGCCAGATCCGTGAAGGTAAGTCGATCAAGGCGTTTGCCGTTGAAGTCCTGCCGGCACTGACCGCACAGGAAATGAAAGAACTGGCTCAACGCCAGGCTATGTCGAAAGGCACAGCAGCCGCGTAAGTTATTGGAACACTGAGGTAGATCATGGCAGCGATTACAGTAACAGACTTGACACAAGGCCAACTCACCGGTACTGGCGTCTTCGACGAGTTGATGCGGGCAAACAAAGCCCACCTGGCCGACGAGTATTCAAAGGGCCGTATCAAAGGCAGTGAGTATGCCACGGTCTACCTCGGTGCCCTCCAGTCCGTGATGAGCCAATCACTGCAATTCCTTTTGCAACAGCAGCAAGTGGACCTACAGGCCCAGTTGATTGCAAAGCAAATTGAGTCTGAAGGACTGAACCAGCTTCAAATCGCAGAACAGACACAGAACCTGATTGCAACGCGTGATCAGATTGTGGCTCAGACTGTGTTGGCTGAACAACAGGCAGAAAACCTGATTGCCGATGCGTTAAACATACCAAAACAGGGTGTGGTGTTGGATGCTCAAGCAGCCGTACAGACACAGCAAAAACTGAATCTGGTGACGGAAGGGTTACGAATAGAGGCACAAACGACACAAGTTAAAGCAGAGACTCTGAACATCCCTAAGCAGGGTTTGTTACTGGATGCTCAAACTATAAGCCAAGAACAACAGACTCAAAATTTGATTACAGAAGACGCACGCATTACTGCACAAACAAACCAAATTGAAGCTGAAACTCTTAACGTTCCCAAGCAAGGTACTCTGTTAGATAAACAAATCGAGCAGATGGTTACACAGAATTTGTTAACTGAGCAGCAAAAAATAAACCTTGCGGCAGAAGCACTCAACATCCCTAAGCAGGGCGATCTGATTGACGCACAGGTAGATGTGCAAGAACAGCAGAAGATCAACATGCTGGCTGACAAGTTGGCGACAGAGGCACAAACCGAGTTAACAAATCAACAATTTGCAAACGCCATTATTGAAGGAACGGTATTACTGGCACAAGAGTGCAAGCTCAGTGCTGAGTTTAATCTGATCCAGGAACAGACGTTGAAGACCATCACTGAGACTGCGTTACTGGCTCAGAAGAAGGTGACTGAACAGGCCCAGACTTCGGGTGCAGGCGTGAGTCCTGAGAGTGTTATTGGTCGCCAGGGTGCCTTGTACGAGGCCCAGCAAAGAGGCTTTGTCCGTGACTCAGAACAGAAGGCGGCAAAACTGATGGTAGACACATGGAACGTTCGCAAGACAATGGACGATTCTACGCCGGTCAACAGTGCCAATAAACTGGATGACGCCAACATTGGTCTTGCAATTTCCAAAATGTTGCAGGGTATTGACATAGCTGTATAAACAAATCAACACACAGGAAAGCAAAGGGGAAGGCATGTGCCTTCCCCTTTTTTGTTAACGCGAGGAACACACTATGGGATGGTTCAGTAGTAAAAAGAAAACCTACGTGGCGACCCAGATTAACCGCATGGTAGGTGACCAAGAAATACCCAACTTGAATCAGAAAACCCTGGTTGATGTTTTGTTTGATGACAAAAAACTTACTACTGCGATGATCAACAACGCAATGCAAAGCCACACCACCAAATTTGAACGTGCCTACCGGTCAGCCGCACGGGGTGAGTACCACTACGGAACGCCGAACCATAACGTCACACACGCCGCCAAAGGTCAGGACGTTGTTAAAGACATCATTGAGCTGAATGTTGGCGCCGAGATTTCAATTGAGTACTTCCAGTTCATGCCATTAAACAACCTGCACTTTGGCTGGCAGAAGCTGACTGAAGACTACGGGTACGATGAGTTCAGGAACCAGATAACCCCACAAAACGGTAAGCGAACCTGGGTAGTGACTTTGTTGGCTCACGTAGACACAGCCGGCATGGTGCCTGACGGTACAGCCGAAGACGGTGAACAAGAACGATTACCTGATGCAGAGACTCTGGCTCACTGGGAACGTCACCCGCAAGACCGTTACACACCGTTCCGTACAGACGTACAGAAGACGCCTTTGTGGTATCTGGCCGAAGGTATAGAGGACGGTGTAGAAGTCTTCCTGGTGGACGAGGATGGCTTGGAATCAACGTTATTTTTTCCTTTGAATACTTTTGGTGCAGAAGACACAGACCACTTTCATGTGAAGTATCGATACGGTCCAGCAAGCAATCGCAGCGTGGGTTACTTCACCTATAAGTATGAGCAAGGCACTTACCCAGGATTGGACAGTGTGCATGAGGGCCAGGCCGTAGGCCGTGGCTCGTTCTTCCCCATTGTGTTTTTCAGGCACAACGGTGTGAACAGAACGGGTACGCAATACCACGACACTGCCGCGTACAAATCGTCTGTCAAATTGATGAAATCCATGGGTATGGATTATCAGTCGCTGGGTGACAGCGTGAACGAATCGCCAGACGCTAATAAACTGGAACAAGCGGTGATGATGTTCGCGGTACCGGCCAGCTCCACCGACAGCGTTGAAGTCGAATACACCTTCAAATTCTTTGACTGGCTCCAGAAGCAGAGTGGTTCCACTGGACACACCAATGAGATTGACGGGTACACCCAGGTCAGTTCAGGCAAAGCCATTACGATCAAGGACGC
>Ga0307932_1000722_pt1 | contig 13670 bp, 12 predicted proteins | sample OrgLakmetageno48_FD_201843 | JGI IMG/M metagenome (GOLD analysis project Ga0307932, IMG submission 201843) | Saline water microbial communities from Organic Lake, Antarctica - #48 | ecosystem: Environmental > Aquatic > Non-marine Saline and Alkaline > Saline | place: Antarctica: Organic Lake...
AAAACCCTTCAGCAGCGACTCCAAATCTGGATTGATTTTTTTGGCCAATACCAAATGCCTTCAGCAGCAAAAGCCTTAAAGGAAGAAATTGACACCCTAGAATCTCGCATTCAAAACAATCAAACTACCCGAGCAGAAGGTTACGTAGACCCTAAAACAAAAAAGTGTATAAAAGCTTCCACCTTGAAGATGCGCACGTTGATGCGGACTCACGACGATGAGCCGATTCGGAAAGCTTGTTACGCAGCAGTAGAAAAATTGGCGCTGGATAACCTGACTGAGTATGTAGAATTGGTACAGCTGCGCAACCAGTTTGCTGCACTCCTGGGGTACGAAGATTTTTACGACTACAAGCTTCGGCATGAAGACAAAATGTCTAAAGACGAACTATTTGCAATCTTTGACAGCATTGCCGAAAAAACGACCGGTCATTTTGAAAAAATCAGGCAGCTGGAACAGACCACTCCCGGACTACGCAAGCCGTGGAACTTTGCGTATACAATGACTGGTGATTTTACCAAAGAAGAGGATGCGTACTTTCCGTTTGATCAGGCGGTTTTACGCTGGGGCCAATCTTTCTCGGCGCTGGGGATAGATTTTAAAGACGGAACTCTTAAGCTCGATCTACTCGACCGGGAAGGCAAATACAGTAATGGCTTTTGCCACTGGCCTGATTTAGTACGATACGAAAAAGGGAAACGCATGCCAGGCTCATCCAACTTCACCTGCAACGTGGTGCCTGACCAAATCGGTTCTGGAATCGTAGGTTACAACACTCTCTTTCATGAAGGTGGGCACGCAGCACATTTACTCAACACCATCCAAAAAGAAGTGTGTTTGAATCATGAGTATGCACCAATGACCGCAGCCTGGGCCGAAACACACAGCATGTTCATCGACACGCTTTTCTCCAGTCCGGAATGGAAAGCCCGGTATGCTAAAAATACTGCCGGGGAAAGCTACCCGTTTGAGCTCCTTGCCCGAAAAGAACGAACGTTGAACCTTTTGAAACCAATGGGGATTATGGGGATAATATTTGTCTGCCAATTTGAGCGGGAAGTATACGAACTTAAAAACCCCACCCCAGAAAAAATTGTTGCACTGGCATATAAAAATCACAAACGGTTCTTTGACCAAGATGGTGAATCTCTTTGGGCATTGCAAATTCCGCATATTTACTCCTGGGATAGTGCGTGCTCGTACCATGGCTATGGCTTGGCTCAAGTGGCTCTGGCGCAATGGCGTGAATACTTTTATAAAAAATATGATCACATTGTAGACAACAAACAAGTAGGTAAGGAGATGAAAAAGACCTGGCAGTGGGGCAGTAGCAAAAGCTTCTTCCAGGCAATCAAAGAAGCCACAGGTAAAAAACTTTCTAGTGCGGCGCTCGTTACTGAGATAAACCTCTCTCCAGAAAAAGTGATTAAACGAGCAAAACAGCGAATTCAGGTATTAGAAACAAAGAGAATATCAAAAAAGCCCGTGAACCTGAAAGCCAACGTCTCCTTGGTCCATGGAACCAAAAAAATAGCTGACAATACAGAGAGCTTTGAACAGATGGCTCAGGCGTACGGTACGTGGGTGAAGAAGCAAGTGAGCTGAAGACTCTGTGTTACTCAAGACTCTGGTGCCCATCCATACAGTATAAATTATGGATGGGCACTTTTCTTTGTGAAATACTCGCTTGTTTTTATGATTGAATATGCTTTAATGTTGATAATACAAACGAACTCTCTGATCGCCGTGAAGGTATAGTGAAGTGATGTTTTGTAGTTATCAGTAGCAAAGAAAAAATATGAAAGGTTCAATCGTACGAAAGCGTGACGAAGGTTACGGATTTATCAAACCAGTTGAAGGTGAGAAAGATGTATTCTTTCACGCTTCAGCACTCGTTGATATCGACTTCGATAGTCTAAACGAAGGAGACATGGTGACATTTGAAATGGAAGAAGGTCCAAAAGGTCCAGCTGCCGCAAATGTACAAAAGTCTGAAGACGCTGCTCCAGTAGCGGACGAAGCTCCAGTAGCAGAAGCTGCACCAGAAGCGGGAGAAGAAGCTGCGTAATCTACGCACCTCAGGTAGAAAAGCCACGAGACATCCGTCTCGTGGCTTTTCTCATATACCTGTACCCGCTTATTATCTATGTCTATTCCAGACAAAACGGTCCCGATAAATGTGTAGTCTGTGTTTTATCAGACGGTTTTATTGATATACTAAAATTATCATGCTCTTTCTCTCAATAGTGCACCATTACTTTTTTTGGCACTATTCACGTGCCCTGATAGAGATATTTTCTACTTGGAAAAACTTTCTCTGGTTTGTGGGGCACTTTTTTTCCTTACGTCAGCTTGCAGCTTCATGGTTTTCACCGTGGAAGCGCACCGTTGAAGGTCGAGGTGAAAAATGGAACCTCGAAGCCCTGGCGAGCTACGTCATTATAAATCTCATCTCAAGAATAGTTGGCACGGTGATTCGCACAGTTATCATTTTCTTAGGGGTAATCAGTGTGCTGGCGACCGTCATCGGGGGAGTCGTCGTCTACGTGTTTTGGATACTCGCTCCGTTTTTTATTATTGTGCTACTCGGGTTTGGGTTAACGCTGCTCTTCGCTTAACTATACATATAATATGAATACACTCCAAAAGGACATCCAACAATACACGCCTGCTCTCCAACTCAACAGTCTGGCGAGCCGAAAGACGTTGCATAGGGTTCGGATATTTTTACTTCTTGTGTTTGCGTGTGCCGGAGTAGGGTATGTGACCAGCAGCTACTTCTTTGTTGGGCAATACTCCCTACAACTCCTTGGCGTCAGTCTCGTTGCACTTGCGTTGTGGCTCGAACAAGTACTGGTTTTTGCCTATAGCAACAGTTTCTATTTTAGAAAACTCAATTCTTTATTGGGTCTGAGCAAAAAAAATAAAGCCGGCACCACCTACGACGTGGCGGAGGTGGTCTTGCTTGGTCAAGACGATATAGCAGCAGCTTTCTGTAATTCACAACTCGGCTCTGTCGTGTTATTCAGAGCCGGAGCAAACCAAGAAGCGATTTCTCAATATCTCACAAATCCCCGCCAGCAATTTACGACTGATATGGTGATGCTTCCTGCAGACGAAATTTTTAGCCTGATTGGACTGGGAAAATATATCCTCAAACACGATACCGCGTTTGCAGACATGCTCGCTCACTCAGGAGTGCGAAAAGAGACTTTTTTGGGTGCCCTGCGTTGGGTGGTCGGCTCAGTCCATACAGAGAAACGAGCGGTTCGTTGGTGGAGTCGTGATAATCTCTCTCGTACCAAAGGAATCGGTCGAGAATGGTCGTATGGATACGCGTATCTCCTACAGAAATTTGCTCGTGATATCCGTACTAGTGCTGTCTTTTCAACCCTGAGCGCAAACACGCCATTTGCACAGGAGAAAATTACCCAGATAGAGTCTTCTTTAGCCCGGGCAAAAGAAGCAAACGTCTTACTTATTGGTGAGGCCGGGGTAGGGAAAGTGGACTTGATAATGGCTGTCCAGAGAAGAATGCAAACTGGTAAATCTCTGTCAGCCATTGGTGGTCAACAGATGATTGTGCTGGACACAAACCGCCTCGTTGCTTCTCACCAAGACAAGCAGTCGCTTGAGCTGACAATTCTTGGGATATTTGAAGAAGCAGTACAAGCTGGAAATATTATTATTGTGATAGAACACCTCAGTGTCTTTATGAGAGAGACTGAAAGTATGGGGATTTTTATCCCCGAATTGATTGATCAATATCTGTCCGCCCCTAATGTGCATCTCATTGCAACAGACACACCAGGCTCATACCACACCTACCTTGAAACAAAAGGGGGATTCGTCAGACGGTTCTCCGAAATTCTTATCGACACGCCCGACCTAGCTGCTACTACTCGAGTGCTGCAAGGGGTGGCGTTACAATATGAAGCAAGATATAAAACGTTCTTTACCTACTCCGCCTTACACGCATTGACTGTCGCAGCTGATAGATATGTGGTTGAAGGGGTGTTGCCCGACAAGGCAATCGCGCTGTTGATTGATGTAGCGAGTGACGCAAAACAGCAAGGACTTACCCTCATCACCGAGGACTTTGTGTACAAAGTAGTCAGTGAAAAAACCGGTGTTCCAGCTGGCCCTATTTCTGAAAATGAGCGCGATATGCTCTTGCACCTAGAAGACAAGTTGCACCAACAAGTCGTCGGCCAAGAGGTTGCCCTCAGTGCAATCGCCCGAACTATGCGGCGCGCTCGAGCCGGCATCCAAGCCGCTGATAAACCAATTGGCTCATTCTTATTCCTTGGTCCAACCGGAGTTGGAAAAACCGAAACAGCCAAAGCTCTCGCAGCTGTCTTCTTTGGAGGAGAAGATAAGCTGCAGCGAATTGATATGTCAGAGTTTAGTGGGGGAGATGCGGTGATAAAGCTCATTGGTGACGGAGAGTCGGCGGGCATACTTCCAACGGTTCTGCGCGAACACCCCTACTCAGTCATCCTCCTTGATGAGTTTGAGAAGGCCAACCAATCGGTCCACGACATTTTCTTGCAGGTACTCGACGAAGGAGTCTTTACTGACAGTCGAGGCACCAAAGTAAATGCGCGCAACACTATTATTATTGCCACCTCTAATGCCGGCAGCCAACTTATTTTGGACACTGTGCACCAACGAAAAGCACTTTCGACGCTGTCGGCTGAAATCATCGACAGTATTATCAAAGCGGGAATATATAGACCAGAACTCATCAATCGATTTGATAGCACAATTATTTTTGAACCATTATCCGTTGGACAGCAAACAGAAGTTGCCAGCATGATGCTCAGTGCGCTCTATGAGCGAGTCAAAGGACAAGGATACCAGCTAAATGTGAAGGAAGATTTGCTCACAGTATTGGTAGAAAAGGGCTACAACCCAGAATTTGGAGCCCGACCGATGCAGCGTGTATTACAAGATGTGATAGAAGAAAAGATTGCCCAAAAGATTATTTCGGGAACCGTAAACAAAGGAGATTCCATCAAGCTGGGTTTGACTGATTTTACTCAAGCGGAGCTGGCTGTGTAGGGACGAAAACCAAAACAGGTGCGAACATAGTTCGCTCCTGTTTTCCTGTATTTATTCCAATACATCAAAAATTGGTATTCGTAGCTAATCTCTTCTATAATAGGTGTATATGAAAAATATTATTTTAGGAATTGTTGCACTTTTACTCATCGGTGGCGGGATTTATTTTTTAATGAACCAAACATCCGACACGGTAGTAATTGTAGAAGAAAATGAAGAAACCTTACCAGTAGAACCAGACGGAGGTATCGGCGATGGAGCTGAGCCATTAAATGAAGTTATTGCGCAAGAGCGAGGTCCGGAAAGTGTCATCGGAACTTCTGTTGCGGGCGCTGACATTACTGCGTACCACTTTGGTACTGGAGCCAATGAAATTCTCTTTGTCGGGGGCACACACGGAAGTGACGCACCAAGCACTGGAGATGTAGCGGAACAATTGGTGACGTACTTGGCTGAGAATCCAGCAATAGTACCTAGTGATGTTTCAGTGACTGTTATCCCTACCTTAAACCCTGACGGTGCTGCAAAATCAGGGTCAGCCGGTCGGTTCAATGCAAATGACGTTGACCTCAACCGAAACTTTGATTGTGAGTGGTCAGCGACAGGTGTCTGGCGAGACCAAGAAGTAAGTGGTGGCAGTCGACCGTTTTCTGAACCAGAAACGCAAGCACTGCAAGCATACGTAAACACGTACAACCCAGCTGCTGCCGTTGTATGGTTCGCTTCTGAAGGGAAGGTCTATCCCTCAGCGTGTGCTGGAACTCCAAGCACTGAATCAGTTTCGCTCGCAGCAATATTTGCCAACGCTGCCGGTTACCCAGTAGCCGCAGAATTCAATGCCTACGCAATCACCGGTGACATGGTCAACTGGATGGCACAGCAGGATATCCCCGCCATCAGCGTTCTGCTCACCAGCCGAACCAATGCTGAGTGGACAAAGAACAAAGCGGGAATCGAAGCAATACTAAATTCGTATTCTAACTAACGATGAGTCTAACGAACAAACAAAAGGCATTGTTCTTGTTTTGGATAGTGCTGTTGGGTATAGTCGTTGGATGGGTCATCAATAGACACGAGCCAATTCCCGATCCTCCTGAGGTTGAGTCTCAACCAACAATAATTGCCCAAGCTGAAGTGGCGACTTACTCTCAATCTCAAATTGGCACATCAGTTGAAGGTCGAGTAATTGAGTCCTACACATTTGGGACCGGTGAGACAGACCTGCTCTTCGTCGGAGGAGTTCACGGTGGCTACGAATGGAATAGTATTCTATTGGCCTACAATGTGATTGATGAGTTCCAAACGAACCCAGCGCTTGTTCCGGCTAACATCACCGTTCATATCATTCCCAACCTAAACCCCGACGGACTATTCACCGCCACTGGTTTGGAAGGGGAATTTGTGGCCGCTGATATTCCAGCTCGTGACATTCACACAGCCGGCATCGGCAGATTTAATGCCAATGATGTGGATCTCAACCGAAACTTTGGTTGTAAGTGGGCACCGGAAAGTAGCTGGCGCGGGCAGACAGTGAGTGCCGGAACAGCTGCCTTCTCCGAGCCGGAAGCTCAGGCGTTACGGCAGTACGTACGTGACACGACACCGACTGCCGTGCTCTTCTGGCACAGTAGAGCAAATAACGTGTACGCTTCGGAGTGTGAAAATGGGGTGCTTCAGGAGACACTCACTCTCATGAGCACCTACGCTTCAGCCGGAGACTACGGAGCAGTTCCCGTGTTTGATGCCTACCCAATTACTGGAGATGCGGAAGGATGGCTAGCCAGTATTGGCATTCCTGCTGTCACGGTAGAACTTGAAACCAGAGACAGTATCGAATGGACTCGTAACATCGCAGGAATAACGGCTGTGCTTGACCTCTACTCGCAGTAGAGACCCGGAGTAAAATCGTAGAAAAGTGCGCTGGCTTTGCTGGCGCACTTTTCTTATCCAAACGTTCATTCTGACAAGCACCCGGAATGCTACACTTAAAAGACTTACTCTATAATTCACTTTCACTATGCCCACCTTCTTAAAAAATCGTTATGTGCGCTTTATCGGTATTGTAGTCGCTGTCTTGATTGGTGGACTCGTTCTTGTGTTTGTTACCACCAACTTATTAACGTCTTCCACTGGACTATCATCAAACAGTATTGCTTTTGCTCCAAGTATGGAAAGTGGTTTACAAGAACGGCAAGTCCAAAACTCACGTGGTAGCAACGCAGACTCAAGGTTGCTCCCCAGCCCCCAAACTCCGAGCGGATACGCTAGTAATCTTGAAGCTTACGAAATTTCTTCGTATACCGTTAGTGCCCAAACTCGAGAGTTTGAACCACTGTGTGACACACTTGAAACGCTTAAGTCCGCTAATGACATTGAATTTAAATCGTTGAATCGTTCAACAAACAACTGTCGAGCTACTTTTTATGTCACACAACCACAGGTCAACCGTGTGCTAGACACCCTCACCGCGTACGATGGAGTTGAAGTGAACAGAACTACTGAGTCAGTTACTCGCCACCGTGAAGAAATTCAAGGCCAGACAAGCATTTTGCAACAACAGCTAGCTAGTGTGGAGCGGTCTTTGGCTATCGCAGAAACTGAATTTGATGAGATTGCAACTTTTGCCCGCGAAACCAATGATGCGGAAACTCTTGCTTCAGCCATCCGCGAAAAACTGAGCCTCATCGATACTCTGACCCAAAGAAAAATTTCACTGGTTAGCCGCATCGACTCGTACATGCAACAAGCGGCCGACTTAGAGGAACGGCTCAACGTAGTGCAATTTTCTGTAAACGTAGATCGTTCGTATCCACTCTCACTCAATCGAACCTCACGTCAGTGGGAGCGAGCATGGGCCGAGCTAGATGAACAATTTACTGACACCCTAATCGGTCTCACCGCGTTCTTTGGCATCTTTCTTCTCTGGTCAGTACGCATTGTGATTTATGCTTTAGTTGGAATTGTCGTTGTGCGAGGACTCTGGAAATTTGCTCGTTTGGTGTGGAGACGGTGGTAACCGTCTCCAGTCTCTGCAAATACACCCAGGGTGCTAGCTAGAAACGATACAACATATCCACCTCAAACACTCTATGTGTTGAGGTGGATTTTACTACATGAGCCTGAGAGAAATAAGCCACTGCACAAAAAGAGTTTGACAGATATTTATTTATGTGATTATATCTCTACCATGATTAAAGCTATTGTCAATACACTCAATATTACCGCCGTGACCCTTCTGGCTGGAGTTGCTTTGTTGTTCACGAACCTGAGTGCTCAAGCTGCTCAAATACCGGAAACGTACACAAATGCCAATTTCTGGACCAGCGAACACGACCGACCGGTTTCTTTTGAGAAAGACAAGGCGGGAAACTTTTCTGGAAAGACGGTCACGGGAAAAATATTCACTCAAAAAAATATAGTAACCAATACGAATATTCGTTTACAACGTTTTGCTATTGATGAAGCATTTTTCTACATATCAGACAGAGGGATAATTATAGCTGACAACAATGCGAAAGCACTATCAGTCTATCTCAACAGAAATACTTAATGTGCGCTAGAAAAATCCCCACCAGTCGGTGGGGATTTTGTATGAGAAGATACTTTTTTTATACACAATAATCATAGTGGTACGTACTCATGCACATATTATTTTCCATGAAATTTTCTATGTACGTCTCGTAAATGTTTATCAGTGACATGTGTGTACACTTGCGTTGTGGCGATGTTCGCATGTCCGAGCAACGCTTGAACGGAACGAAGGTCAGCTCCATTTTGCAATAAGTCAGTTGCGAAGCTGTGTCGTAAAACGTGCGGTGTAACTTTACGAGTAATGCCAGCCTGAGCTGCATATTTTTTTAACAGACGTTGCACCGCTCGAGGGGAGAGGCGAAGTTCACCTCCATCGTTGGCCTTTGGTCCGTAGCGGATGAACAGGGCGTCGTCTAAATCTTTCCGTTTCTTTAAGTACCTTTCAATACACTCGCGTGCAGAATCTGATAAAAAGACCACTCGTATTTTGTCACCTTTCCCGCGCACGGAAAACTCATCTCGAGTTAGATCAACGTCGTCAATCGAAAGACTGGTGAGTTCTGAAATACGTAAACCAGTGGAAAAAAATAGTTCTAAAATAGCTTTGTCTCGTTTCCCTTCAAGGGTTTTCGCGTCTGGAGCAGACATTAGTCGCTTGAGTTCACTCGAAGAAATCAAATCAAGTGAACGCTCAGGGACTTTTGCTAACTCGATACGTTCGGGGTTGAGTGACTCAATTCCGCGTTTGCGTAAAAACTTCAAAAATGCGCGGACGGCTATCAAGTAGTAGTTTTGAGTGCGACGTTTCATGGGTTCGATTCTTCCACCAACTTTTGTTCCGGGCTGGCGATTGAGATGCAAACGAAAAGTACGCACGTGTTCCTCGGTGAGTTCACCGGGTTTTTTGACTTTGGTAAATGTGAAGAAGCGAACCAGATAGCGGTCGTAGTTTTCAACGGTCTTCACACTTCTCCCCCGTTCGATTTCCAGGTATTCCAAAAATTGAGTTTTCAGTTCCATGAGCGTCATATGGAACTAGTATAGCAATTAAGCACCATCGTTACACGGCGCTAGGTAACCTTGATTTTTCAGGGAAGTATGCTATGATGGAAGGAACCTTCGCAGGTTATCGACCGCACTACGGTGGTGCCGCACTCTTTTTAGAACAGCGGATATCTACACGACCTCTTGCGTAACTAATATACACACCATGCTATCTAAGCGAATAAAAGATAACGAAGTCAAGAAGACGCAACGGCACGAAGGTGACACTGGTTCGCCAGAAGCTCAAGTAGCCTTGCTTACTCGATCGATTGAAGAACTTTCTCAGCATCTTCGGAAGCACAAGAAAGACTTTCACTCACGTCGAGGTCTCCTTCAGATGGTGGCAGACCGCCGCACTCACCTGAAGTACTTGGCTCGAAAAGATGAGGCTGCCTACGAGGCGCTTATCAAGAAACTTGGTCTCAAGCGATAAGCTTAGGCGTTTCACAAACAATCGCTTCCTCTGGGAAGCGATTGTTTGTTAGCAAGAATAGCTATATGATAGAAGGTGCGGAGGCGTTTTACATAACTGAGGAACGCTGTTCCTCACACACTTAATTTACATACAAACATATGGGAGTAATCCGACATCCCGACCAACGAGTCGCGGTAATCATTGATACACAAAATCTGTATCACAGTGCAAAAAATTTATACAAAGCCAAAGTAAACTTCGCTGCCGTCGTTGACGCCGCCGTAAAAGGGCGCAAACTTATACGAGCTGTTTCATACGTTGTAAACACCGAGAGCGGAGAAGAGTCTGCCTTCTTTGAAGCTATGGAGAAAGTTGGTATCGAAATAAAAACCAAAGACCTGCAGATATTTTACGGCGGAGCTAAGAAAGCTGACTGGGATGTTGGTATGGCAGTGGATGCTATCAAAGCCGCTCACAAAGTAGATGCTGTAATACTCGCTACTGGAGACGGTGACTTTATTCCCTGCGTGGAATACGTAAAGAGTCTGGGATGCCAGGTGGAAGCCATCACTTTTGGACGTTCGTCTTCCTCCGGCCTGCGAGCCGTGCTCGATGACTTTATTGACCTAGATGATGATCCGAAAAAATACCTCATTGGGTATCGTCCTTCCAGAAAAGGAGGAAGAAAACAAACACCCCGAAAAAAGACTGCCGCCAGTACTAAGAAAACCAATTCGTCCTCGCCTGAGCCAAAGAACTCATCGAACTCAATCAGTACCGTGGGAACGGACACCGATTTACTCTAAAGGAAATGTAAAAACCCGCGACAATCACTTTGTGATTGTCGCGGGTTTTGCTATTCTCAATCTGTTACCAACCGAGTTTAGCGTGACCGGATATTTCACTCACATCAACTAGATGAAATTTCTCATCACGCTCGACTCATAAATACACACACATGAAAACACAAACCTTCACCACTGAAGTGGCCGGAAAAATTATCACGGCTGAATTTTCTGACCTGACTTCACAAGCAAACGGTTCGGTAATTTTGAAATGTGGTGAAACAACTATTCTCGTCACAGCAGTGATGAGTACTGGAGAAAATCATGAACAGAATTATTTTCCCTTGTCGGTAGAATTTGAAGAAAAGTTTTATGCCGCCGGAAAAATTCTCGGCAGTCGATTCATGCGCAGAGAAGGGAGACCCAGTGACGAAGCAATTCTCTCGGCCAGAATTATTGACCGCACTATCCGACCTTTGTTCAATCAACTCATTCGCACAGATGTGCAAGTAGTGGTGAACGTTTTGGCAATGGGAGAAGAAGACCCCGATGTGCTAGGAGTCATCGGAGCTTCGCTCGCTCTGTCTGTATCAGACATTTCGTGGCAGGGACCAGTTGGTGCAGTACGAATAGGTCGTGACCGGGAGACTCACGAAGTGATTATCAATCCAAGCTATCAACAAAGAGAAAAAGATTTGCTCGACTTTGAACTTCTCGCTTGCGGAAAAGGCGAAACTCTCAACATGATTGAAACAGCTGCGTATGAAATCAATGAAGCAGACATCGTTGCTGCCTTGGATACTGCTACTGCTATTCATACTCAGTTAGTGGCTTGGCAAAAAGAAATTGTTTCTTCTGTTGGAAAAGAGAAGTTACCCGATACACTGTTGGACATACCACAAAAGTTACACACTTTTTTTGCGGATGCTTTTCAGAGAAAATTATCACTCACGATTTTTTCAAACACAGCTGGAAAAGAACACATCTCTGCCTTGAAGAAAGAATTTCTCTTGGCTGCTACCGAAACTGCATTGGATACAAAAGTAGCGAGCCATTACTTTGAACATAAGATTGATGAAGAGCTGCATCGCGGAGCACTCGAAGAAGGGAAGCGAGCCGATGGCCGAGCGCTGGATGAAGTGCGTGAACTCTACGCACAAGCTGGCGGTGTGTCTCCGGCCCTGCATGGATCTGGTATTTTTTATCGTGGTGGGACTCATATCTTTTCAGCTCTCACCCTCGGTGGACCAGAGTCAGCCCAACTCGTCGACTCGATTGAATCACAAGATTATAAAAAAAGGTTTTTGCATCACTACAACTTTCCACCATTTTCAGTCGGAGAAACCGGGCGAGTTGGTGGCTTCAACCGGCGGATGATTGGCCATGGTGCGTTAGCTGAAAAGGCCCTTATTCCGGTCATCCCCTCCCAAGCAGAATTTCCCTATACTATACGACTGGTCTCAGAAACCCTCTCGAGTAACGGTTCGAGTTCAATGGGTTCTGTCTGTGCGTCCTCATTGGCTCTGATGGATGGTGGCGTTCCTATCAAGCGACCAGTGGCGGGGATTGCTTCAGGCGTTATGATGAGTAAAGACAGATACGTACTTTTAACCGACATCCAAGGACCCGAAGATGAATTTGGTGATATGGATTTTAAAGTCGCTGGTACCACCCAGGGAGTCACTGCCATTCAAATGGATGTGAAGGTCGATGGAATAGCCATTCCTATCATAGCTGAAGCGCTAGAAAAAGCTCGGCTGGCTCGGCTACACATTCTAGACACCATGTCTCAGACTCTGGCTACGCCAAGAAAAACAATTTCACCACGTGCACCACAGATCGTAGTGCTGCACATTCTTCCTGAACAAATTGGATTGGTGATTGGCGGTGGTGGAAAAACTATTAATACTATCAAGGATGAAACTGGGGTTGAAGACATCACCATTGAAGACGATGGGGCAGTATTTATCAGCGGCAGCCATGGCGCAGCTGAGGTGGCAGCACAGCGAATTAAACAACTTACAAAAGTGTACAAGGTGGGAGAGAAGCTAGAGGTAACAGTTGTAAACATCACACCCTTTGGAGCCTTTGCTAAACTTGATTCATACAATCAAGGATTGATTCATATTTCTGAAATAGCTCCGTTTCACATAGAGTCGCTGGAAGGCATACTGACTGTAGGGGATGTTGTACCGGTAGTAGTATCAAAAGTCGAACACGGGAAAATTGGCCTTTCCATAAAACAGGTGAATCCTGACTTTACAAAAGAAAAAGGTGTAGTGCCCAGCAAAATTGAGAAATAGTGAAAAACTAATCACTTCTGCGTTCAATTCGTGCGATACTAGTACTAATGAGCGATGAGCAAACTAAGCCGCACTCAGCCATTAGAACGTTTGCGAAAGACCTGGCTACGGCGAGAGGAAGAAAAAATCAGGTGACACCTGACGGTTCTTCTGCTGACACGAATAAAACTAAGAGTAAAATACCGACGCCGCCTTACCAAAACTTCAAAGCCCAAGCACCACAACAGACAACTCATACGGAACCGGACATTCTAGCGGTAGAAAAAAACCCCGTTCTAAAAGAAGAGCCGGTAGAAAAAAATACTGTGCACACGCAAACAAAAATACCTGCTTTTCATGAACTCAAAAAAGAAATCAGGGAGGAGGTTGAAAAAAATGCTCAGCCGGTAGAAAAAAAATCGCCTCAAAACAAAATTGTTCCAAAGATAACAGTGAACAAAAAATCTAGAAAACCCGCTCGGGCAAATATTGGCTATGACTCTGCTATTATCACAGACACCAAAGATAGCCCATTTAATCTTTTTGGTG
>Ga0307932_1000730_pt1 | contig 13560 bp, 10 predicted proteins | sample OrgLakmetageno48_FD_201843 | JGI IMG/M metagenome (GOLD analysis project Ga0307932, IMG submission 201843) | Saline water microbial communities from Organic Lake, Antarctica - #48 | ecosystem: Environmental > Aquatic > Non-marine Saline and Alkaline > Saline | place: Antarctica: Organic Lake...
TGGATTCAGTTTTTTTATTACTTTTTATTTAATCGTTAGTTAAAATAAGACTGCTTCTAACATTAATGCAAATGAAAATTAGGTTAGAAATAAAATCTAAATATTAAAAATTAAGCTTAAACCATACACCCCAAAAAAAGATCGCTTTATCTTTGAATAAAAATTAAATTTTCACGGTTAATAAGATTCTCAGAAAAAACATTTTATATTATAAAAATAAACTATCCCTTCAAATCAAACTCATTAACTACCAAGATAAAGAGTTCTCTATTATTAATCAATTCCCTCTGACAATAAATTAACTCTTTCTAAATTTAAAAAATATCAAACTATTTATTGACTCTTTTAAAAGATCAATTAACTCTGACAAAAAACCGCTTTTGAAAATCCTTCCAAAAGCGGTTTTAAAGTTATAAAGTTCTAATTTACTGAAATATTTTGAAATATCTCAATGAATTGTTTTTCTTTCTCTTTATCTCTTAATTCGACTAACTTTAAGCCACTCAATCATCGATTGAAAAAATTAATTCACAATAAACAAATCAGTTTTTTTATGCACCAAAATTTACAGGTTTGAGTGAAGCTTGAAAAAAATCTAATAGCGTATGAGATGTACTGAATAGTACATTGAGAAGCAACAGGGAGCTCAACAAAAAAATGCGTCAAATATTAAATTTTGTCTCTAAATCCTGTTCCAGCAGGTATCAACTTTCCAATGATAACATTCTCCTTCAACCCTCTCAACGGATCACATTTACCTTGTATGGCAGTATTGATTAAGACCTTAGCTGTTTCTTGAAAAGAAGCAGCTGACAAGAAACTCTCAGTAGATAAGGCTACTTTGGAAATTCCAAGCACTAATCTTTCTCCTTTGGCTTCTTTTTTCCCAGTTTTTTCGGCATTTCTATTAACTTCTTCAAATTTTTCCATTTCAACAATGTCACCTTCCAATAGTTCTGTTCCCCCAGAATTAGTGATTTGAATTCGAGAAAGCATTCTCCTGACAATAATCTCAAGATGTTTATCGTTGATTCCTTCTCCCTGGGTTTGATAAATTTCTTGAACTTCTTGAACAATATATCTGTGCAAAGCTTCCTCACCGTTAATTTTAAAGAGTTTCTTGAGATCCAGGTGTCCTTCGGATAGGATTTGCCCCTTGCAGACTCTCTCTCCTTTTCCAACTTTGATATTGATCACTGCAGGAATAGCATATTCTCTGATATCAGCATCAGCCTGTTTGCCCTTACTTTTTTCAGTTACAACTTTTTGAACTCGGATTATCTTTTGTTTATGATTTTCTTTGATCTCAATAATTTTACCGTCAAAATCAGAAATAATTCCCTCAGTTTTAGGAGCTCTATTTTCGAAAATTTCCTCTACTCTTGGCAAACCTTGAGTAATATCAGTTCCAGCGACACCTCCAATATGAAAAGTTCTCATAGTCAACTGTGTTCCTGGTTCACCAATTGATTGAGCAGCCACGATTCCAACAGCTTCTCCTAATTGAACCAAATGGCTTCTACCCAAATCCAAGCCGTAACACTTTTGACAAACTCCTCGATGAGTTTTGCAAGTAATCAGGCTTCTGATTTTGATTTTTTCCACTCCAGATTTCTCTATTTCCTCTGACTGTTTGTGATTAATTAATTCATCCTTTTTGGCAATTTTTTTATTGTTTTTGGGATTAATCACATTTTTTACTAAAACTCTACCAACTATTCTAGAAGAAAAACTTTGACCAATTTTTTCAGCATCTTGAGCATACATAAAAGTTCCTTTTGAGTCACCGCAATCTTCTTCTTTAACAATTACGTCTTGAGCCACATCTGCTAATCTTCTGGTTAAATAACCCGCGGTTGCAGTTCTCAGTGCAGTGTCTGCCATACCTTTTCGAGCACCATGAGTAGAAATAAAATATTCCAAAACTCCAAATCCACCTTTCAGGGAACCTTTTACTGGCAATTCGATGGTTTCTCCAGTAGGACCCGCCACCAAACCTTTCATTCCCGCCATTTGGACTACCACTGATTCAGATCCACGTGCCTTAGAAGTGATCATAGAAGCCAAAGAACTTTCAGGATCAATAACTTTTTTTACTTCTTCGGCAATTTTATTCTTAGTTTCGTTCCAAACTTCAATTACTTTGGCTTTTCTTTCTTCATTAGTTAAAAGTCCTTCTTCATATTGGCTATTAACCTCCTTAACCATTTTTTCTGCTTCAAGAATCAACTTTTCTTTACCTTTAGGAATCGTAATGTCTTCCATCCCCAAGCTAATTCCAGATCTAGTTACATGTTCAAAGCCTAATCTTTTTAATTGATTTAGAAAATCAACCGTGGCTTCTTTTCCTTCTGATAATAAAAACTTAGCAATTAATTCCTTCAAACCATTTTTATCTAAAGTTTTATTTAGATAGCACATTGATTCTGGTAAAATATCATTTAAAATAGCTCTTCCGGCTGAAGTTTCATATTTTTCACCCTTTTTTTCATCATATAACAAAACTTTTGCTTTTAAATTAACAATTTCTGCTTGATAAGCCCTAATTAGATCTTCTACTGAAGAAAAGTATTTATTCTCACCTTTCAAATTATCTTTAACTTGAGTTAAATAATAAATTCCAAGCACAATATCTTGAGAGGGATTTACTATTGGCTCACCACTAGAAGGTTTTAATAAATTTTTGCTAGAAAGCATAATTTCTTCACATTCTTTTCTGGCTTTTTCTGTCAATGGAACATGCACGGCCATTTGGTCACCATCGAAGTCTGCATTAAAAGCAACACACACTAAAGGATGGATTTGAATAGCCTTACCTTCGATTAGCTTAGGCCTGAAAGCTTGGATTGATAATCTATGTAAAGTTGGAGCTCTATTAAGCATCACATACTGATGATCAATGATTTTTTCCAACATTTCATAAGCTTCTTCGGTTTCATCGTCTACCATTCTACCAGCTATTCTAACGTTATGAGCATATTCATTTTCAATTAATTTATTAATAATAAATGGTTTAAATAGTTCTAAAGCCATTTTTTTAGGAATACCACATTCATCCAGTTTTAAATTTGGGCCAACAACAATTACACTTCTTCCAGAATAATCCACACGTTTACCTAGTAAATTTTGCCTGAAACGCCCCTGTTTTCCCTTAAGCATATCTGCCACTGATTTCAAAGCTCTATTTTGACCAGTAGAGGCGGTTACTCTGGTTTGGTTTCTTCTGGTACTATTATCCAATAAAGCATCCACTGCTTCTTGTAGCATTCTTTTTTCATTTCTCTGGATAACTTCTGGCGCTCCTAAACTAATCAATTTTTTCAAACGATTATTTCGGTTAATAATTCTTCTGTAAAGATCATTCAAATCAGAAGTAGCAAACCTCCCACCGTCTAATTGAACCATCGGTCTGATATCTGGAGGAATTACTGGAATGACTTTTAGCATCATCCATTCAGGTCTTAATTCTGCTATGTTAAATCCTTTAAATAATCTTAATCTTTTTATTATTTTTTTTCTATCAATAGCAGTTTTTTTATTGATATCTTTTTCTAAAAATTTTATTTCTTTATCAAGATTAATCTCAGCTAGTAATTTTTCAATCGCCTCTGCCCCAATGGAAGCCTCAAAAACTTGTCCAAATTTTCTAGAAAAATCATAATATTCAATCTCAGTTAAAACTTGCTTTACATATAAATTATTTAGTTCATCTTCAGTTTGTTTAAATATTTTTTTCCATTTATCTTTATCTTCTTTATTCTTTGCTGATTTAACTTGTTTTTTACAATCATTAACCAGGCTATCGAAAGTTTCTTTTTTAGCTTGTTCGTCAATAGAGGTAATTATATAACTCGCAAAATAGACCACTTTTTCTAGAGTTTGAGTCGGTAGATTTAAAGCTAAGCCAATTTTAGAAGGAAGCCCTTTTAAAAACCAAATATGAGAAACTGGAGTTGCTAAAGCAATATGCCCCATTCTCTCTCTTCTAACAATTGATCGAGTTACTTCCACTCCGCATTTATCACAAATAATCCCTTTATAGCGAATTTTCTTATATTTTCCGCAATAACACTCCCAATCTTTGGAGGGTCCAAAAGTTTTCTCGCAAAACAAACCGTCCTTCTCAAATTTTTGAGTTCGATAGTTAATAGTTTCTGGCCTAGTTACTTCTCCGCTAGACCATCCTATAATAGTCTCCGAAGAAGATAATTTAAGCTGGACCGTGTTAAAATCAGAGATTTTAATTATCTTATTGTCAGCCATTGATTTTCTTTAAATATAATTAAGTTTAATTCTTCTTTTGAAAAAGATTTACATCTAAAGCTAAAGCTTTTAGCTCATTCACTAAAACATGAAAAGCTGCTGGGATATTTGGATTACTTATTTTTTCTCCCTTAATAATTGATTCATAAGCATGAGATCTTCCCAAAACATCATCAGATTTAATGGTCAACATTTCTTGTAATACATGAGCTGCTCCGTGACCTTCTAATGCCCAAACTTCCATTTCTCCAAATCTTTGACCACCAAATTGAGCTTTTCCTCCCAATGGTTGTTGAGTGATTAAAGAATAAGGACCAATAGAGCGCATATGCAACTTATCTTCAACTAAATGATTTAATTTCAAAATGTACATATAACCAACGGTAGTTTTTTCATCAAAATATTCTCCATTTTTTCCATTAATTAATTTAATTTTACCCTTCACTGGAAGACCAGCTCTTTTCAGTTCTCCTTTTATCTGGTCTTTAGTTATTCCGCTTAAAGATGGCGTGGCTGCTTTATAACCCAAAACTGAAGCTGCCCAGCCTAAATGAATTTCCAAAATCTGCCCTAAATTCATACGAGAAGGTACTCCCAATGGAGTTAATATCAAATCAATTGGAGTTCCATCTGGCAAAAATGGCATATCTTCTTCATTAGCGATTCTAGAAATTACACCTTTATTTCCATGTCGCCCAGCTAATTTATCTCCAACAGAAATTTTTCTTAATTGAGCAATAGAAATTTGAATTTGTTGAATGACTCCTGCTGATAGCTTGTCGCCTTGCTCTCTAGAGAATATTTTTATATCAACTACTTTCCCACTTTCACCATGTGGTAAATATAAAGAAGTGTCTTTTACATCTCGAGCTTTTTCTCCAAAAACTGCCCTCAGCAACCTTTCTTCGGCAGTCAAATCTCCTTCACCTTTCAAGGTTACTTTTCCGACTAAAATATCGCCCGAACTTAATTCTGCTCCAATTCTAATGACTCCAGTTTCGTCTAGATTTTTCAACCTATCTTCACTAATATTTGGAATATCTCTGGTCACAATTTCTGGACCAAGTTTGGTATCACGAACATCAATTTTAAAGTCTTCAATGTGAATAGAACTATAATTATCAGTTTTTAATAATCGCTTGGAAATGATAATTGCATCTTCAAAATTATAACCCTCCCAAGACATAAAAGCCGTTAAAATATTTTGTCCTAAAGCTATCTCGCCATTTTCAGTTGAAGCACCATCGGCTAATAAATCACCTGGTTCTACTTTCTGTCCTTTATTCACTCTCGGAATTTGATTCATACAAGTATAACCATTGGATTTTACAAAATTCTGTAAAACATAACTTCTCTTCTTATTTTTAGAACCTTCTTCATATTTGACTACAATACGGTTGGCATCAACTTCCACGACCGTACCTGATTCTTTGGCTAAAATAACTTGCCCCGAATCAGCTGCCGCCTTATCTTCAAGACCAGTCCCTACTAAAGGAGCCTGTGGTTGAATACAAGAAACTGCTTGGCGTTGCATATTTGAACCCATCAAGGCTCGATTGGAATCATCGTGTTCTAAAAATGGAATCAACCCAGTAGCAACTGAGATAAATTGTTTGGAGGAAACATCTGAATAATCCACGTCTTTAATCGAACAAGTTTGAGGCTCACCCTTATACCTAACATCAACTTCCTCTTCTAAAATATTATCAAACTCATCCACTTCAATTCCAGCATTTACAATTTTAAATTTTTCTTCTTCTATGGCATTTAAATATTCTACCTCAGTTCTAACAAAGGTATTGACTTTTATTTCTTTTTTAGTAGATTTTTTAATTCTAGCAATATCTTCAGTTTTAATTGAATCACCTTTTTTAAATAATATTTTTCCTTTATTGTCTTTGACATCTTCTCTTAAAATTCTTCCGGTCCATTCTTCTTTGCTGTCTTTAACAGAAATTTTATCAACTACGGGTCTGTAGGGAGTTTCCAAAAATCCATACTTATTAATCTTAGCATAAGTTGCTAAATGACCAACCAAACCGATATTCGGACCTTCTGGTGTTTGAACAGGACAAATTCTTCCATAATGAGAAGAATGCACATCTCGAACTTCGAATCCAGCTCTTTCTCTGGCTAATCCACCTGGCCCCATAGCGCTAATTCTTCTTTTGTGTTCTAATTCTGCTAAAGGATTTATTTGATCCATAAATTGCGAAAGTTGAGAAGAAGCAAAAAATTCTTTAATAACAGTAGCTGTTGGCCTAGGATTAATAAGCTGCCCTGGCATTACAGTAGTGACATCACAAGTGCTCATTCTATCTTTAATGTTTCTAGCCATTCGAGCCAGACCAACTCTCACCCTATTTTGAACCAACTCACCTACACCTCTAATTCTTCTAGATCCTAAATGATCAATATCATCTGGCTCTGCTTCGGGATCATTATTTAAGTTAATAACTTCCTTGATAATCATCACCAATTCGTCCTTACTTAAAAGTCTGTCTTTTTCGTCAAATTCATTTTTATTGATATTCAATCTGGCATTCATTCTATATCTACCAACTTGACTTAAATCATAGCGGTCAAAGCTGAAAAACATTCCATCGATAATCTGCTTGGCATTTTCTTGGGTAGCCAAGTCGCCCGGACGTAATCTTTTATAAATCTCTTTATAAGCCTCACCTACAGTTTTAGTAATATCCTTATTTAAAGTTTCTTTGATGTATGAAACTTCACTATTATCAACATCCTTAAATTCTTTAAGAATAGCTTCCTCCGTTTCAAGACCAAAAATTTTCAACAAAGAAGTCACTGGTAATTTTCTTCTTCTATCAATTTTAACCCAAATAACATTGCTATAATCGGTTTCAAATTCAAACCAAGCTCCTTTATTGGGAATAATTTTAGCTCCGAAAAGTTTTTTACCTTTTTGATAATTCATACTAAAAAAAACTCCTGGGCTTCTGATTATTTGAGAAATTACTACTCTTTCAATTCCATTAACAATAAAAGTTCCTTTTTCAGTCATCAAAGGAAAATCAGTTAAGAAAATTTCCTGTTCTCTAACTTCACCTGTTTTCTTGAAAAGCAAAGAAACCTTTACTCTTAAAGGCGCTTCGTAGGAAACATTTTTACCCTGAGCTGTAATCTCGTCATATTTAGGTTCATCTAAATAATAATCTCCAAAAGACAACTCCATTTCTTTATTAGTAAAATCAGTCAAAGGAGAAACTTCCTTTAAATTTTGCTTTAAACCTTCTTCTAAAAACCATTCGTAGGAATTTTTTTGAACCTCAATCAAATTGGGAAGAGAGACCATAGAGTTTTTTTGGAAAAATTTTCTTTTTGAAAGACTCGAATGTTGACTAAAGTTTTTTTTAACCATAAGTTTTTTGAATTCTGTCATATTTTTTGTGGAAATTGATTTCAAGGCAGTCAAATTTGAAAACAATTTACCGCTTAATAAAGATTATAAAGAAAAAATAAATCTTAAAATTAATAAAAACTAAAGAAAATCAATGCTCAATTGATTTTTACTTAAATTATTTTACAATTTAAAATTTATATTCATCGAACTTATTTTTCAGACGAAAAGATAACCGTAAAAGCAATCTTCCCTAATTTTTTATCTTAAAGTTAGTATACAAATAAAAATTTATTTTGTCAAGCAAAAATCAAAAGTCTTTGAAACAGTTTCAATTATCCTCCTGGTAGTAAGACCGGCTTTTTTAATTTTTACTTCAGATTTTTCTAAATCCGTTATCTTTATCTTATTCCTATTTAGAATTTTATCAAGGTTTTTTAATAACAACAAGGATAAATTATTTTCATCTTGCCAAATTATTTTATCCACTATTTTTCCATTCTCTTCTAAAATCATCGAAATAGCTAACCTCTCAACGTTAACTTCTAACTTCATTTTATTTATAATTAATTTATTAAATTTATTCAAAAAAACTGATTAATGCTTCATCATCAGAATTTCCATAAACTTTGACTTCGACTGTCTTCTCTTAATTTTTTCAATCTATTTTAAAGTGAATTCAATCTTGAGATATGACCATTAATAAGGAAATATAAGTGTTTATTCACAATAAAATTCCAAAAGTGTTCCTTATCAAAAGATACTTTGCTGAAATTATCTTGTACTACAGTCAAACTAAATTGCAACAATTTTTCTCTTGATAATAGTCCTTTTAAAACAACAACTATCTTTCTTATACACTATCTTAACCACTTTGAAAACATTTCTTCCGTAGAGATAACAACTAACTTCTTGTTCCTTTTTTTGTTGTTTGAATAAAAAAAGAATGCGATAATAAAATTCCCTGTGAAAGAGCTCCCTGTAAACATAGACGATATATAACCGTCGCTTCAATCTCTTCTATTATATTTCTTAACTTTGACGTTTTTAATTTCAAAGCTTGCTTTTTTTAATTTTAGTATAAATTCATACATACTAAAATTAATAAAACTAGAGTCAAAATATCAATAAAGACTCTTTTGTTTTTTTTCAAATCAGAACTTTCTTCTAAGACTTTTACGATAACATTTATATAAAATTTCAATTCAATCTTTTTGTTTTCTTAAGATTTAATTGGGAAGCGAATATTTTCCCGATTATAAAAACCTATGGCTAATGAACTTATAATCAAATACTTCCAGTAAATACAATAAAATGGAGCACTTCCCCGAGTATATCTTAAAATTTAATTTAATTACCACCTTAATAATAAATTTAAATCAAAGTATTAGTCAAACTATACAGAAAAACCTTAGTTAAATCAATCTAAAACAAAAAAATGGTTATTAAAAATAGAAATTTATAAAAAACAGATTGAAAGATTGAATTTAAAAGATTATGAAAAAAGGCCGTTTCTCTGTTGAGGCGTGCCTTTTAATTTTTAGAACTTAGTCGAAATTAGACTATTCTTAATTTTCTTTTTCTGACTTGATCAGGTAAAAATTCAGGGTTAATAAAACCTTGTTCTGAATTCTCGAAAATAGTTTCTTCGTCAAAACGAGCTTCATAAATATTGGTCCCGCTGAAATTACATCTAATAAACCTTGCTCCTCGAAAATCCGCTTGAAAAAATTGCGCATTTTGAAAATTAACCTCTTTACAGATAGCACCCCGGAAAGAGGCACCTCTTCCGTGAAAACCAACAAAATTACTCTCCCTTATTAATGTCTCTGTGAACACTGACTTCCAACCATCAGCATAACTAAAATTTGCTGTTAATATTTCGGCCCCAGTGAAAATTGTCCGCCACAAAGTAGCAAACATGAAAGAAGAATCAGTTAAATCTCGGTTCTCAAAGTCTATGCCCGAAAAATCACCGTGCGCTGCATTTCTACCCATCATATTAATTTTTGAAAAAGCAACTTCTCTCATATCTCTAAATTTAAAACTTTCTTGAAAAATTATTTTTCCGCTAGAACCCATAACAACCTCCTTTTAAAAGAATTAAATAAAATCAATATTACTTTATTTTTCAAAAAGCTAAAAATAAAAGATTAATACATTCCAGTAAAAATTAAATAAAACTCAATATTTTTACAAATACAAACCGAAACGCAACTTAATTGCTTTAGAAACCAACTCTTTCAAGTTGTTTGTTTCCTTCTCACTACAGAGCGGGCGACCAGAATCGAACTGGCGTCAACAGCTTGGAAGGCTGTGGTAATAGCCACTATACGACGCCCGCAATAAAATAACAATTTTTATTTTACACTAAGTTTAAAAACCTGTCAAATTAACGAATTAAACCACCCAAAACCCAACCCAAACTCTATATGATAAATCATTCAAAACTTTACTATAAATTGAGGTTATTTTTATGAAAATGAGCCTACAATTAAAAAAAGAATTGATTAAAAAAGTTAAAGATAGATATCTGATATCAGACAAACTAAATAAAGGAAATATTTTGAATGAATTAGGAGCTAATACAGAAATGAATAGAAAATATTTGACAGGAAGATTATCTCCTAAAATAGATTTAGACTTTGTTAATCTCATCAACCGGAAAGAGACGGTCCAGAGGTAATTGCTAAATTAAAAGAAATCTGGGAAATTTTTGATTACCCTTGTGGGCAAAAATTAGCTTTGATGTTGAAAGAATATCTTGAGTTTTAAGAAAGGTTTAAAAAAGGAGAGGTCTTTTTTACTAATAAGACAGGCACTATGTCGAAAAAACAAATCCCAATTAAAACTTCTTCTTGGAATGAAAAAAGAATAGGGTTTGGAGAGTTAGATAACTTAACTCATCGTGGCAGCCCTACTTCTAAAGAATTTGTTTGTTTTTTAACTTATACCGATATAGTTTCTTAATGAACTGAGAGTGTTGGCGTGATGGATAAAGCACAAGTTCGAATTAAAAAATTTAGACTCATATCAGAAAGTTAATCGGTTATTCTAGATTAGATATAAATTACCAGTTGAAAGTTTTAAATAGTCTTCATTACAATAAATGGAAATTGTTTAAAAGATTCTTTATTCTTAATAAAAAATTAATTTCAAAGAAAAGAGTAAACACTGAAGATTTAATGTTTTCAAGACTCCCCATCGAAGACTTTTAGAAAACAAAGCTTATTCTAAAAATCGAAAAAAGGCTTTGAAAGAAATTTATTTTAAATTTAAAAGAAATATTGATAAAAAATCAGTTATTAAAACCTAGTAATTTTAGTTGTTAGTCAAAGTCAGGTTTTCGATGATGTATTCCGCCACTAAAAAACAAAAGCCTCGGATTGAGGTTTTTGCAAATAAACAGTTTGATAATAATGTTTCTATCTTTTTCTCCATTGAGCAGCTCTTCGAGCCTTTTTTAAGCCTGGCTTCTTTCGTTCTTTCTTTCTTGAATCTCTTTTTAAATAATCTAAATCTTTTAAAGCTCTATGCAGTGCATTATCATATTTCACTAAAGCTCTTGATAAACCAAGTTTAATAGCATCAGACTGACCTCTCAAGCCACCTCCTTTAACCACTGCTGAAATTGATAGCTTGTTTGACAATCCCGTGGCTTCCAAAGGGGCATTAACAGAATTTTGAAATTCCTTAACAGGAAAAAATTCTTCTATTTTTTTTTCATTAATAGAAATTTCAGCCTTTTTTGTTTCTGTTATTCTCACTCGAGCAACGCTTTCCTTTCTTCGTCCAATTCCTTCAAAATATTTCTCAATTTTTTTAGTCATCTAGATTATTTTAAATATTTTAATTGAAAATTTATCATATTGCTTAAAAGCAACGCCTTTTATTTCTTAATTTTATCTTGATAAGGATTTTCTTCCCCCTTGAAAACTCTCAATCTTTTTAGAGCTTCTACACTAAGCTTGTTTTTCGGCAACATTCCTTTGACCGCTTTTTTTATTACCAAAGTAGAATCTTTTTCCATCATTTCCTTGAAGGTTGCTTGATAAATTCCGCCTGGAAAACCAGTGTGTCGCCAATAAATTTTCTTATTTTCCTTATCACCAGTAAGTCTAACCTTATCTGAATTTATAATAATAGCCCAATCCCTTCCGCCAATTCTAGGCTCAAAATCAACTTGACTTTTACCAGATAAAACCTTAGCGATTTTCACTGCTAATCTACCTAAAATTTCACCCTTAGCATCAAATAGAATAAACTCTGGAGTATTTTTTTGTTCTGAATTATTGTTCATCTTTCTTTAATTAGTTCTTTTTAATAACTTTCTTTTTATCAATTTCTTCTTTTTTAACATTTTTTTTCTTATCTTCCTTTGGCTTATCGGTCCATTCTATCATTGCCATTGGAGAAGCATCACTTTTTCTGTTCATTAATTTGATAATTCTAGTATAACCTCCTTCTCTCTTCGAAAGTTTGACTAAAGCTAAAAGTTCTTTGACTGATTTTTCTGGTAAATCCTTCTTTAATAGTCTGATCTTAGCCACCATAGCTAAATTATCCCCCCTCAAACCTCTTTTAGCAATGGTTATTTTTCTTTCTGCGAAAGGCTTCAATTCCTTAGCCTTAGCTAAAGTGGTGACAATTTTATTCTTATCAATCAAGCTAACTAATAATGTTCTCATTAAAGCTTTATATTGATCTTTTTCTCTTCCTAGGCTTCTTCCTTTTTTCCTTTTATTCATACTAGCAATATTTTAAAATTAATCTTCTTGTTTTAAAGAGTAACCCAATTTTTCTACTGAACTTTTTATTTCTTCCACTCCCTTATTTCCCATTCCTTCCAAGCTCCTTAACTCTTTTTCGTTTAATTTAGACACTTCAGAGACTTTCGTTAGTTCATTAGATTCCAAGACATTGTGAATTCTAGTAGAAAGTTCTAATGCAGAAATTTCAAAATCTTTTTTAACATTCTTTGTTTCAACTTTTTCTTTAATTTCCTTCACTTCAATTTCTTCTTCTTTTTCCTTGATATCAAAAATCGCTTCGAATTGTTCCAATAAAACTTGGACTGCTTTTCTATAAGCATCTTCTGGGCTAATGGTTCCATCAGTTTTAATTTCCAAAATAATTCTGTCATAATCAGTTCTTTTACCCACTCGCATATCCTCTACTTGAAAGTTAACTTTTTCAATTGGACTAAACAGTCCATCAATAGCAATTGCTCCCAACTCTTTTTCAAGTCTTTCTCTTTGTTCTACTGCTACATACCCCACTCCTTTTTCTATAGTTAATTCTATCTCCAAGTCAGATTTAGATGAGGTCAGACTAGCAATATGCTGGTCTTTGTTGAAAACATTAACTTCTGAAGTTAATTTAATGTCTTTAGCGGTAACCTCCTTGATTCCCTTGATTTTTAATAAAATTTTCACTTTTTCAGCCTCTCCTTTAATTTCAAATCTTACTTTTTTAAGATTTAGAATTAATTGAACCATATCCTCCTTAACACCTTCTATGGTTGTAAATTCATGAGTTACTCCCTTAACTTTGATTTCAGTTACCGCTGAGCCTTCCAAAGAAGAAAGCAAAACCCTTCTTAAGGCATTCCCTAAAGTAATTCCATAACCAGGATAACAACCTTCAATTAAAAATTTTGAAGTTTGTTTATCAATTTTCTCAAATTTAGGTTTTTGAGGAGAGGTTATTAAAGATAAAGCCATTTTTTAAAATTAAAAGTTATTTAAAATATTTAAATTATTATCTAGAGTAAAATTCTACTACTTCTTGAATGTCAACACTGATATTGACGTCTCTTCTGTTCGGTATGGCAACTACTTCACCTTCCATTTTTTTTGGATCAAAAGCCAACCAACCCGGAATATCTAAATTTTTTTTCAATAAAGCTTGTTTATTTAAAAAGTAATTTTTTT
>Ga0307932_1000732_pt1 | contig 13540 bp, 9 predicted proteins | sample OrgLakmetageno48_FD_201843 | JGI IMG/M metagenome (GOLD analysis project Ga0307932, IMG submission 201843) | Saline water microbial communities from Organic Lake, Antarctica - #48 | ecosystem: Environmental > Aquatic > Non-marine Saline and Alkaline > Saline | place: Antarctica: Organic Lake...
TTGAAGAAATCACCGATATTATAAAAAGAACTGGGTGCAGAGTAGAAGTAACAGAAGACGCGGATACGCTGATAGCTCAAGGTCCGTTTGAGCGCACTGACTTGAATATCGAAGAAGATTTTATCGAAGAAGTCGGGCGGCTTTATGGTTTAGACAAAATTACTTCGGTAGTACCCGATACGACCCACATCGCAACCATTAATGCCAAGCAGTACTACGCGGAGAAAATTCGTCACTGCTTATTGGGGTTGGGATTCTCTGAAGTAGTAACTACTTCTTTTCACAAAAAAGGAAAAATTCAATTGCAAAACTCTCTGGCGAGCGATAAAAGCTACGTGCGAGGAAATTTGTCGAAAAACCTACATCAAGTACTCGACGCAAACTTTTCGCACACCGACATGCTGGGATTACGAGATGTACGTGTGTTTGAAATAGGAACAGTCTTTTCAAAAACGGAAACGGCTATTACCGAACACCTATCGCTAGCCCTAGGAGTACGCACAAAGGGAAATGGCTTCACGGCGCCCGACGAGCGAATCTTGGTGGCGGCCTGCGATACGCTTGAGGAGTTACTCAGCACCTCACTGGAGTGGGAGAAGGAGAAAGGAGTCGCTGAGCTCAACTTGACTCAGGTAATAGAAAACCTGCCAGCCCCAACCGGATACGATGATATTACTCAAAAGAGCGCTGTACAGTACAAAGCAGTCTCACAATACCCAGCCATCAGTCGAGACATCGCCTTATGGGTGTCAGAAGGCGTCAGTGCAGACGAAGTGGAGAAGGTTCTCAATGAACCAGCTGGAGATTTGAGACTACGGAGTGATATGTTTGACGAGTTTACCAAGGAGGGAAAGACATCCTATGCGTTTCGGTTGGTCTTTCAGGCAGCCGATAGAACATTGACTGATGATGAAGTGGCCAAAATAATGGAGTGCGTATACCAAGCAGTGAGTGCTAAAAACTGGGAGGTACGGTAAATGGAGCGTTTTAGTGCCTTGTGAGTGCCCCAAAAGCAGCACTCTTTCCACAAGCAAGCAAGCGTTTAATTTGCTATAATAGTATTTATTAAGTGAACAAACGAGCGTAGCGACTATTGTGAACGTATGTCCCAATTCGCCCCTACCCTAGGACGAATTGCTGGACGAAGTACTAAACAAAGTACCAGACAAGTAAACAAAATCGTAACCGCCAATTGTAAATAGAAATTCTGAATTTCATGCCAGCCAAGAAACCCGCAACTAAAAAAGACAAAGGATATGACGCCTCATCCATCTCGGTCCTCGAAGGGCTCGAGCCAGTTCGAAAACGTCCGGGGATGTACATCGGTACAACCGGACCGGATGGACTCCACCACCTCATTACTGAGGTGTTTGATAACTCGCGCGATGAAGCGATGGGTGGTTTTGCTGACCGGGTTGAAGTAGCATTGCTGCCGGACAACTACGTGCGAGTCGTGGATAATGGTCGCGGAATTCCCGTTGATATTCACAAGCAGTCGGGAGTGTCTGCGCTAGAGACTATTTTATGTACCCTCCACGCCGGAGGAAAATTCGGCGGTGACGAATCGGGCTATAAAGTCTCTGGTGGTTTGCACGGAGTTGGTATTTCGGTAGTGAACGCACTTTCAAATCACCTGATTGCAGAGATTCACCGCGATGGAGCCTATAGTATGCAGGAGTACAGTATTGGTATTCCTAAATACAAAACAAAAAAAGTGGGCCCGTCAAAGAAGCAGGGAACTATCATCACTTTCCAGGCTGACCCGCTGATCTTCAAAGAGATCGAGTACGACTTTAAACGAATCGTAGGACACTTACGTCAGCAGGCGTATCTGGTAAAGGCGATGAAATTGTCAGTGATAGATGCACGAGAGATGGACGAGGATACCCAAAAGCAGCTCGATATCAAAGGAAAGCAGTATCTGGCAGATGAGCATCTAGAGGTACCTCATAGACACTTCTACTTTGAAGGGGGTCTACGCTCATTGGTGGCTTTCAATAACACCTACCAAAAACCCGTTCACAAAAATATCTTTTACGTTGAAAAGACTGACGTTAATTCTGAGGTATTAGGAGTTGAAGTGGCGTTGCAGTACGTGGACGATATCTCTCCGCGAATTACCGGTTTTGCGAACAATATCTATACTCCCGAGCATGGTACGCACATTACGGGGTTTAAAACTGCCCTGACTCGAACCTTAAATAACTACGCCAAGAAAAATAATTTCTTCTCAGTCAAAGACAAAGATGCGGGCTTTACCGGAGATGATGTTTTGGAGGGAATCACTGCAGTAGTGTCGGTCAAGATGCCAGAGATTCAATTTGAAGGTCAGACAAAAGCCAAGCTGGGTTCAGTAGAAGCTCGCGGTGCGGTTGAATCGGTCTTTGCTGAAGCGTTTGCAATGTTCCTAGAAGAAAACCCCGATGATGCAAAAGCGATGATAAATAAGGTTATTCTAGCGGTCAAAGCCCGGAAGGCCGCTAAGGCAGCCAAAGATAGTGTGCTGCGAAAAGGTGCGCTGGAAGGAATGTCACTGCCCGGAAAACTAGCTGATTGTCAGACAAAAGTCGCTGCTGACTCGGAATTATTTGTGGTGGAGGGAGACTCGGCCGGTGGTTCAGCCAAGATGGGGCGCGATCGAAAGACCCAGGCGATTTTGCCGTTGCGGGGAAAAATCCTAAACGTCGAGCGCGCTCGGATTGATAAAATGCTTGCTTCAGAACAGATTAAAAACCTCGTGATTGCCCTGGGGACAGCTATTGGTGATGTGTTTGATGTATCAAAACTGCGCTACCACAAAATCATCATTGCAACTGACGCCGACGTTGACGGGGCGCACATTCGTACGCTGCTGTTGACGCTCTTTTACCGATATTTCCGACCGTTGGTTGACGGAGGGTTTGTATACATCGCACAACCGCCACTGTACAAAATCCAGAAAGGGAAAGACGTGCGCTACGCTTTTGATGATGCAGAAAAGTACAGCATCCTGCGAGATATGGGGGAAGAAGTATCTCAAGACATAGAAGAAGAGGGGGAAGAGGCAGAAGAAGTTGAAGGAGAAGCAGCTAAGAAATCTAGTCGAGTACGAATCCAGCGGTACAAAGGACTGGGAGAAATGGATGCTGAGGAATTATGGGAAACAACCATGAATCCTGAAAATCGCATCTTGAAGCAAGTACAGGTTGATGATGCAATTGAAGCAGATAGAGTGTTTGATGTACTGATGGGGACTGATGTTCCCAGTCGAAAGTCATTCATTCAAAACAACGCACGGACTGCGAATCTAGATATCTAGCCCCTGAGCACTCGCATTTTCGGTAGGCTATAGACCCTTGGTGTGCCACTCTGGTAGACAGCGTTCACCGGTACCGAAGTAGCTACGTTTGAGCCGCAAACACCCTAAGGATTCAAGCTATTTATTCCGCATTTAAAAAGCGACACCCACGGGCGTCGCTTTTTGTACCGCTTAATCTATTAGTCAACAAACGCCACTCGTTGTGAAAAATCGTTATTACTCCGGTCTCGGTCAGGAGTTGTGTTTACTTCAACGGTGAAAGTGTGTGAACTTACGTCGGCTCCGCTGAATCCAACAGTCAGGACAGCTCGTTCGTTGGGCTTTAAAGCTGATTGGGTTTCGGATCGATATGTTTCGCCTCCAGGAAGCCCCACAGTAAATGACCAATTTTTTGAGGTCTTCGTACCAAGATTCTTCACTTCAAATTGAATTGCTCCAGCTTCATTTTCGGCAAGAGCGCTAGGAATAAATCTGTTGTTTGTGATTTCACCAACAAACAAATAACGGGCAGCTAAGTCGGTGTTTCCATTCGGGTTTGAAGTAGGGATTGCGTACACGTACTCTTGGATGTATTCAGGAGCTGGTGGAGTTATTGGAGTAGTTGGTTCAGCAGGAGTAGTAGGTGTTTGAGGTTCTGCAGGAGTGTCATCAGAAACATCTTCTGGTGGTTGTTCATCATCAGTCACCGCCATTTCGTTTGAAATATCGCTATTGAACACAGTCAATTGAGCATTACCGGTTGCTCGCGGACGAGTGTCATTTGTTCCTAAGAAAGAAACACTATAGGTAATGTCCGTGTATCGATTCTTTTCTGAGTCGATGGCTAACGTTGTTGAGTCCACATTTCCTATATTATAGTTGCTCCCACACCGGATGCTTTGTAGACCAGTTTCGCTTACTAAATCAATTGCTACACCGTCTGCACAGTCGTAAGAAAATACGTAACTTCCGTTTGCCCGTGCGGTATTCCAGTTTATAGTTACTGGGTCTTTGGTGTTCGCAAGGAGGGTGGCACTGGTGACTACTAAGGTGTCGATTTCTTGATCCTCGCCGTCTGTTGTATTATTTGTGTCATTTACACTTTCCGCGAGGGAAGCGAGAGAACTGAAAGCGCTCGGCACAACTGAAACTAGTTGAATTGAAGCCCAAGCGATTAAAATGATTATGCCGATAAAACCGGTAATTGCGAGAATTTTTAAAATTGAATTCTTCTTCGCTTCTTTTTTTTCTGATGTGTCATTATTCATAGTGAGAAAACGCTACCACAGCCAAAGACTAATGTCAACACAGTCAATAAGCCAGTGTTTGAAAATGAAACATTGACTTTTTTTTAAAAAGTTGTACACTCTTAAACATTAATTTTATGAATACATTTTTGCATCACGTCTGGGAAAACAAATTGTCTTTTTTCGTCACTTTTTTCGTAGTGTTTTCTTTCACGTACCTGATATTTGTAGCTTTCGATGCTTTGCCGGAAGAGCCAACTCAGGGACAGACGAATGCTTCTACCGAAGATGTGGCTGTCGACGAGGATGTCGCTACGCTAGAAACTGAGGCAGCAGCGAGTCTCCCGATTCAGGATGATGCTAATCAAGTGGCGGTCAGTCCAAGCGCAGAAATGCCGCTCTCTATTTCAATTGCGAGACTCGATAAGACGATTGATGTGTTGAATCCAACATCTCGTACTATTGCTGACTTAGATACGGCGCTGCTGGATGGGGTGGTCCGACACCCTGACTCGGCTACGCTGGCTCAAGAAGGAAACGTGTTTATTTTAGGGCACTCAAGCTATCTGCCCAACGTCTTTAATAAGAACTTCCAAGCCTTCAACGGTATTCAAAACCTAGAGTGGGGGGATATCATTGAAGTTACGTCTGCAGACACTGTCTACGAATACCGAGTCGAGAAGGTCTATCGAGCTCGGGCACAGGACGTGACGGTGCCGATTGCCGGCACGGGGAATATGCTCACACTCGCTACTTGTAATAGTTTTGGTAGCATGGAAGATCGATACATCGTTGAAGCCAATCAAACGGGGAGTCGAGCAATCTAGGTGTTGACAAAATACAATAAGTTTGATATATTCTTTCTAATTCGAGGAGGACTAGTTCTTTCGTTCCTCAAAACTCTATCCCAGCGCGCCTCTTTCAGAAGGCTCATGCATATAATATGACGCTTTACAGCTCTGTTGTGAGCCTGTCTGCGTGTGCGCAGACGTGAGAGTAGGGTGTATTCCTGCCTCCGCCACCAAATCAATTCGGATTCAGACTGACTGTCTCGCACAATCACTTCAATCCGAATTCATTCGGTGTAGGAAATTTACTAAACTTATTACCATTACGTATTTATTGTATGAAAAATTTTATCAAAAAAATCAGCTTACTCGCCATCGCTTTTGTTGTAATCGCCGGTGCCTTTGCAACCCCTGGGGCATCGATTAGCGTCGCTCAAGCAAGTCTTCTCGACGACATGAGTGCAGGTTTTGGTAACACACAATCAAGTCTGCTTGGTGACTTTACTACTACTTCTTATGAACAAACAACTTCATGTGATTTAGGTGCCAGCGCAACGACGATCGCCAATGGCGGAAGTGTCACTCTTAGTTGGGACACAAAAGGCTTTACTGATTTTACACTCAATGGTCAAGCTGTCTCAGGTGAAAGTGGAAACCAAACGTTCACGAATGTCACAGTAAATACCACCTACACCTTTGTAGCGACCAACAGTAACGGTGACCGATGTCAAACTACCGTAGACGTACAGTGTCTACCCCCAGTAGTCGTAGACAAAAAATGTGAACTTGATCTTCACAAGACAGTAAATAAGAGCACTGCCAACGTGGGAGATGAAATAACCTACACTATCGATATAAAGAACACTGGTACCGCTGACTGTACAGGCGGAGGAGTGAAAATCTTAGACGTTGTAGACGCTAACGTGGCCTACAAAAGCCACACGCTTACGAGTAACCTAACAGCTGGATACGGTAATCAACCAGTCTACACCAGCAGTGATCGAACTCTCCGATTTAATGGAAACGACCTTACTCCGGGAGAAACAGGCACAATTACTTGGACTGGAAAAGTAGCAAATCCAACGCAATGTGGTGACTTCGTCGTAAAAAATCAAGCCAAGGCAACCGCTAAAGAACTCAATAACTTCAATACTTGGGCATACAGTGAAACAGTAAAGACTGATATCAATAATGATTGTGTGATTCCCGTGTGTGAACCAGGAGATCAGCACTACAACCCTGAAGGTCATCTAACCGGAAGTATTTACGCCGAAGGAAAAGGACGAGTGACAAACTCATCTGAATACTGTGACTACAAAGTGGGACTGGCTTCATACCAAAGATTCGATAATATTATCGATAATCAGAAACTCTTTGATTCAGCCACTGGCATCGTAGGAGCCAAGAGCTCTTTGGAACTAGCGGTGTCGGTACCGAGCTGTAACTACCAAATTGATCTATTCTACGGACACGTACTAACTTCACTTGATGGTCAACGGTATGGAACTCGATTATTAGATGCAGGGTATCGAAATACTGATAAGCCATACTGTGGAGTTCTAATAAAACCACAATGTCCGTATACACCCAATGACGGTACGGTGGTACAGTTTGGTTCCGAACGAATTTTCAGCAGTCGGGGCGAAGCAAGTTCAAGAACCTCTGCACAAACAGTAAATCTTCCCGCTGGTGAGTACGAAGTTCGTCTGGCTTCTTGGGATGGATATGAAGGACGGCAAAATGTGTCTCAACCAAATGAAAAATATAAAGTTGTGCTCGCAAATGGAGGAAATATTATTACGCAAAGTAATGACACAGTAGATTTAGCTGACAATGTAAAAACCGCTTTGTTCAAGGGACAGGTAAATAATAAACTCACTGTATCTTCAAATGTAACGAGCATATATGCTCTACACTCAGTGTATCCAGATAATTCTTCGCCTAATAGTCTACACCCTATCTGTGCAGTGTTTGTACCTAAGGAAGTAGTGCCAGCGCCGAGCTGTGACCTGTTTACCGCTACCCCAAATACCATCGTGGTAGGAGGAAAGTCGGTACTGAAATGGGAATCCACAAACGCAACCCAAGCGTTCTTGAATAATACAATTGGAGCAGTGGATGTGGACGGAACGTTTGAAGTTTCACCAACATCGGACACTGTGTATCGACTCACATTAATCGGAGCAGAAGACAAGACGGTGGATTGTGAAGTTCCGGTGACTGTCTCTGAAGATTCGGTACCTGTATGTAAATCTTTCACAGCTTCACCGAGCTCACTTCCAGTTGGAGGTGGAAACGTAACCCTTGCGTGGAATGTCACCCAAACAAATAATGTGAGCATCTCACCAACTATTGGTTCAGTATCTCCAGTTGGATCGAAGGTGATCAATGTCACCCAAGGCACAACCTACGTGTTGACTGCAGAAGATAATGACGGAGACAAAGATATTTGTGAGATACCAGTTACCGTAGCAGATTCAGCACCAGTATTTACGTGTGAACAAAATGTAAACTTCTCTGTGTCTGATTCTTCAATCCGAAGAGGGGACGCGGTGACGCTAAACTGGAGCACAACAGGCGTTGATACGGTATCTATCTCAAACATCAACGCTAACTCACTTTCAGGAAACCGATCGGTTTCACCTTCAAGTGATATTACGTACACGCTGACGGCAACTCAGGGAAATAAAACAGTAAACTGTCCGGTTTCAGTCAACGTGTCTACTGGCGGCGGCGGAGGAGGGTCTTCAACTCCACGTTGTGATTTGGATATTTCAGACGATAAAATCAAAGCCGGAGAAGAAATTACGCTGCGATGGGATACCTCACGAGCGACAGAAGTAACTATTGAAGATGATCGAGGAAACGTAATCTTCACCACTGCTGAGTACCTCAGTAAAGATAAAGAAGACTTATACGATGGCTCTATTAAGGTGAAGCCAACTCGAGACACTCAGTACACACTGACAGCGGAACGAGGTTCACGAGACCGAGAATGTGAAGTCGAGGTAGAAGTCGAGGACAACGTGGTTGTGCTGCAAACTCGAGACCAACAGCCACTGGTAGCAGGTATCTCACTGACACAAGTACCGTACACCGGATTTGAAGCTGGGCCATTTATGACGAGTCTCTTTTACGCACTGCTCGTAGCGTGGTCACTCTTCATTACTTACTTGCTCGTCATCCGAAATCGAGTTGCGCCGGCGGCAATGAAGACATATGTCCCTTCATCAGATGTTGTGAGCAGTACCGACTCAATGAAGCAAGCGGAGTCTCGCCGACCTGATGCGTTTGCTCCTTCAGTAATGTCAAAAATAGTTGCGTCACAAACTACCCCAACCAATCTACCGACTGGTATTCCGGTAGCAGGACAAGATGTAATGAAATTTAAGACAGACGCCACTCAAGCAAATCAAGCGACTGACACCGAAGTGACGGCAATTGAGAATCGAGCACATTCGCAAAAAGCGTTGCTTTCAAGTGATGCAGTGCGCTACTTCATAGCTTCTACTGATAGTTCAGTAGAACGAGAAGAAGCGCTTGATCAAATTACTACTGAAGCAAAGAAGACCTATCCACTTGAGGACGGATGGATTGTGATCAACCAAACTCGAATGCAAAGTCTCTGTGAAGCATGTTCATTTTCTGCAACCAAAGAAAGCACAACACCAGCTACTGTACCAGCTGGAACAGGCTCACTCGCTGAAGCAATTGTGACTGGAAATGTAGTAGCAGCGTACCAAATGATTGGTCACCGGCCAATGTTTGCCCTCGCTGACGCTGCTGCAGACCTCGATGCTGTATACCGAAACCGACAAGGTGGAAGTAATGCCGTATCAGAGATGCTGAGTAAAGAAACGCAAAACCTTTCTGATGAACAAATCACCCAAATGATTGCTGCTCTAACCGGAGCCCTCGACGGAACCTACACCGACGAAGCGTCTGCAGTGAAGATGGCCATCATGAAAGCAGTGAAGGTGGCAGCGTAGAGACTCGAAGAATCTCCACGTAACTAGACTCCAAAGAAATGAAAAGGCCGGCGCTTAAGCGCCGGCCTTTTCTGTACTCTATCCAAACTTTTATACGCCTGCTTCTGTCTTTAATTTCAACAACAAATCCTCTAGCGTAATTGAGGTAGATTCCCCCGTATCACGAGACTCAAGGGTGAGCGCATTTGTTTCAATGTCGTTGTCTCCAATCACGATGAAGTAGGGGAGTTTCATCTTCTTAGCTGTACGGATTTTCTTACCCATAGCTTCGTTAGAGGTGTCAATCTCAACTCGGTAACCAGCTTCAGTCAGTGCAGTGTGGATAGTTTGGGCGTACTCATTGTGCGCTTCTGCAACTGGAATCACTGCCACCTGTGAAGGACAGAGCCAGAGTGGGAAGTTACCGGCAAAGTGTTCAATCATGATGCTCATGAATCGTTCCAGTGAACCGGCAACAGCTCGGTGTATCATGACGGGTCGCTGCTTATTACCTTCGTTATCAGTGTACTCCAGACCAAAGCGTTCAGGCATCACAAAATCTAACTGCGCGGTCGCGAGCTGTCTCTCTCGCCCAATTGCGTCATAAAACATGAAGTCGAGCTTCGGGCCATAGAAGGCTGCTTCACCTTCGACTCGCTTGTATGGCAATTGGAGATTTTTCGCAACGTTCTCGAGCATCTCCTCAGCTTTTTTCCAATTCTCTTTATCACCAAGATATTCTTCCGGCTTCGCTGGGTCACTCACTGAGAGCGAGACCCAGAATTTTCCTTCCTCGTACATACCGAGTGATTGATAAAACTCTTTAATAACGTGTACGATATTTTCAACCTCCTGGTCAATTTGATTAAACATGCAAAATACATGCCCATCATCTTGAGTAATACTTCGCACTCGACCAAGGCCAATGAGTTCACCAGCCTGCTCGTCTCGGTACACCATGGTGGTTTCAGCGTATCGAATCGGGAGTTCTTTGTATGAGCGAGGTTTGCTGTCGTAGATTTGAGTGTGGTGAGGGCAGTTCATCGGCTTCATCACAAACTCCATATCGGATTGACCTTTTACTTTGAAGAGTTCATCACCAAACTTTTCCCAATGCCCAGAAGTTTTATACAAGTCACTTTTTGTAATGTGGGGGATAGTGACCTTAGCGTATCCATACTTGGCTTGAATCTTCATGATTTTGTCCACTATCAAGTCTCGCATGAGTGTGCCGTTGGGAGTGAAGAGGGGTAGCCCGGGTCCGACCAGTTCGGAGAAGGTAAACAAATCGAGTTCCTTTCCAATCTTTCGGTGGTCGCGAGCTTTGGCTTGGCGCATCTGCTCTTCGTACGCTTCAAGTTCCTCTTTGGTATCAAACGCGATGCCATAGATACGAGTCAGCATCTGATTTTTCTCGTCACCGCGCCAGTACGCACCAGCGATTTTATCGAGCTTGAACGCATCCATCGCAATCTCAGCTTTGGGGTTTTCCACGTGACCACCACGGCACAGGTCAGTAAAGTCACCACACGTGTAGAGTGTGATAGTCTCACCTTTGCTTTCAATCTCATCAATCAGTTCTCGTTTGAATTGATTATCAGCAAAAGTTTCTCGGGCCTTGTCAGCCGACACTTCTTCATGAGTGAATTCAGTCCATTTATTAATAAGCTTTTTCATGCCTTTTTGGATTTGCTTTAAGTCGGCATCACCAGGAGTTTCTCCAGCAGAAAAATCGACATCGTAATAGAAACCAGTGTCGATAGCTGGGCCGAGAGTAAGTTTGGCGTGTGGATATTTCTCTACCACTGCCGCCGCCAAGAGGTGAGCGAGAGTATGTCGTTTGTGTTCAAGATTTTCGTTCATGTGAGGCGTTTGGAATTAAATAATAATGTACTACTGGTTGTTCCAGGAATTCGCCCTAGGACAGGGGCGAATTCGGAACTAAATTCGTAATAATCGCTTTGCTCATTTACTTATTCATCAGCGGCTTCGCGCCTTTGGCACTGCAGATGCTTCGCTACACCGAAAGAATAATTCTGACTCATTAGTAATAAAAGTACGGTTTGAATCTTACCTGCTAGGGAAAATGGATTGGGGCTATTTAGCGAAACATCTGCAGCCCACCAGGCAAGCCGTTGAGTCTAATAGCACTAATCCATTTTACCGAGGTGACTCTTGCAAAAGAAAAGCCCGAGCAGGTACACAAACTTCGCGTAACTACTCGGACGATTGAGATTGCTCTCTACGCGGTTCCACCGAGTTTCCGTGCGGGTATTCCTGCACGACTCTCATTGTACAGATTAGGAGTTGCCTCACGCCTGCGCTGCTGGATGGTAGCCCAGCACAATCTCTGTTCTTCTATCGTATCGTGGTGGTGAATTTTGTCAATTTATAAGAATAAGCTGCCGTCTTTGGGACGGCAGCTATTTACGAGTCTTCGCTTCGCTTAATTTCAATCAGGGTCGGAAGTAGGAGTAGGTACAGCTCAGTAATGTACACAGTAGAGAACAGTTCAATAAGTTTGCTTTTCAGTTCCTCATGATATTGAATCAGTTCGCGCGTAGTCGCATTGGGTTCAGGAGCAGTCTTGTGCAAGCTACGGCCTCGAACGTGTTCACTAAAGACGAGTAGTTTTTGCAGCTTATCCAAATTGGGCAGCTTCTGAGCGATGAGTATCTGTGCTTTCTTAGTTCGAGTATCCATCTGTTCACCTTTTGTCTTGGTTCGTATCTAACTATGAATGTAAGCCGAAGTTAGGGAAAAGTCAATCTCACTAAGAAGCTACTTCAGTCGGCAGGGGACTGCTGGCTGACCAAGTTCTCGAACTTACTGCTAAAAATTAACGAATTAGCTGCATGGTATGATTATTTTATATTAACTACAAGTAATTTTTCGCAAAATGGAGAAAATTAAACAGATGCCCAGTGAGACCGGGGATGGAATTGCAAAAAAAGTTCGGGCGTTGGGCGCTGCTGCTATTTTTGGTCTCGCTGCCGGTGGTGAGACGTTATCAGCAGCTGACGAAAACAAAGAAAAAGCCCCTGGTAATGAAAACCAGCTGGTGCAAGTCGATGAAAATCCGCGACAACAGAATGCGGCCGAAGAGGAGAGTCTTTATGGTGAGGCTGACTATGAGGCTAAAAGTGTCACACCTTCATTTGTCCAAGAACAAATTAATCGAATTTTAAATCACCCATTAACTGAAATCCATATCGAGGACGAGATTGCAGTAGACTCAGTTGCTGTTGATGTGACGTCGGGCATCGCTACAGCCTTTGTCAGGGTTGGCGCAGAAACTATTCTAGTTGATTTGTCTCGAGCAGTCGAAAAAGTCGATGAGGACCTGGCAGCCAGGCCGTCAGGTGTCGGTGGTCTTTTGATTATAGAACTTGAAAAGCAGGGAGCTATCAGTTTTTCAAGATCCTAACTTGCTACGTCCTGGTCAAAGTACTCGATTGTGGTGAATGCAGTTGAGCTAAGTAGAACTAAAAAACACCTAAAATAATAGTTTAGGTGTTTTTATGTCAATCAGTTAATTCCTCATCAGTTGCGAGAACTTTTGGTTTATCGATCAAAATGCTCAGCTCGTCACTGCGCTTATTAAATGTACCTTTGACTGCCACACAGGTGCCCGGGACGAGTAAATCTTTATGGTCGGGGTAGCCTTCAAGGAAGGTGACCATCTCAATGCGTCCGTCTGGTCAGAGAGTCTCACAAACACCATGCGGTCACCTTTTTCGGTAAGCCGCTCTTTCACTTGCGCAGTAAGACCCGTGGTTATTACCGTCGGGCTATAAAAAAAAGCCGACTCCTGAGAGTCGGGCTTATGTAAGAATCCTACATTAAACATTTTGCAACTGCAAACACATCAATCCCATAGTATCTTGCGTGCGATCGCCTCATTCTATCAGCTTTGCTTTTTGAGAGATTCTTTTTGGTAGTCCAGCCGTTGTTCTTTTTAGTAGTAAATTCAATTACTGTAAACATTCTCTGAAGAACTTCATACGCAATGATCTCACCGCGAAAGACGTAGACGACCGAGTTTTGTTTACCATTGCGGTAATACATGAATCGTACGTCGCCGCACACTAGGTCATCATCATAGTTCTCCCATTTTTGAATTTCAGTTAGTTTCTTTGGTTGAGTCTCACTCGCATCAGCGTTCATGCTGATGACCAACCAAAACAGACAGATAAACAAATTCAGTGTGATTTTTTTCAATTTGGAACTCCTTCTGTGGTTACTCTGATGAATACTATA
>Ga0307932_1000733_pt1 | contig 13525 bp, 10 predicted proteins | sample OrgLakmetageno48_FD_201843 | JGI IMG/M metagenome (GOLD analysis project Ga0307932, IMG submission 201843) | Saline water microbial communities from Organic Lake, Antarctica - #48 | ecosystem: Environmental > Aquatic > Non-marine Saline and Alkaline > Saline | place: Antarctica: Organic Lake...
CTATATGGACAATTCAACCCACATCCAGGATGTGCGTAGTTATCGCACGGACACTGAATAGGTAAATTATGTAACATTTTTTGTTTAGCATGTATTATTGCAGTATTAGAGTTTATTTTTAAATAATTTACATTACTACTGTGGGTAGGTTTTTTTTATCATAGTCATCAGCAATAGTATCTAATTCATCACATTTAGGTACTGGAATGTTTGTAACTGTGTAATCCCCTGTAGCTAGTCGTTTAACTTTATCCTTCATAGTATTTAAAGTAGCTATAGAAAGCGGAGCTCCTTTTCTAGTTAAATAAGTTACTGTAGCTGTTTTTGTAGTACCATATTCACCGTATTCATATCCATACCCATAAGGATCAGAATAAGCTGCTCCATAGCCTTTGTTTACTGCATTAGCGTTATGGTTATAATTGTTATTAGTTTTAGTACTACCATTGGCATTTTTAAGATTAGTAACTTTGTCAATAGGATCAGTTTCACATGCTGTATCTGTAAGATCTTTTCCTTCTAGTATAGCCTTTGGGTAATTAGAGTATTCATTAGGATCTATTAATTGTCCAGTTGCATCTGTTGTCATTAACTTATTGTCTGTTCTAAACAGTTCTACAAATCCATTTAGCATTTTAATAGCAGACTCTTGATCTTCTAATTCTTTTTTAAACACTGTTAAATATTCTGTTTCATTATCTAGAATCTTAAGAGCTAGTACATTATAAAATTGAGTATTAAATAAACGTACAGTTGTCTTAGAGTCCATTATAACAATAAAATTTTGTTTTTCTTTCCTATTCCAATTATCCCAAACCCCTAGAAAAAATCCAGAAGTAATATCGTCCTTACCAGTACCATCCTTTTTAATTACTTCAATGCCGATGTATTTAATCTGTGTAAGCTTGTCCATGTGTTTTTATTTCTCCATAAATAAAATAAGCAAATTATAGTCATTAGTTCTTTTATAGGCTATTGCACGAAAACCAAGTGAGGTTGCCAAATTTAAACTGCCTATATTATCTTCTCTAATTGACATATACACAGCCGATCTCTGTGAAAATTCTTTAGCTCTATAAATTAATTTTCTACCAAAACCTTTTCGCCTAAATTCTGGTTTAATAGTTAAATGACATATCTTGTCTAAGGCTAATTCATATAATAATCCTACACAACCTATTACATCCTGTCCGTAAAGCTCAATGAAGTACTTGACTTTATCGGACAGGATAGTGCTAGGTGTATGTTTAGTTTTTAAGTGGTTATAACTATTTAATAAATCAGCTATTTGCCCAGCTATTTGATATTCAGTCAGTCCGTTATCAAATTTATGAGTCGGAACCGAATATAACGTGTTTTGCCAGTCGTTCCAAAGTGTCGATTTCATCATCAGGGGTCTCTTCTAGAATACTAGAAAGTCTCCCGAGCTGTTGCTGAAGTAGTGCTTTTTTAGCAGCACCCATAGAAGAGTTTCCAATTTTAGTTTTTGCAGCAGCCATGTTTGCAGCTGGAGATATAGGTTTGGTAGGAATAGCTTTTGGTTTATCTGCTAGTAAAGCTTCAAAAGCTTTTACATAATTATCAAATGGTGTGCCCTCAAGCCCAGGTCCAGTATTTACTTCAATAATAAAAGGAACTCCATTAGCATCAGTACAACAATCAACGGCACCAAAATCTAGACCTAGTGCTCTTACAGCTTTTATAGCTTCAACTTCAACTGCTTTATCTAGTTTACTAATTCTAGAGAATCTCCACCCCATTTTATTGGAGCGTACCATCATATTAGCACCCCCAGCCGTAGCATTTTTTGCTTGTCTACGTAGTATTTCTTTTGCAAAATCCTCTTGAAATGGTCCCTCATTATTCTTTTCCCACAATTTTTTCTGACGTGCAAGCTCATCTTCTATAAATGCTACTTCAAAATCTTCTGGAGTTCGTTGAACTTTTTTTACAGCATAAATTACAGTATCTCCAAAAACATGAAACCTGAATTCGTCTTTAATCTCAATCATTGCCTGAAAATAAGCAGCATTGTTTTTGATAGCGTCCTTAACATGTGTAAGTGTAGGGCATACCCAAAACCCTTTACCACCTTGATGATATTTTGTTCTTCCAATAAGCGGTAGTGTAATTTTTCCACTAGCAATATCAGTTTCTACTGTTTCAGTTGGTGAAAATGGGGCTATTGATACATCCCCAGCAAGCATAAGTGCGAGAGCCCCAAGTTTATTGCGGTTAGTCCTGATGGCGTTTGGATGGTTTAATACAATAGTATCTTTTGGAAAAGTTACGTCTTCGTCTGTTTTAGCTCCCCACCCAATAATTAGTTTTTGTTTTTTTGAAGGAATTTTTAAACCACCTGCAATTTTTAAAGCTGCTTGTAGTTTTTCTCCAGTTACATTTGTGGCACTACTGTACGTAATATAAACATCTTTTTTATTCATGTCAAGTCCTTTTTTAATATAATTTAAAATTTTTTTAAACATTGCTGATTCTACAACAAAAGTTCATTTTCTTCTACCCAATTTTTCTTTAAATCTAGCCCTATGCTAGAGATTTTCTTTTTGGGCATTGATAGAATAGCATAAAGCATGTCAATGTGCTTTGCGTATTTGTTATAAGTACTAAGTTTTTTTATATTATTATACCATTTAGTAAGAAATGGTTTGGTAATACTACTTGCTTTAGAGGTATTAAGCATAGAACGCATATAAGCAGAGGATTGAACACATCTTAAATCTTTAGCAATGCCTATTTTGTCCCAATCATCAAACTCAGCCCTATATAAATACTTATGATCATTAAATTCAATACCAGGACTTTTAATATAGTTTAAATCATACCCTTTATCATCCACAAGACTAAACATTTCATCTGCTATGGCTTTGGCAGTACCTAATACAGCCTCCGCTACTGAAGGGTGCATAAGCCATAAACCGCTTAATGTGCGATGTTCTAATCTTCCATCACATGGACGCCATTCTCCGTAATAGCCAAAACCCCGGTTTCCCATAGCCATTTTACATTTTGATCTACGACACTCACCCAAGTCTTGCCCATCCAATTTAATCATAGGTAAGGAAAGTAATTCGTCAAGTATTTTATTAAAAACACCAAACATAAAATGTTTTTGAGGACCAGAAAGCTTTTTGATGCTTACAGGATTTCCAAGATGGATATGTCCACCAACTGGGTAGTCTCTTTGATCATTTTTATAGTAAACTGCAGCTAACCACTGGAAATCTTGGACATCACGCATTAATTCTTGATTAGAAAAAATATATTTTATATTTTGAACCAACCCTTCAGGAGTAGTTGAAGGTTCAGGGCGTACTTCAATCATAGCGCCATCTGATCCTACTAGTCCAGGTTTAGAAAGGTGGTTATTTGCATGCACTACGTCCCCTTTATTATCAAATAAAAGAAATTCTGGGTCTGCACCAATTAGTGTTGTTTGTATTGTTTTGGAAATCCAAATATTATTTTTTTCCAATAGACTGTTTTTACTAGTAAGACTTCGAAAAGTTTCAGGGGTTACGAAGCCAATTCTTTTCATTTCACTATCTGTAAATGAGCCCTGTTCACGTAAATCTTTTATGTCCTTAGAAAAAGCTTGAAAAGTGTCTAAAGACTTTAAATGTTTTCCTGAGACTTCAACACTGTCTCCAAAGCCCAAACTATTTCTAGTAACTGCAGATAATCTTATAAGGTTATTTTCATTACGGTTAGGTTTTTTATTTTTTTCCATTCTAGCCGAAGTTACCAAAATTAGTTCTTTTTTACTAGTCATGTTAATATTTCTCCTTTGTTACTTTTTTACGTATTTCATTATTTCAGTAACTTTGTCATTATCACGAAGGTCTCCCTCATTAAACACCGCGGATAGAGTCTCTGTATTGATTTCAGAATAGGAAGTAGCCCATTTTTTGGCCCATTCAGAAACTAATTGTTTTTCATCGTACTGGCCGAGCGCGTTTACAATATGTTTTAATACTCTGATATGTTTTCTAGATTTCACCTCTTTTTCTTCTTCCACGTGTTTATCGATTGCTTCTATATGCTTATCGATTGTTTGTGTTTTTAATGCATCACATTTAGCCATCCAGCCAGTAAGAAACATTTTAGAAAATTGGGCTTTCAAGAGTCTGTTTGTAATTGCAGGTAATGATAGTTTTTCAATATTTTCTACATCCGCATTTAGTAATTCAGCTACTTCATCAATAGTGTCCAATCTTAGTAATTCTTTGGATGCTTGAATAGTAGCCTTTAGCCCGTCTAGATGATCTTTACTTTCTAAACGTGCTGAAGCTGTCTTTTCTTTAATCACTTTTAATTGGTTTACTTCGACCTCTAAAGCTTTAGCCTCTATAGGTATAATGTTATTTAGTACAGCTGTTTTTCCACTTTTATACTCTTCAACCTCGTGTGTGAATTTCTTTTCCACCAATGCGTTTTGTTCTGATTTATTAAAAGGATCATTTTGTTCTTTTGTAACCTCTCTAAATACTGATGTTAAATCATTGATGGTTTTTTTTTCCAAATTAATTACTTGTGTGCTTTCCATGGCTTTGATATCTGTTTTTGGAATAAATTTATTTAAATCCTCATTCCATACTCTTGCTACAAATCTTCTTCTAGATTCCGCAGCATCCTTGGTTTTGGTAGTTCCTGTCATACTTTTGTCTGATGCTGCAGTGTTTAGGGGTTCCCCCTGACCACCCACTGTTACTTTTTTTTTGTCATCAGTTTGTTGTCTATTTCTGTAAGCATCATTAGGATAAACAGTTGATTTAACAGGCACTTTCCATATTCTTTGACTTGTTAGAGGTAATTTTTTAGTGTCTAGTAAATCCGCCATTTCAGAATTTTCATCAATTTCTTTTGTAAGATCAAAAATACCAGCAGTATCATCTATTAGTGTTTTAAACACTGCGTCTGCTGATTTAATTCTAGGATACTGCCCATCATAAAATAAAGCTGCTGTTTGATTATATCTCCAAAGAGCGTGTTCAATATAAGCTTTTTCTGAAGCAATAAATACTGTCTTTAGTGGTTTAACAAGACAAAATTCGGCTGGTCTACCGTCACGACCAACTACTACTTGATTAGGATTATCAATATTGTAAGCAATAATACTAAAAGTACCTTCTAGCCTATTAAAAGTATCTTCTACCATTTCCATAGTAAAAGGTTCCTTTCCTCCTTTAGTATAATAATCCAGAAGCCTAAAAATAGCTTCACTGTCTACATCCCCGTCTCTTTTACATTTAAGATTTTCAAAAATGATGTTTTGATTTTTTAGAGTACCATTATGTAGTCCAACTATTTTATTAGCTTTAACTGGATGATTATTAACATTGTCAAAAGAACCTCCTACTGATTTTTTACGGCAATGTCCAGTAATAATCTTTAGAGTTGACTCATATTCACGAAGAATTTTCATAAATCCTTGAAAATCTTCCTTTTTACCACCAAAGCGACTCATAAAGGTTTTAGCGTCTGTACCCATTTTTTGTAAAATAAATCTTCCATCATTAAAAAGAGCCGATATTCCAGTAGCATCTTTTCCTCTTTTTTCAGTTTTTTCTAGAATACCAGCTGCAATTAGCAAACTAGCTTTTCTCATCCAATTATGTTCTTCGTTGGTTGAATCATTAAGTTCTCCGAAACGAAGTGCTCCAAGAATTCCACACATAACTAACCTCTCCTTAAATATTATTTTATATTTTAAAAATCATCACTATCATTTAAACTAGTATATTTTCCATAAACTGTACCCGTTGGTACTGTACGCATAGTTGCACGTACAGTGGTTGGCACCTCACGTACAGCAATTGAATCAGAATAATCCAGTTCAACCATCTCAAATGGGTCTTTGTTGTCAAAAGGGTTTTCGACCGGGTCAAATGGACGTTCATTATCAAAGGGACTCGATTGTTTTACTTTTAATTTTTTTCGTTTCTTTTTTTCCCTTACTTCTTGTTTTATATCTTGTTTACTTTTTGATTGCGTTTTACCGACTTCTAAATAAGTACTGTCTCCTAGAATACTGTTTAATAATGCAGTTATAGGTACAAGGCTTATACCGGTTTTTTGTCCTTTAATAATTGTAAAATTTTCTTTAAAAGAGGAAAATATTACAGTAGTCTCAAGCGCAGTAACTAATTGTTTATTTTTATTACTTTGTTCGGTGTAAAGAATCGCTAAGTGCATAGAGATACCATTAGATTTTTCAGGACTAAACACTGGTAAACTATTTTTAATGTCTGAAAAAGTAAGGGCACACACCACTTTATCGTTGGGAACTAAATTTCTTTTACCACGTTTATGGTGAGACATTACAGAAATAAATTTAAATTTTTTATTAAATTCCTTACACAAAGTAGCGATATCTTTAGCTAAACACTCTTCTTTGTTTTCTGTAACTATTAAAGACACAGGTCCTTTAGTTTGAACATTTTCTATTAACTTGTTAATTTTTTTCAAGTCTATTTTTTTAATCTCAATAGATGAAAATTCATCTAATATATTAGATGGTCCTTGTGATTTAATAATTGGACCACCGCAGCCTGGATTAATATCAAATATATGCCTTGGAGGAGCTCCTGGACAATGTGGTCCTATAAATAATGCAGCTTTATTACCTAAAGACCTTATTTCTCCACCATCTTTATCTGCGCCAGTTGTTAGAATTAAACAAGGAGTCCCAGTTCGAATTCCAGTACCTAAATCATCAATTACAATACCAGACTCTACTGCTGTGAATGTCTCGACTAAAGACTCGTTAATACCTAATAATCTATTAATTTCCATTTTAATACTCCCTAATAACCCAAAGTGTTTATTTATTTACTTAAGACTTTTGAGTCATTACTACTTTCTGCTAAATTAAATTTACTAAATACCCCTTTCATTAAATTAAAACAAATCCCAGTATCATTAGTAAGTTCTATTTTTTCTGGTACTGATAAGCCTATAGACCCTAAAGAAGCTTCTAAAAAATTTTCAAGAGAAGCAAATACTAAAAATCCTTCTTTTTTATACAAATAAATAGTAACTGGGTTAGAGTGTTTAAATACCCATAAACACTCTGGATTTTCGATATCTACTATAGCACAAGTAAACGACCCATTCAGTAGTCTAGTTGCAGACTGTATAGCTTTAGTTACCGGATTCGCAATATGCCCAAGTAATACTTTTCCTGACGAGTCAGTGGGGTTTTTATACTGATGAGCATAAAGGTCAATGGCTCTAAAAATAGCCTCACTATCTACTTGCCCAGCTCTTTTGACATTATAATTAGCTGCTATTGCTTCTAATGTAGTAAATACACCATCATGATTACTTATTATACCATTATGTACACCAACTATGTTATTGGTAGTGATCGGGTGATTATTAAGAGGGTTTAATTGTGTACCTAAAGTCTTAGCTCTGCAGTGCCCAAGAATTGAATAAAGGGGTATGTTATCTTTGGTATGTTTTCGTACTACTTCGCGATAATTTTCCAATTCAATGAATTTTTTAGCTGACACATTATGTTTAAAAACATCAGTTGATGTTTTAGTAGTGAATGCTAAGCCAGTCGCATCTCTACCACGAACTTGAGCATTCAAAGTTAATGACTTTAGTGCATTTCTTAGTAAAAAGGAGTTTATCCTATCTTTCTTGAAAAACCCCATTCCAAATATTGAACACATATAATTCCTTTATTTATTATTTAAACTGCTATAACTGAACCAATTTTATCAGCCCACAACATATTTCCATTAGCATAACTATCTTCAATATGTATAGCGACTCTATCAGCTATTTCTTCTTCAGATTCCTTTGAAATTTCTAACTCATTTTTTTCTTTAAGAAGCTTAGCTACACATTTTGTCCACTCTTCAAGAGATGCGGATTTTATAACTGCGCGTGTAGCAATAATTTTTTGTATCTCATACTCAGTAGCTCCTTCTTCAGTAAGCTCCACAGCAAGATCTTTTTCAATATCCTCCCAAGATTTGCCTTCACATCTTCTAATACCACAAGGAGCCTCTGCCAATTTTTCAAGAACCTCATAAGCTGGACCAATCGAACTTAGTATGTGCTTAAGCATTGAAATCATCTCGTACGATTCAGCTACTAAAATATCTGTGTATTTATGTAATTCGGAAGTATCACTAAACCTTCCTGTATCCCGCGCTTCATCCCAAGAAGACGCACCATTCATTATTGCATTCTTGATAATAGTAGATTGTTTTAGCCAAGCCTCGTTACCTGCATCCATTACACCATACCTAGATAATTCCACAGCTTTTATGAATAGTGCATAATATAGACATGAAAAAGCGGCTACAGCACTTGGAGACAATAACCCATCCATTACTCGTAATTCAACATGTAGTCTATTAACTTGTCCACTACTATCAAATCCACAAAATTTATAATTAGCTAGCCCATACTTGGTTCCACCACTTTTTTGAACAATAGCATCTTTAACTTTTCTCATATGTTCTGTTACAGCCGGGACATCAAGAACAGACATTCTAAATTTTTCCCATCTAGTAATATGTGCTGGGTCATCTAAACCAACCGACATCCAAGTCATGGCGTTTTGGTAACGTCTAATCAATTGATGGAAATTAGCCAATACAATTTCAGGAACAGATCTTTCTAGTTCATCAATTTTTGAATTAGAAGAAGGGTCCAATCCTTTGACTTGCCCATAATAAGATGCTAATCCATGCATATGAATACTACATCTTTCATTTACATAAGCACCACGAGCAACAGCATTATTAATAATTTTATCAGACATCTTGAAAAATTCCCAATAGTCTACTCTTCTTCCAGTAGTTATAACTTCCATTCCTTTTCCACCTAACAAAGATCCGTCTGTTACAACTTTATGTACTCCTGATTTTGCAATTTTACCATAAGTTCCACTAGGATTAAATTCATTAATGCACGCGGATCTAATTGCTTCAGGGTTTTTATTTGGATCAAATCGGTACTGGCAATCGTTACAATTCATTTTAAAATCAGTACATGTACTACACGCTGATACGTAATTTGAACAACTATATGTAGAACATAGAAAATCATACTTATCACAAGCAGCACACATTTCATCGGTGCATACAGAAGAATCAAAATTTTTACACTTTGTAGTATTTTTGTCTGCGCTACATGTTTTCTCTCTCAAACATTTTTGCCAACAAGTTAGTTCTTCTTTACCAAAACTTACACAAGGACAAGTAAAACTTTTACCTTTACAAGTACCGTTATCTTTGTCTGGTAGATTAAATTCAAATTCCAAACCAACTTTTAGTAGTCTGGGTAAAGACCTTCGCCAATAAGCAACATCTGCGGCGTTAAGACAGTCTCTAATTGGATGTTTGGTGAAAGTGATGTCGTTGTTCATAGGTATTCCTCCAGTTTAATTCCATTCCTTGGTCAATTAGTTCTTTATTATTAGACAAAATAGTAAATAATTTATTAATTGCCTTGCTGTTTTTATTAAAATCAATCATTCTAGTTATATCATTATATATACTATCCAAATATGTTTTAGCTCTATCTGTGTTTGGAGAGCATATAATTTCATACATAGTCATTATTCTTGGTGTATTCGGGTACATTTCTTGCAAACGATCATCATTATTCATAAAACTTAAGTGTTTAAATTCATTAGTTATAGACTTCACTTTAACCATGAGGTCAGTAATTACAGTAGATCCTAAAGCAATTAATCCTAATGTTAGATCAGGATGTCTTAAAAGACTTCCTCCTGGAACTCGATATTCTAAAGTTCTATGATCAATTCTAAAATCACTGGGTTTACCATAAGACACATATGTATTCACTCTTCGTTTAAAATCAGTTACTTCTTCCGCCATAATAGCTGGAATACCTATATAATAATCTAGAGCTCTCATTATTTTTTTAATAACCACTAGTCTATCTGATTTTCTACCCAGCATCTCTTTAGGTAATCCGTAGTGTAAATGAAATCCCGCAGTATATCCTTCATAACTTGAAGCTGCATGTAGTATAATATCATCAGGATTATGTATTGAATTTGTACTTAAAAGCTTTTTTGTTTTCACAATTAGTTTGTAAATATTATTAGTAAGATCTTGTGGGGTTAATGTTGGTTTAGGTCTAAATTCTGCTAATATTCCATCATTACCAACTTCACCAAATTTCTTAAAAAACATATAAGCCCTAAGTAATTTTTTCGATTGTCTATCCAATAAAAAGAATTCTGGGTCACATCCCAAAGTTATAGTTTCTATTTGCTTAGGTATGTATATCGGAGTACGTTCAATATTTATTGTATTAAATGTTTCTTCAGTTACATAACAAACACTACTATCTTGCTCTGAGTCATGTTTAAATGCTTCTGATATTTCTAATACCACAGGCTTACCTTGAACACAGGTAAATGGGATACGTTCTCCTAGATTGCGTTGTAAATTAGTACGTAAAACCTTAGGTATTCGGATCATATGATTCTCATTACCATATAAACCCATTTGTTCTGTCATTGTGTTTGAAATTTTTATTTTAAAATTATCCAAATTGAAGTCCTTTATTTTTGTGCTGACTTCTGTTTTATAATACGTGTTGATCGTAGGATAGCATTTCGAGTCCCAATCTCTTATAAACTTTACTCCTACATTCTCCGTACTTAGAATAGAATTGATTAACTAATACACCTATGCCTTCATCGACATAATCATAAACAATTGCGTCCTTTTTATCTTTGTGAAAACGCTGAATTCTGCCTACTAACTGTTCTACCCTAGCTTCTGTTCTAAAGGGTGTTGTAATAAATAACCTATTTAAAAAATCAACATCAAAACCTTCTCCAAGTAATTCTGAGGTTGTTATTAGTACCGTTATTTCGTTGTTGTTAAATGCCTCAATTTGACCATCAATTATTTTCTTACTATAATTTCCAGTAGCAACCCCTGTCCTACTCCACTCTTTTTTAATCATTTCATGTAGCAAATCACAATGGACTTTCCTCCCAGAAGCTATGATACAAAAATTACCTAATTTAGCTTCTCTTACTACATCCTTCACTATTTGAGCATTACGCTTATGATTATATATAATATGATTTTTAAAGATAGTTGGAATATCATTACCATCTACTTTATGTAAATGCTTAATAGCTGTGTATATAATTTTAGGAGATATAATACCCTTATGTGCAGCAACTGTATCTTTAGTAATTTTTGATCTTATAGGACCTAGACATTGAAACATCATAGACTCTAACTTGTCTCTTCGATAAGCAGTAGCTGTTAGTCCATACAAGAAATAAGGGTTTAATTGCGAGATAACCGATAAAAATGTTGAAGCTGGACAATGATGACAATTTGAACTTAATATCCCATTAGCAATAAATAAGTGCTGTTCCGTGGTGAAATCATATACTGTTGTACTTTTGTTTATTATTTCTTTGTTTAGTACTCTTACACATCTATACGAAATGCCACGAAATTTTATTATTTTTCGATATTTACTAGCTTTGTTTAACAGCTCTTTTAATTTTTGTTGTTTTCTTGGCATGGAAAATCCTATTTTTTTCCAAAATAAAAACGCATCATAACCAGTCATTGCCAGTCTTAAATGGTCTTTAGATGGTATAGGAATTAATCTACCTATAATACCAAATTTACGTAATAAGGACTGTATATCTTTAATAAAATCTTTACCTGCCATAGTTATTGTTATTTGGTCTGTCACACTGCCTTCACAATCAAAAGCTACTTGTAAGTAATTAATTATATCTTCGTAACTTCCATTCATTATTATATGAGGAACTCGAATGTTTTTTGATTTGTTACCTTTTGGAATATAACGATGCATATCTGCAATAGACTTCTTTGAATAACTTCTTATTATTAAATCTCCTCTAGCACAGTCGCTAAAGTGTATGTTATGATCATTATAGATTAAAGTGTTTTGCCACATTTCGGATAAGAACCAATCTTTATCTTTTGTAATACCTACCTGAAGACACCTTAAATTCTTTTCTATGTGTCCATCACACGCTATTAAAGACAGTAATCTTGCTTTTCTTTTTCCTATATTAAATCTCTCTGTATGTGGTGCATCTTCCTTCACTAATAAATAATCATTTTTATTTATATTTTTTATTTCTTCAAAAGTTACATCTTTTTCATTGAAAGGCTCCCACGAATTAGTATGTTTATTAATTGATACTTTATTTCTCGATATAAAAGGTAATTGATGTGTAGGCGTACCAACGAGTTCTTCTATAGAACATCTCAGTTTTACTAACGAATCTGTTTTTCTTTCAAATTTATTAGTTACTTTTCCAAAGGTCGTAACATCTCCATTTTTTACATTTTCTATATTACAAGAAGTACCATCAAGCATGGTTATTTTAGTACCAGCTATTAAACACTCATCCAAGACAACAAGACCAAAGTGATTTTTTAATTCACTTAATTTTTCAATGTTTCTTACTAGTGTAGGAATCATTCCTATAGTAAGTACTTTACCAATTTTCCATTTTCCTCCTCCAATCATACCGATATCATCTTCTTTAAGTCCTGGTAAAAATTCTAAACACCTTTCATAAGTTTGTTTAAATAGTCTATCTGTATGAGTTAACCATAATGTATTTTGTAATAGTACAGGAATTAAACTTAATCCCATAACAGTTTTACCACTCCCTGGTGGAGCCACTAAAACTCCTTCTGGCCCTTCATGTAACAATTTTTCTATAGCAGGTTGTTGGTATTTACGATAATTTATTTTAGATCCGTCTAGATACCCTATAAAGTTCATAGCACGTTCATCACTTATTTGAGTCGGTAGCCCTAAAGCATTTAAATGCTCTAATAAAGGACCTCGCATACCTCTTGGTATGTACATGCTACTATCCTCGTCAAATTCATAATTGCATAGAAATTCATCAATCTTATAAGTACTTTTGCCCATTTTCTCTGCGTCTACATACTTAGGATTATTGTGCTTTAATTGTTCAAGAAGAATTTCTTTTATGACTGGGTGCGGATCTTTAATTTTAATTTTGTTGCTTATTATTATTTCCAAGTATTTTTTCCACCGCTTCAAGGAACTCTGCGTCAGTACTCATTAATACAGTAACCGTAGCATTAGCTTTAAGTTTTAAATTATTTGCCTGTTTAATTTTATTTTGAGCTTTTCGTTCCTTTTTTGATTGATTCTTAATTTCTTGTACAGTTTGATACCCCGGTTTACACTGTAATCTGAATTTAGCTAAACAATTTAATATTTTATCCGTATCTTTGTTTTTTGTACACTTTGTACATATTTCGTCATCACACAGTATATTATTAAAAAATGCGGTAATTAAAAGTGTATTTCCCTCAAAATCTGGAACTATCTGATCTTTTAATATATCATGATTCTCCATCATTTTAGGAAAAACTACATTAGTAAATTGTTCTGGATTGTTTTTATACAATACACCATAACAAAATTTCGGGTTACTTCCAATAGGACAAATACCGCA
>Ga0307932_1000735_pt1 | contig 13496 bp, 12 predicted proteins | sample OrgLakmetageno48_FD_201843 | JGI IMG/M metagenome (GOLD analysis project Ga0307932, IMG submission 201843) | Saline water microbial communities from Organic Lake, Antarctica - #48 | ecosystem: Environmental > Aquatic > Non-marine Saline and Alkaline > Saline | place: Antarctica: Organic Lake...
TTAAGTTACAGGGTGCTCACGTCGCCAACTTTGAAGAGAAGCCATTGATTAGAGAATTTGTCGCTGCGGGCATCTATTGTTTTGACCCCTCCGTCATTGGTACTTTGCATCCACCCCAGCACCTTGACATGCCAGACTTGATTGGAAGGCTTATCGAAGTGGAATCACTAAACGTTGCTGGGTTCCCGATACATGAGCAGTGGGATGATGTGGGTCAGCTCAAAGACCTGGAGCGGGTAAGGTCTCATTGGAAGGGGGCTTCAGGGTGAAAAATACTATTTTTGTTTTGGGTGCAGGCTCCGCTGGGACTCGCCACTTTGAAACTCTAAATAAACTGGGAGCTGAAGTGCGCATACTCAGTCGCAGGACTGACGAGGATGAACTCCAAAAAAGGTTCAGTTCATCGCAAGGCTGGGGTGACGCTGCATCTATCATTGTGGCAACGGAGTCTTACCAACATGAAAATGCACTGCTAGCTATCGCAGAAAGTGGATTTGAGGGTAGCGTTTTAGTAGAAAAGCCTGGAATAGCGAACGAGAATAATCTTCAGAAAATGAAGAGGCTTCACGTGAAGATTGCGTACAACCTCAGATTTTTGGAAGGCCTTGAGTATGTCAAAGCGGAAGTTGATGCGAGTATTCCATTGACAGCCTCGATAGTGTCCAAATCAGACTTGACAACTTGGCGAAAAGATTGGTCCAGACCGGATCAATACTCTCGGTCCGCTGCCCTTTCAGGAGGGGTTCTTTTTGACATGTCTCATGAGCTGGATTACGCTATCGACATTTTTGGAGTTCCGGATTTCCTTACAGGGGTAGGTGGGAGGCTTGGAAATGTCACGATTGACTCCGATGACAGCTGGAAAATTGTTGCGAGTTACAAAAGGGGGCTGGTAGTCTCAATCGATCTTTCCTACTTGTCGCATCTGAACGATAGAAGTTTGGGTGTCCAACTGGAGAATAAGACCGTCTCTCTAAATCTCTTAACTGGACATGTTGAAGACTCAAAATCAGGGCAGTTCTCCACCAACGCCATATCTTCTACATACGAGCTAATGATGAGAAACTGGCTCGATAACGGTGGGAGTCGCTTGCCTAGCATGGAGGACAACTTAGAGACGCTCAAACTAATCAAATCGATACGCAGACTTGAGGCCGTCAAGAGATGAGTGACTTAAACCGGCTTTGCACTATTTGTGCCAGAGGGGGGTCTAAAGGAGTTCCGGGAAAAAATTTAAGACCCTTGCTTGGAATTCCTATGATTAGTCACTCTATACGGCAAGCTTTTACAACTGGCCTCTTCACCCAAATAGCTGTCTCGAGTGACAGTTTAGCAATCCTAGAGGTTGCCGAAAAAGAGGGCGCCCTGGCAATAAGGAGACCTGCTCATCTCGCTCGCGACCTATCTCCTAAGACGCCTGCCATCCTCCATGCGTTGAATTCCGCGGAAAAGTTAGCAAATGCTAGATTTTCCACACTTGTTGATCTCGATGCTACGTCCCCACTCAGGTTAATTCAAGATATTTTCGAATCTGTGGAAATGCTTGAGTCCCGTAACCTAGAAAGCGTTTTCACCGCAGCAGAATCTGGAAGATCGCCGTATTTCAATCAAGTTATGAGGCATGAGGGAAAGCGCTGGGGCGTTGTAGTAGAGAGTTTGGGGGAGGTATTTAGGCGCCAGGATGCACCTGCAACATTTGACATGAACGCCTCTATTTATGTTTGGAGTCGAGATGCTTTTGTTCGGGATCCAAAAGTATTTTATGAACGAACAGAGATGCATAAAATGCCTCAGGAAAGATCACTGGATGTTGATTCTGAATGCGATTTCGAGCTGGTTGAGTTCTTGATGTCAAAAAGGTATAAATCAAAAGGTGTGAGCGGATGAACAAAGAAAGCAAGTTGGGTGACCAAGTTATTGTTGTCACTGGCGGCCAAGGTATTCTCGGGAGTCAAGTGGTAAAAACGCTCTTGAAATCCGGGGCAACCGTTTGCTCCCTAGACGTTTCTCGATCTTTGAACGCTGGCCCAGGTAAGGTCTCTTCGTCAACCCATCATGAATTTCATTGCGACGTTTCTCAAAAGGGTCAAGTTTTGGAGACAATTGAAAGAATTGAGAGTGAAATTGGACCCATCAGTGGTCTTCATAACAACGCAGCTACTAAGACATCAGATCTAACTCGGTTTTTCGCTTCGGTCGAAGACTACGATGCTGATACTTGGGCCGAAATAATGCAAACCAACGTTGCAGGAATGTTTTTTGTCGCTCAGGCCGTAGGCTCTCTGATGGCATCCAGAGGAATTGGGTCGATTGTACAGACAGCCTCGATTTATGGCGCGACTATGGGGCCAGACCAAAGGATTTACGAGGGCTCTGAGTATCTGGGGCGACAGATTTCGTCGCCTGTGAGCTACACGGTGTCCAAGGCCGCGGTTCACGGACTTACCAATCACCTAGCTACCTATTGGGGCTCGTCGGGCGTGAGGGTAAATACCGTAACTCCTGGAGGAATTCGTTCGGGCCAAAATGAAGAGTTCGAGGCGAAGTATTCCCGAAGAGTGCCACTCGGTCGAATGGCGGAAGCGACGGAAGTGGCCAACACGATAGCATTTTTGCTATCTAACGAAGCGTCATACATCACTGGGCAAAACTTGTTTGTTGACGGGGGGCTTAGCACCTGGTGATTGCGATTAAATGCGACAGTGGTCATTTGGACATTGCGTTGGGATTAGCGTCGCGCCTGAAGAGAGAAAACGAAGCCCGGTATCAAAAAAAGTTCAGCGTGATATCAAGAACTGATCAACAACGTGATGAAGATGCGACAGGTGGGATTGGTCGAAGATATCAGCAGCCAATGGGTGGCAATTTTAACGAGATGTCTCCACCTAATTGGTGCAAATGTCATTCAATGATTTGGAGCAGGAAAGTAATCGTGCTCAACTAGATTGAATCCCTCGCAACCCAAATTGATAGCCTATTTCACACTCTCAAGCTGCTGCTTGATCCATTCGTAAGTCAGCCCAACTCCTTGCGTCAGGGAGACTTGGTATTCCCAATCTAGGACCTGGCGGATGAGTCTGTTGTCAGAATTTCTCCCTCTTACCCCTGTAGGCGCATCAATTTTGTAGCGTCGAGTAATTGCCTTGTCTTCGACCGCCGCCGCCATGTCCACAAGCTGATTGATTGAGACCATCTCGTCGGATCCGATGTTGATTGGTCCCGAAAATTCTGACTGCATGAGACGCTTCGTAGCCTCAATGCAGTCGTCTATGTAAAGAAAGGAACGTGTTTGCATTCCATCACCCCAAATTTCCACCTCACCATTATTTTCTTGCGCCCTCAAGACCTTTCGACAGATTGCCGCCGGTGCTTTTTCTCGGCCCCCATCCCAAGTTCCTTCTGGCCCGTATATATTGTGGTATCGGGCTACCGCTACTCGGATGCCGTAATTTCGACTATACGAAAAATAGAGCCTTTCAGAAAAAAGCTTTTCCCAGCCATACTCACTATCAGGATTAGCAGGGTACGCGCTTGATTCCTCCAAATTTGGATTGTCAGGATCCATCTGGTTGTGTTCTGGATACATGCAAGCACTGCCCGAATAGAAAATCTTTGTCCTGAAGCCGTCTCCAAATCGGTTTTTTTGTTTCTGCAATGAATCGAGGACATTGAGATTTATCATTGCCGAGTTGTGCATTATGTCTGCATCATGGTCCCCACTGAAGACAAAACCCGCACCGCCCATGTCGGCCGCAAATTGGAACACCTCATCGAAGTGGTCATCATCAAAGTGATTAATTACAGAATTCACCAAGTTGGGATCTCTGAGGTCACCCAAGACGAATTCCTGGGCAGATGTTTCAGAAAAATCCGGAAGTTTGAGGTCAACGCCAAGCACTTGATATCCGTCTGCCACTAGATGTTTAACCATGTGGCTGCCAATAAATCCTCCTGCTCCCAGCACCAAAGCACGCATATTTAAATCTCCTTAGTCTTCTTACCCCAACGATTCTCTCACACCAGTCGGACCAAGCTTGCCGGTTCGAATAACTTTCTAGCTGCATGAAAATGATCAAAGGTCCCATTGCAGAAAGCGTAAGAGGTGAGAGTAAGCACCGCAGGTGCGCAGGATAAATGGTCTTTGATTCGAGCGGAACTAAAATTTAGGTGAAATTTGAGCGGGCTTTTTATTGACAGTATCAAAGTTTTCTCTCAGGCCAGTTAGCAAAGCTAAGAAATTCGCATGTACGACTGCCTACATGACTGGCTCAAAAGAGGCGCCTCCATCCAGCTTTCCTTGCGGCTCGTTAGGGTAACTCAGACCACAATTTCATTCAGAAGCAACACAAGAAAGGTAGGCGAATCTGGAAAAGGTGAGCACTCAATAAGGGCTCAAAAACCTCTATCGAATTGGGAGAATGAGAATTTTGCTGCTGACAATTGCTTCCTATATTTATGGACGCCAAAGGGTTTTAGCTCACCGTACCTTCTGTCTTGAAGGGCCGGCGCAACTATTCCCAACACGGTCGCACAGCGCAACATGAAATTCAATCGGCTTTTCAAAGTCCTAACTGGATGCGCTGGTAACGTCGTTTATGCGAGTGCGAATAGTGATTTTTTTGGAGTGTTCAGTTCTTCCTCCCTATTTTCCCCATTTACTCTTTACGGAGGTCCTGTCGCCATGCGGCGGACACGGCATTAGGGGCACATCTTCCAGCACACGGGTTCGGGAGGCACGTGTGTTGCTGGCGTGGAAAGGCCCAGAGATTATTTATAGAACCCCATCACAATCTGCCGAACGTCTTCCGCATTGGCCTTGAGCTCTATGGTCTTGCGGTTTGTCTTAGCGTTTGCAGGGTCTTCTGCTATTACCAACCCTTGTTGAATGGCAGTCTTTACTGATCGAACAGTGATTTCTCTCACCGCAACCCCTGAATCCTTAAACCACTCATCACAGCAAGCTGTTGAGGTTTGAACAGGAATAGCACCCATAGCCATGGCCTCCAGCATTGAGGTGCTGATGCCATCGCTTTCAGATAGACCAACATAAATCTTTGATTTAGCAAATAGCTCGAGCACCTGCTGGTGACTAAGTGAACCTTTGGCATGAGCGGTGATGTCCAGCCCAGTTTCGTGTCCCACCTGCCTAGCGAGTTTGATTACAGATTTGTTGGCTGAATAGACAACGAACTTATAGTCACCAAGTTCTGCAGCTAACTCTCTGACTGCTTCCAACGACACCTTGGCTCTTCCCACCCAACCGTGGTAACCCTTGAGGGCTATGGTCTTGCGCTTATCTGGAGGTAGTAGTGGCATCGAGAGATCAGCTTTTGAGAAACCACCGGCGTTTGGAATTACCGGTAGTGCTTCGCCGGTGAACCCAAGCTCTCTTGCCAAAGTTACGTCCCTGTGACACTCTGCCGAATAGGCATCTGCCAATTTCAGCAAGGCTTCCAATTTAGCTCTGTGCTTGGGGAACCTCTGGAACCAGAAGATGTCACTGCCCCAGTTGGTGGCAATGAAGCGGAGTCCCCCGGGCTTGTTCTTTGAAATCGCCCTGAGGCTCACATAACCGGCATTCTGAAGCTCAAGTGCATGCAGGATGTCAGGTTTATGTCTCTTGATTGTCCAGCGAAGCAGGGTTCCTCTAAAGAAGTTGTTTGTGAACTTATCCAGCATCCAGAGCGGTAAACCAAACCACTTGCCGAGGGGAACGATTTTGTAATTGGCAGTCGTATTGCTCTCAAGCAAGGTATTTAGTTGTGGGTGAATTCTTCTGTTTGGGGAGCTAGGAAAAAGGAGAAATTCGATTTCTTTATCGCTGAATTGCTCAAGCCACCTAGCGGAGTGGATGCTGTCGAGCATGCAGATCGCTACCGCGGTCTTTTCAGGAATCGAGTGCATCCTCCGAGCCTATCCTCAATAGCTGTTCAGGTTGGCGCACGCTCAGGTGCCATTGTGCTTGCACCTCCAGACCGGTCATGTGGAATCTTTGGCTTAAAAAGTTCAATGGGTGCCAGCATGTGTCTTCAAAGATCGCAGCGGCGACATCAATCAAAATCCGGACTTGGTAAGTGTAAAGAAGCTTAATTTCTTCATGGTGCTAGCCTCGACTCACCTCCTTCGGGGTAATCTGTTGCTATGCAAATTTTACCAAAGAAAATCGCGGTGTTCACTGGTTCTCGGGCTGAACACGGCCTTCTTTACTGGACCATGAGGGGAATTCGAGAGCACCCAAGTCTAGATTTGCAACTAATCGTCAGTGGAATGCACCTATCTTCCGAATTTGGAAACACAGTGGATGAGATATATACAGACGGTTTCCATGTCGATGAAAAAGTTGAGATGTTACTTGCATCAACCTCAAAAGTCGGAGTAGCAAAGTCAATCGGAGTGGGTGTTATCTCATTTGCAGACACTCTTGCTCGCTTGGACCCTGACTGCCTGGTTATTCTGGGAGATAGGTTCGAGGCTCTCGCAATTGCGCAAACTGCCACTGTTTTGGGGATACCAATTGCCCATATTCACGGCGGGGAGCTTACAGAAGGGGCTTTGGATGACTCCATACGCCATGCGATCACAAAGATGTCACACCTACACTTCACCAGTGCTGAGGAGTATAGAAAACGAGTCATTCAAATGGGTGAGGACCCAAGCCGGGTTTTCAATGTAGGTGCCCCGGGTGTTGAAAATATTCGTCGAACTCAGCTCTCGACCAAGTCTGAATTAGAGAAAACTCTGAACTTTGATTTTGGTGAGGCACCGCTTCTGGTGACCTACCATCCGGTAACCATGCAAAAGGACGGTGGTCTAGTTGAGTATGAGAATTTACTAGTTGCCTTGGAAGAAAAGCTGGTAGATCACCAAATAGTTGTGACGTATCCAAATGTAGATGCGCAAGGAGCGGTGTTTGCATCTTTGCTCGAGGCATTTGCAAGTAAAAATCCGGAAAGCATCTTCTTGGCGAAGTCGCTTGGTCGCATCAACTATCTAAGTCTTATGGAAATTTCGGGAGCGGTTGTTGGAAACTCCTCTAGCGGAGTTATTGAGGCTCCAGCCATCGGCGTTCCCACCGTTGATATAGGAGCCCGCCAAAACGGGCGAATTAGGCCGAGTTCAGTCGCCCACGCCGAAGGTGACCTGGACTCAATTCGCTCAGCCTTGGCGACTGCATTATCAGACACACACAAACAAATTTCCAGGACCACCACTAATCCTTTCGGAGACGGCACCGCCTCAGAGAAAATTGTGAGCACGATAGCGTCAACTGACTTTCTAAAAATCCTGCAAAAGAAGTTTTTTGATTTGGGAGCTTCGGAGTAGTTTCGTTTTTTGAATTCGGGCCACCAAGCCAATGAAAACAAACGATTGGGTCTGAATCGGGCGAGCTGATGCTCTGGATTATTGCTGCAATTGAATGTGTCAATAAGACCAAGCTAAACACGGGTATTGTCTTAGGTACTTATTACGTGGCACTCAAGGAGAGCTGAAGATGAAAACCTACGTTATTGCCGAAGCCGGGGTAAACCATAATCGGGACAAGTCGATGGCTCTCAAGTTAATTGATGAAGCCATGCGCTCAGGTGCAGATGCGGTTAAGTTTCAGACTTTCAATGCCGACAAGGTAGCCTCAAGTTCAGCGCCTAAGGCTTCTTATCAAAAGAAGAACACTGCAAATGATGAGTCTCAGCTGGCCATGCTCAAAAGCCTGGAGTTGCCGCTGGAGTGGCATCTTGAGCTTCAAGCTCATGCACACGAAGTCGGAATTGAATTCCTTTCAACTGCCTTCGATCAGGACAGTCTTGCCTTTCTCGAAACCTTGGACCTTCCCTTCTATAAAGTCCCATCGGGGGAGATTACTAATGGGCCCCTGCTGTTTAGCTTTGCCCGGACTGGAAAGAAAATTGTCCTGTCAACGGGCATGTCGTCCTTGGGTGAGGTAGAGCAAGCACTGGCCATCCTGGCCTGGGGGTACCTCCAGAAGGTTGACCCAGAATCACTAGAGCAAATCTGGAGGCATTGGGCAACCGTCGAGGCCGGCGCTGTCGTTGCAGAAAATTTGACACTTTTGCACTGCACCTCACAGTATCCGACACCCATTGAAGAAGTAAATTTGTCGGCAATGGGGACAATGTCCAAGGCATTTGGATTGCCCACCGGATACTCAGACCACACTCAGGGCTTGCTTGTTCCATCGGCAGCAGTGGCAATGGGGGCGACAATCATTGAAAAACACTTCACTCTTGATCGAAATCTACCCGGACCCGATCACCTGGCTTCGCTGGAGCCCGGTGAACTGAAGCAGATGGTTGCGGACATACGTCGAATTGAAGTTTTATTGGGTGATGGTCGAAAATTAACTCAGCCAAGCGAGTGGGACACTCGTGCGGCGGCAAGACAGCGAATAGTCGCAGCAAAGAAGGTAGCTCAAGGGGAGCAGTTTGGCCCGAGCAATTTGGGCACCGCTCGAGCTGGTAAAGGCGAGCTGCCAGTGAACATTTGGGACAGGTTCGGGCAAAAGTCTGCAGGTAATTTTGAAATTGGCGACTCAATTTAAGGACCTCGAAGCTAGCAGGAGCAAAGTCTCTTTGACTAGACCAAAACTCTCTATGGGCGGAGAATTCTTTCTGCCCTTAGAGGCTTGGTTGTTCCCAGCAGTGACCAAATTAACCCGGCTAGTATTGCACAACAGCGCATTACCTTCTCAGTATTTCTTGGGGACAGGTCAAGGGCAAATGGGGCAATTTGCACTCGTAAACGGCGATAGCTTCGAGCTCCAATAATTTCATGAAACAGGGCTTTCCTATAAGCTCGACCTCATGGAGATTTGCGTTACTGGTGCCGAGGGGTTTATTGGGTCACACCTAGTCGAGAGGCTTCTGGTAGAGGGCCATAACGTCAGAGCATTGGTCCAGTACAACTCTTTTAATTCTTTGGGTTGGTTGAAAGATTGCGAACAAAGTCAAGGACTCGAGATCGTCATGGGAGACGTTCGTGATCCTGAGCAAATGAATACATTTGTTGATGGGTCAGAGAGTGTGATGCATCTCGCTGCACTCATTGCCATTCCGCACTCATATCAAGCTCCCTCTTCTTACTTGGAAACCAACGTGATAGGGACCTTAAATCTCCTGAATGCCGCAAAGCGCTTAGGAGTCCAGAGGTTCGTTCAAACTTCAACCTCAGAGGTTTACGGGACCGCATTGAGTGTGCCCATTACCGAGGAGCATCCCCTCCAAGGACAGTCCCCTTATTCTGCCTCCAAAATTGGGGCTGATGCACTTGCTTTTTCCTACTGGTCTTCATTTGACCTACCTGTGGTGACTCTGCGGCCATTCAATACTTATGGCCCTCGGCAATCAATGAGAGCAGTGATTCCCACTCTTTTAGCACAGGTGATATCGGGCGAGGATTCAGTCTCTCTTGGATCCATTAGCCCAACAAGAGATTTTACCTATGTAGATGACACTGTGTCTGGCTTCATCGCCGCCTTGAGTGCGCAAGATGTTGAAGGCAAGACCCTGAACCTAGGCACTGGTTATGAGATCTCCATAGGCGATTTAGTGAAACTGGTCGGCGAGGTCGTTGGTCGCGAAATCGCAGTCAATGTCGCGGACGAGCGACTGCGGCCACCGGGCTCTGAAGTGGAGCGGCTTTTGAGTGACAATACGAAAGCGCGAACCCTAATGGGCTGGAGTCCCGGATTGGCTGGGCTAGATGGCCTGAAAGAGGGCATTACTAGAACGATGCATTGGATAGAACCTTTCGTGAAAGACGGGAGCATAAAAGCCGGTACCTATGTCAAATAAAAATTTGGTTGAGAAGGTGGCTAACGATCTGATTTCCACCATAGAACTCGCGCTTGGCGAAGCGGGTATGAAGAAACCACTGCCGCTTCACGTTCCATTTCTTGATCACCGCGCCAGCGATGCTGTTCTCTCTACACTTCAATCAGGTTTCGTTAGTTCAGTCGGCCCTGCGGTGGGCGATTTCGAGCGCCGAATCGAGTCATTCACAGGCGTCCAACATTGCGTCAGTACGTCATCTGGCACAAGCGCCCTTCAGCTAGCGCTAAAGGTCCACGGAGTTGCCGCGGGAGACCATGTTGCCGTGCCAGCTTTGAGCTTTATCGCCACGGCAAATGCAGTGTCTTTGCTCGGGGCTGTGCCAGTTTTTGTCGACAGCATGAAGCTGGATAACGCAAGCCCCATGGGATTGTCTGTGGAGTCATTGCAAGCACTGTTGGAAAACTACGTTAGGACAGAAGAAGGTCCGCGTCATATAGAGACCAAGGCTAGATTGTCTGCCGTTGTTCCCATGCATACCTTCGGCAGACTCACGGACTTGAGTGCACTGAGAGATGTTGCCTTAGCTTGGGGTATTCAAGTTGTAGAGGATGCGGCCGAGGCAATTGGGAGTTTTTGGAATGACAAGTCTCACCCCGGCAAATCTAGTTCCGCCATTCTAAGTTTCAATGGTAATAAAACAATCACTACTGGTGGAGGCGGAGCCCTCCTAACAAATTCTGAGGAAATTGCTTTGAAGGCAAGGCATCTTTCAACGACTGCTAAAATACCACATTCGTGGAGGTTCTCTCATGATGCGGTGGGGTGGAATTTTCGCATGCCAGCCATCAATGCTGCTCTCGGGATAGGCCAAATGGAGGCACTTCCTGAAATTTTGGCGGCGAAAGAGGATTTATACAAGGCGTATAAGGCTGCATTCCAAGAGGCCCAGTTTTTTGACTTCTTGGAAAACCCACCAAACCAAAACTCCAATAACTGGCTCATAGCAATCAAGCTGAAAGAAAGCGATGAGTCTTTATTGGACAATTTGCTGGACCAGACCAACAATAACGGGATCCAGTGTCGGCCAGCTTGGGACCTCTTGCCTGAACAGCTTCCATACAACAGAAATTCTTCAGGTGGCACCGCAAACGCCAGTGAGATTAGAAACTCAGTGATTTGCTTACCTTCGTCTCCTAACCTGATACTTAAGTCACAACTTGGTTCCTTAGAGGGGGCTTAGCGATGGCAAGCGAATCACGTATAAGGCGATTAAACGATGAGTCAAACTTTAGCCCTGCTGCGGATTGTGGTGCGTTTCGTTGATTAGGAGCGCTCTAATGCTCGGCTCAGGGGGCCACGCTCGGGCAGTATTGGCTCTAGCGGCCGATTTGCTGGATGCCAAAACAGTACTAAATTACATTTCTCTTGAACCCGAGGAGGCCGGGCCTTTTAGTCAGCTTGAATTCCTAGGCTCAGCCAGCGACTTGAGCCATTTATACGGCGCTGAGCTGCTCAACGGGGTAGGCCTCTCAGTTGAGGCGAGCAAGCGACAAGAAATGTTTGAGAACCTCATCAAGCTTGGGTTCAAGGCAACAAACTTGATATCCAAGAATGCTTACGTTGATTCCAATGCCGAATTAGGGACTGGAATACAAGTCTTCCAAAAAGCAATCATCCAGACCGGTTGCGTTCTCCGCAACAACATCTCTGTGGGTGCAGGCGCAATCATTGAGCATGATTCAAGGTTGGAGGAGGGCACGTTTGTTGCACCAGGTGCCATTGTTTTAGGTGAAGTAACGCTAGGGCGCAATTCAACGTTACTTGCAGGAGCAATTGTTCTTCCGGGTAAACGAATAGGCGAAGGGGCAGTCGTAGGTGCCGGTTCGGTCGTTTTGTCGGATGTCCCACCGTTTACAGTTTATGCAGGGAATCCTGCCAAACATATACGAGACATTGCTTGACTCTCTAAGTGGGGCTGCTTGACCATCATTCCGAATGTGGGAGACGTTATGAATAGCCAGTGCTAGTCCACAAGAATCGCTGTAATTTTTCCTTAAATATTTTTTTACAAGTAGCTCGGTCAATTTGGGTAGAAATACAAAGATCGCCTGCAGGTTTATTGACACGCTTCAGAGGTATTGGCTCTGTTTTACTTATTCGAAAGGAACACTTGCGGCCTAATTAGGGCCACTCATCAATTTTTTGTAGGTGGTTTCTGAAGGGGTTGGAATTTAGTGCACATGTGGGTTGGCTGGGCCGCGATAATCAACCGATGCTGATCCTGCACATCACTGTATTCCAAGCATCGTGAGATGACAGGTACTTCAAATGGAAGACCAGAAAACTTGCTTAATCGGAACTGTTGGCCAGCTATCAATAGTTTTCTAGGCACGGGCGGTGAAATCTTGGTCGGGATGCTCGTAGTGGGCTATGAGACCATAAGGGCCCTGGCTCTATTATTTTTTTTGTCTTGTATTACAACACATCTTGCTAACCGACCCCAAGTGGACGGCAGGTTGCCTGCGGGCGCACTATGTTTTGAACAAACAGGCAAGACGGATTTTGTCTCATAGGAGATGGAAAACCTAGGTAACAACAAACAGCTTCCCTGTCAGCAGTACAGGGGTTTCAAGCTCGAAGTCCTTCGTGTCGAAAACGCAAGCTCTGTTGTTCTTAAGTTGGTCATTCCCGGACGCTACTATGGGGGGGAGGTAGTTGTAGGATTTACTTTCAGAACACGTTTCCTAAACTTCTTGGAAAGCCGGAAATCGAGAGGAGTAACATGGTCATTGGAGAGACGACATCTTCGCCTAATTTCCTAAATAAGCGCAACATTAAAGAAGGCGCATTTTCGTTTAGGCTGCGCGAAGTTCTTTTCATCCGACTTTCACCTGGCTTCAAGTTGCATCCGGAGTGGAAGGAGACGCTTGATATCCAAAATGAGCCATAGACCACTGACTGAATCCGCTTCACTCTTGGAGGTAATCAATGCCATCCAGCTGAGCACAGAAAAATTATGTCTTATCGTTGGCGGATCAGGAAAACTGGTTGGAACAGTAACTGATGGAGACATTCGGAGGGCTTTGATTTCTGGCATGCCTTTATCGTCAATTGCTGCAGACGCCATGAATGCCAGCCCTGAGACAATTTCAGAGGAAGCGCTTGTTTCAAGGAGGGTAGGCAAGCAACATTCAGTAGATCACGTGGTGGTAGTTGACAGAAAATTGCATCCAATAGGTTTCCTGTCTTCGTCAGGTATGCATCGTCAAACTAGTGCCCCCATAGTACTAATGGCCGGAGGAATTGGTTCTCGCCTGCTCCCTTTGACTGCCGATACACCAAAGCCGCTGATTGAGATTGGAGGCATACCAATGATTGAAATTCTCATCTCACGATTAGCAAAGCAGGGTTTCTCAAATTTCTTTGTTGCCATCAATCACTTGGGCTGGCAAATTGAAGAGAGACTTGGAACCGGAGAAGAGCTTGGCGTTAACGTGCAGTACCTGAAGGAGGAAAATACTCTTGGAACGGCTGGAGCTCTGGGCCTACTTCGTGGAGCAGTTGATGAACCCTTCTTGGTGGCTAATGCCGATCTGGTCACATCCTGCGATTTTCGAGCACTCCTAGATTTTCACGTTGCGTCAAAGTCCTCTGCCACACTAGGACTTCGAGAGTACGTTCATGAAGTACCGTTTGGGGTTGTTAAGT
>Ga0307932_1000739_pt1 | contig 13481 bp, 27 predicted proteins | sample OrgLakmetageno48_FD_201843 | JGI IMG/M metagenome (GOLD analysis project Ga0307932, IMG submission 201843) | Saline water microbial communities from Organic Lake, Antarctica - #48 | ecosystem: Environmental > Aquatic > Non-marine Saline and Alkaline > Saline | place: Antarctica: Organic Lake...
GAGCTCGGAGACCAGCTTGCTGTATACAATCGTCAGCTTAGACAACAGGGGCGTCATGACGAGCGCCTTACGTTTGATCAGTATTATAACTATGTACACGGTAGAGGCAAGGCTAAGTTAGCAAAGCCTGTGAAGCGCACGACGGTACCAAGGTACCGTCGAGAGACACAGCATATACCCAGCTTAGACAAAGACCCAGGAATTGCACCCAAGAAAGAATCTATAATGTATTCGGGCTCCTTAATCAAGGGGATTAGTGTCCTACACAAGAGCAACGCTGTTCCTGTAATCAATGACGAAGAAATAAACGACATCGCACGGATGAGACGCTAATGAAATACTTAATCGCACTAGTAATGACAATGACTGCAATCTATGCACACTCAAGCACACGCATGGCTGTGCCGTTGATCGGCAACCCAATAATTGCTAATACACCATCAGAAGAATGCCTGGCTCTAAATGTGTATTACGAGGCACGAAGCGATAACCTAGCTGGCAAGTATGCTGTAGCCGACGTAGTACTTAATCGTGTCAAAGACACTCGCTATCCTGACACTATCTGCGGGGTGGTCAAGCAAGGTAAAATGGGCACAGAAGGAGGCGTTATTCAACGTAACATGTGTCAATTTAGCTGGTTCTGTGACGGCAAGTCTGACACACCTAATGACGAAGACAGCTGGCAAAAAGCGCAAATGATAGCATACAACGTCATTAATCATCGTAAATTTGTAGGCATTACTGAGGGCTCTACGCATTATCACGCAACCTTTGTTGACCCTTATTGGGTTAGTGACCTTGAGTTTACAGGAACTATAGGTCAGCATCTTTTCTATCGTTGGGAATAATCATTTACTACTAGCTTAGAGAGCATAACGAATAACTAAATGTAAGAGGCAAACTATTTGAACAAGATTAACATAGTTACATACCCGGATCAGATGCATAACGATAGCTACGAGATGCTACTGTTGTATCCCAGTCAGCGGGTGTTACAGGACCTACAAAAAAACTTCTTAGCTCATTATGAAGATAACGCAAACGTCTACATATACGACAAAGAAATATACGTAAAGGAAGAACTAGATTGGATGTTGACCACATTAAAGTGCGCTGACGTTGTTATTGCGGACATTGACAATACGTTGCCGTTCTTTAGAGACATGTTGTCTTATATAGTTGCAAAAGACAAAACTTACTGGTTGACTAATGCTGACAAGTCAGTGTATAATCATATCAGCAGTAACAGAATATATAACTTAGAGTTTTTACTACCAAACGGAGAACTAAATGAAAAGACATAATAAGACACAACAAGAATCACTGCAAATTAAAGGGATTAGTGTTGAAGTTCGTAACGGCGATGTAAACTTTGCGTTAAGGAAATTTAAACGCAAAGTTCAAGAAGCTGGATTAATGCAAGAGCTTCGTGATCGCGAGTTCTATACTAAGCCTAGTGAAAAACGCAAGCGAGCAAAAGCTGCTGCACGTTCACGCTGGCTCAAGAAAGAATCCAAATTAGACGAAAACACTAGTCAAAGCAATAGCTAAGGAGAATTAATGATTACGCCAGTACAAGACAGAGTTATTGTTAAACCGTCTAAAGTAGAGGAAAAGACAGCAGGCGGCTTGGTTATCCCAGGCGCTGTAGCTAAAGATAACGAACTCGAACGAGCAGAAGTAATAGCAGTGGGTCCTGGAAGAACTACTACTGAAGGTAAGCTAATTGAGCCGCTAGTAGAAGTGGGTGAGATTGTTGCTTACCAAAAAGGCACAGGAACAAAGACTAAGATTGATAACGTAGAGTATTTGGTACTTGTTGAGCACCAAATACTAGCAGTTATTTTAGAGTAAAGTACAACTATATTTGATAAATAAACGTGGATGCCGCAAGGGTCCACAACACAGTATCTTGCTTAATAAAGGAGAAATAATATGACAAGACTACATACCCTAGATTTACCTTCACTACACAGAGCTTCAATCGGTTTCGACAGACTATTTAATGAGCTAGATCGTTCATTTACTAATAGTCAGTCTCAGGGATATCCTCCATACAACATCTTGCAGATTAACGAAGACGAATTTATGATCAGTCTTGCAGTTGCCGGGTTCACTATGGATAATTTAGATATCACTAAGGACCGCAATGTGCTAACGATCGAAGGGGCAATGCCCAAACTTAGCGACGAAAAAACACCAAATTATATACACAAAGGTATTGCAGAGCGTAACTTCCGTAGAGAATTTCGTTTAGCAGAACACGTAGATATAGTAGGTGCTAGTCTTGAATTAGGAATGCTCAATGTACACTTACATAGAGATGTTCCAGCAGAGCTACAACCAAGAAAGATTGCAATAACCGGTCCTGCTAACAAATAGCAGTAAACTAGTAGGGGCAGTTTAACTGCCCCTACTACTTATAGGAGGAACTTAATGTCCACAAATGCGCAACCAGTCACTGACGAAAAGGTTAAGATTAAAAAGAAAACGCCTAACAAGTATAAGGTAATCTTACTAAACGATGATAGTACTCCGATAGATTGGGTTATAGGAATCTTAAAAGAAATATTTCGTCACACTACGCCTACTGCCGAAGCGTTGACTATGGAAGTGCATAATCAAGGATCAGCCGTAGTAGGAACCTATACTTTTGAAATTGCCGAAACAAAGATTGCTGAAACAATTAACATTAGCCGAGATAACGGCTTTCCGTTAGTAGCTAAAATAGAAGAGGACAAATGAATAATTTAAAAGAATTAACATCAGAGCAACACAGAAATGCTGAGAGACAAGCGTTTGTGAAAGAGATGTTCTCTGGAACGATATCTAATGAGCGTTACGCGAAGTTCTTGTTTAATCAGCATCCTCAGTATAACTTACTAGAAACGCTTGCTATGGTACACGGGTTGTTTGACGACATGCCGGAACTACGCAGAGCCCCGAAGATACACGAAGACTATCAGGACTTGATGAAGGGAACTGAAGAACAACCTGTGCTGTTACCGGTCGTAAAAGAATACATGGATTATTTGATGTCTATATCAGAAGATCCAGATAGACTAATGGCGCATGTATACGTCAGGCACATGGGTGACTTATTCGGCGGACAGATGATTTCTAAAAAAGTTCCTGGCCTTGGCAAGATGTACCAGTTTGATCGAGATAAGGACGAACTAAAGACCTTAATAAGAGAACGAGTAAACGATAGTATGGCAGACGAAGCAAAAGTATGCTTTGAGTTTGCTACTAAGTTATTCCAGCAGATGCAAGAGGCAAAAAAATGAGCGAGATTTGGACGCAGTTAATTAACTGTAAGGATACCTTTATTTCTGCGTTCAACAATGTTGCTACAGAAATTGAAGAACCAGGGTTGGCTGCGTTTAATCAACCAGAAAACGGGTGGATTAATCGAGTCTGGTCTAATGACTATATACGACGAGCACATATTGACGTTGTAGACGCTCGTGACACCAAAGGCATTTGGATGATGCACGTCTGTATCTTTCCGCATCTGCACAATGATGCTCCTATTTTTGGATTCGACGTAATTGCCGGCAAGAATAAGATTACTGGGGCATTTCACGACTTCTCTAAGAGTGTTAAGACCGACCATCCAATGATACAGCAATATTTTGACAGTGTCGAAGACTTTGTGCCTAAGAAGCAGCGAGAACTTCCGGAATGGGCTACTAACATTTTTACTGGAAAAATGTTAGCAGCTAGCAATGTAAAGCCGGAAGAAAACGCAACTATCATCAGCATCGTAGAGGAAAATTTAAGAATGTATCTCGATGCTATCACACAGTACAATCATATGTGCGACACGGACGAATGTCTCAAAGCGCAAAACTATTACTGCGAAAACCAACAAAAAAACCCACACACTCCGGCGGTAATGAAAAGTTTAGGACTGCCGCCCGAAGAGGTAGACCTGTTCTGTAAAGACATGCTGTTCCCCACAGTACAGCAATAGATAAAAGCTATTAGTTATAGTCTTTATAAACAAAACTAATTAAAAAAATGTCTTGACTTTCTACAACTCTGGCACTATACTATATTTAACGTGTACAAAAGGAAAAACTATGTTTAAAGTAGACGACGAAAGAATTAACCTGTTAGTTGAACTTGCTAAAGAAGGCGAGTCTGTAGACCCTATAGACTGGAGCGAGCTTAGTATCTCAGAAGACGAAGCATACGCTCTAATGGCCAGCAGTGTAGTTGATATGGAAATTGATGAGTTGACAACTCGTGCAACTATTGTTAAACTACTTGTAGAGAATTTTGTGTTAAATCTTAAACTGCTAGGAAAAAAGTAATGTCCGATATAACTACCTACAAAGTTGGTGACATCTTTGAAGACGACGAAAATGACTCCAAGAATGTGTTAATGAATATTCCGCCTGAGGTATCAGCACGTATGGGCTGGATCGAAGGCGATGTAATTAAAGTAAGCGTTGAAGAAGGACGCATTGTATTAACTAAAATCGAAGACCAACCAAAAGAGAGCTAAGATGCAAAACTGGAAAGCACCTGCACAACACGCTGTGAACTACTGGAGCGAGCAAGCTACTGATGTTACAAACATGGTCAACGGATTTAACGGAACTTGGGCTATTACTGATTACGACCTGATTCCAAGTGCACTAATGGACTTTGTATCGGAAATGTTCTTTAGTTCTACTAAACTATCTCGTGTTCCTATGAGTGACGTCAACAAGGTACTTAACGATGCGTGGGAAGGGCCAGGGTCTATGCCCCAAATTATTAACCTTACGTACCAAAGTCGCCGTGCTCGACAGCTAGGACGACTAAGCGACGATGACGCAGAACTAAAAGGAAATGAGATCTCTTCAATCGCACACGATCTCATAATGCCAGTTAAGGACTAATTAATGTTGGTCATTGTAATAGGTGGCACTGCGTCACAGAAGCAACGAGTTACTAGTATGGTTGAATTCTGTGCACAGCAACTAGCACCAAGATTAAAGTCTCTAGAAATTATAGTAACACTTAAATCTATACAGTCGTCAGCGCATGGTTATTGCATGGCCTATGCTGACGGTCCTAATTTAGATCGTCCTAGAGACTTTATAATTGAAGTAGATCGAACAAACAACCTGCGTTTGGTGCTAGAAACTGTTGCTCATGAAATGGTACACGTAAAACAATACGCTCGAGGAGAATTATACTACAGTCCAATTAAACGCAAGTACAGATGGTGCGGGAGATGGATAAACTACAGAATAAGCTATTGGCAGCAACCTTGGGAAAAAGAAGCTTACAAAAAAGAAAAAGTATTACTCGACAGTTGGCTTAAAAAAGAAGGGCTGCAAAACAGAAAATGGGCTAAAGAAGAATAATCTAACAATAGGTGTAACGTATGTCTAAACGCGATAAAAGTAAAGCAAAGTTGTTTAGGGCATGGAAAGAGCACTTGTCAACCAGTCGACTATCACAGACTGCACAAGTTAAGAGAGCAAAAGAATTTACTAGAAAAGGAATGGAAGTTCCCAACAGCATAATTTATTCTTAAGGATTAACGCTATGTCTACCGAAAAGAGCACACTTACAGACAACTTAGAAGACGATGACTGGGCGTTAGTTATCGGACCCGGTGGCGAATTGAAAGGTGTATACATTCCAGAAGCACATGATGAAGAAAGTGTGCCTGAGGCTATTGTAGAAATATTAGAACAATACTATGACATCGACTTCTATGATGATGACGATACAAACGAACTAGCAAGGACAGTACACTAATGCAAGACAATGCTACATCACAGTTAGCTCAACTAACAAGAGAAGAAGCTGTCTTTGCTGACAATATTGATTGGTCTGCACTTGACATAACAAAAGAGCAAGCTATTGACGCAATGGCAGACAAGGTTATACAGCAGCTTACTAGCATCAACGAAGACGATAGGGCTATTGTTGCAATGGCAACCTTGTGTAAGCTGCTAGTAGAAAACCTAGCATTTCAAGCCATGCTGAAAAATAATTTAACGGAGAAATAAATGAGCAACCTAGTACCTTTTGTAATTGAAAAAACAGCAGCCGGCGAACGATCTTACGACAAAAGCGTAGCAGTCCATCCACCTTTATAAGGTTTTAACGTTCTTGCAGTAGTAATAAGATTGGCATACGAGAGCTTATTATCTTGACAGAAAATTTTAAGCTCTCGACTATACATATTAAAACAGATACCCGAGGGATCTGTTATTTTGTATAACCTTCTCTGTGCAAGATAAAATTTTCTTTTTGCTTCGGCTGATCGAGTGTTGTTCTTTTGCTGTGCAATTTTCATATTTGCTTTAGCTTTATCAGAAAGAGGTTTTCCTTTACGGTTTTCAATATGTTTTCTAACGCGCTCGGCATCCTCTTTCCACGTTTTTCCTGTCATTGCTAATGATATTTTTTTTCGAACATCAGGATTTTTTGTAGGGTTTTTGTCTCCACGAAATCGAATACTGCATCTCTCAAAATAGTCGTCCGATCTTTTTGCTCTCCAATTTTTAGACATATTGCGTCTGTGTTCAGCAGACTTAGGAACTCCTGCCATTGTCCTACTTTGTTTTGCTCTTGTTTCGATTGAACGCACGATGCCTAAATTTGACTCTGCTGTTCGTCGTATATTGAAACCTAACTTGTTAGTAGTAAATGGCTGCAAGGTATCAAGATAAAACTGTTCTCTTTCTATTAGAAGTGAGGTAGCACATTCTTCTAATACTTCCCAGTCAAACGCGTCTTTTCCGTATTTTCGAATTGCTCGTGTTATTACTTGGACTTCTTCTCTAATAGAGTTAGCCGCGTACTTGTGATTCTGCCACCGTCCAACAATGTCTATAGAACTACCAATATAACACCTTCCGTCTTTTTTTAGAGTTATTTTATAGACTCCGCTTAATTTATCTGTTGACATACCTATTGTCTCCTGTTATAGTATTACAGTAAAGTATTTATACAACACAATCTTTTAGTATACTATTAAACAGGAGAATTCAATATTAACACATCAAATGCACTAGTACCGTTCGTAGTGGAAAGAACAAGCAACGGAGAAAGGGCTCAAGATATTTTCAGTAGGCTGCTACAGGATCGAATCGTAATGATCAACGGTGGTATCCATACAGAGATGGCTCACTCGATTGTTGCCCAATTATTGTTTTTGGAAGCAGACAACCCTGACAAAGAAATCAGTGTTTATATCAATAGTGGTGGTGGAGAAGTGACCGCTGGACTAGCAATATATGATACAATGCAGTTCATCAAAAGTGATGTACGTACGATTGTTATGGGGCAGGCCTGTAGCATGGGCAGCTTTCTAGCACAGGCAGGCACAGCAGGCAAGCGTGTGGTACTGCCAGAGTCACGCACTATGATCCACCGTGTTAGCTCGGGTACTCCGGGAACCAAAGGTAGTATACACGTACAAGAGCTTGAGTTCGAAGACGCTCGACGTCACTATGAAGAATCTCGTAAGGTCAACAAACGCCTTACTGAGCTGTATGTTAAGCATAATAGTAAAGGCAAGGACTACGACGAGATGTATGAACTGATGAAGTTTGATACTTTTTATAATGCACAAGAAGCAGTTGATGCCGGACTTGCTGACAAAGTAGTAGAGCGTAAAGATGCTTGATAGCGCGCCGGTGCTTTATACGCTAGACGCTATTGTAGAGGCAGGAACAGACCCAGAAATTCTAAGTGAGCACTCCAGTGGGCAATGGGTTCCTGCTAGACATTTAGGCATGTACGGACTGCGTAATAGGCTCAAGTTAGCACTTATGGTGTTTACTGGTAAAGCTGACGTAGTAATATGGCCAGGGGAGCAGTGAACTCTTAACAATAACGAGCTCTAGGAGTAATATATGATCAATATCGAAGTGACCGAAAAAAGCGTAAAAGAATTAGTCAGCAACAAAGAAGTTAACGTTATTGTCCATGGGTGTAACTGTTTTCACAAAATGATTGGACCCGTGTCTGATAGTCTTAGGCAGCTAACTGACAACAATATATTAGTTGTAGACGTTGACGGATCCAGCTACGGCGATATTAATAAGTTAGGATCATGGTCTAGAGGCGGCTATGAGTTTGCTGGTCACGCAGTAGACATATTTAATCTCTACTGTTCATACACTTACCCAGCTGCCGGGTGCGATGCTATACATTGGGCAAGTGTAAACGATGCTTTGGTTGAGATTATTTCAAATATTGAAAGCGGTCATGTAATGGGCGTTGAACACATTGGCTTCAACTCACTAGACAAAACTGAATTTATGAGCGTACTCAACGACATTGCTGACCAGTACGACAACGAACTCCCAGATGTTAATGTAGTAGTGTTTGAAAAATGACAGAAAAACTTAAACTGTGCGTGTGTGGCAAAGACACTGAACTAGACAGGATGGACAGTGTGTATCCGTTGAACAGAGAGCGCACTGAGTGGAATGTATGCTGTCAAATACATAACTGCGGATGTGGCAGGACAGTATACGGCAGCAGCGCCGTCCAAGCAATTAGTCGATGGAATAGCGGCGTTACTGACGAATACATAAGTTAACAGGACAACAAATATGAACAAAAAAACACAAAGTGAACTAGAAGCTGCTAACCTAGCATTAACTGTGGCACTAAACGACGCTATCATAGAGTATCAAGATACCTTAGCATACAAGAGCGAGTATCTCATTGAGAAGCACGTTGACTGGGAGACCGTCGCGGAGCTAAAGAAGATACTAGAAATACACCGAACTAGCGGCGCGAACATACTCAAAGAGATTCAAGCACAAGCAGTCGAAGACCTAGTGTTTCCGGCAGATTTGCGTAAAATGTGGAGTGGAACGGAGATACAAGCATGGCTCAAAGACCAAGCATACAACAAGAGGACGTAATCCGCAACAAGCTAGTGGAGTTTGCTGAAGAGATGCGGCCTCTAGATGCTGAATTTGCGCAAGTGCTACGCGACAACCTATGGGACTTGTATTTGTTGTCTACATTGACAGAAACTAGTCGAGATATACCTGACTACATTTATAAAGAGAATATAATCACATTACAAGATTGGGAGCTCTTACGAGAAACAAACGACTTTACCTTCGACGACGGTGACGCATGTTACGGAACAGAAACTCGAGTTTCTGACATCTGTGCTTTTATCTCTGATCCTCCAAACTGGGCAACTCACGTGGTACTTTTCGGAAAATAATAGTTGACAATGCCCTGCTATGGCCGTACACTGTAGATAACATAAACTAACTTACGAGCATAAAATATGGTATTTAACCCAGCAATGTTAGGCTCATTGAGCAACAGTGAACTGGCTATCGAGGCCCAGCGTACAGAGAATCTTGATGCTAACACAGTAGCAGAACTAGTCAAGCGATTCGTTGAGATGCTAGATAACGGCACTATACAAGAACACTACGACGAAGATACTCGCGAAGGTCGAAGGAACCACGACGAAGACGAAAACGACGACCTGCGTGAAGCAATTCGAGAAGCAATATCTGTTCTAGAGGGGGTGTAACACGCCCTCTAGATGCACGACGTTTCTATATAAATAATAGAACCAGACAGGATCTATTATGAGATATACCGAGTTTAAGTTAACTGAGGGATTTAAGGAAGTACAACAAAAATTTAGTCAAGAGGCAGATCCTACAGAAGTAGCATCTGCCTTCGACGTGTTCAAAAAGCTAGTAAATGCAAATCGTATATCTGGTCAAGAACGCAATATTGATTGGTGGGGCAAACAGGGGTGGTCTGCATTTGCTGAGTACGTGACAGCCATAGACGAGAGACCCAGTTCTTCAGAACAAGACAAGCGCACAAAGAAAGGTGAAAGTCACGTATTAGAAGATTCTAGTCAGTGGTTGATTGTAGTGCCACTAGACAAAGATGCCAGTTGTTTCCATGGTAAGAAAAGCGATTGGTGTACAACCAAACCCACTCGATCACATTTCGAACAATACTTTCGTGACAGTAGTATTACGCTAATTTATTTCTTCCGTCAGTCAGATGGAGCCATGTGGGCCATGGCTGTTAGCCCAAATAAAAGATCAGAATACTTTGATCAACAAGATGAATCGTTGTCGTCTGCTCAATTTAATAAGCAAACAGGCCTAAACAGCAACAAGTACATCGAAATGGTTGGTGGCAAGACAGAAGTTGGTCAAAAAGCCACTGCTAGTCGAGGTGTCATGAAGGCTACTTTACAGAATTTACAAGACTACATTAGAAAGCTAAGACGGATGGGAATCCCGAGACGAAGTGCAAAAATCGAAACAATGATGCTGGCCGTTAAAGACGAGACTTCAATAGAAGAATATTTTTATATACTACACGAAGTCGACGGACCAGTGGAGGTAGACCAACAAATACAAACGCTAGTTGCTACCTCCGCTGCTTCTGCTATTAAATTTTTAAAAGGTGTTACCGTAAAGACGGTTAAGATAATGGAAAAAGACCTACCTCCCAATCAATCAATGAGCAATATGCTACACCCTACTGAACAAGCACTTGCTTATATAGCTACTAGAGGAGCATTGGCTTCTGCGTATGCACGTCGAATAATTAAAGGTCCGTGGCCCGAAGGAGAAGATGCTATTGCCGAAGACGGTCTAGGAGCAGCAATTTATGCACTGGATGTTATTAACAAAGACAAAGAACGACCAGTTAGGTGGCCCGAAGGAGAAGCTGCTATTGCTCAACACAGCAACGGCTCTTTGATATATGCACGTGATGTACTTAACAAGGCTTGGCCTCCGGGTGAAGCTGCAATTGCAGCAGATGCCGATACAGCGCTAAACTATGCTCGCAATATAATAAAAGGAGCGTGGCCGCCTGGCGAAGATGCTATCGCACAAGACCCTTCTGCATCGAGTAGGTACGCTAATGAGGTATTGAATAAAGGAAAAAACAAACCAGATAGATGGCCACCTGGTGAAGCTGCAATTGCCACCAAGTCGTTTGCGTCTTATCAGTACGCAAGACTTGTAATACAAGGGCGGTGGAAACCTGGTGAAGATGCTATTGCACTAGATGGATACGACGCAGCGATGTATGCTGCTGAAGTACTCGGTCAAGCTTGGCCAGCAGGCGAAGCCGCTATTGCCCAAGACGCTGCCGGCGCAGTAATATACGCTCGCGATGTAATTGAAGACGAATGGACTCCTGGTGAAGATGCTATTGCAGCAGATGCTGACGCAGCGTACGAGTATGCCACAGAAGTACTAGATGACCAATTTTTAGATGGCGAGGATGCTATAAGCACCAACACTAGATTATGGACGCAGTACAGACGACGTTTTGGTATTGATTAATAGGCATACAAAAAATAAAGGAATATCATGCGATATCAAGAGTTTAACTTAACCGAAGGTTACAAGGAAGTACAACAGAAGTTTAGTCAAGAGGCAGATCCTACTAAAGTAGCGGCTGCTTTCGACGTGTTTAAAAAGTTGGTCAGTGCCAACCGCATAGCTGGGCAAGAACGAAATATTGATTGGTGGGGCAATCAGGGATGGGCTGCGTTTATTGAATACGTGACTGCTATTGACGAAAGACCTAGTTCCTCTGAACAAAAGATGCGAAAAAACAAAGGCACCAGTCACGTAATAGAAGAATCTGCTGACTGGTTCATTGTAGTGCCACTAGACAAGGACGCTAGTTGTTTCTACGGCAAAAAAAGTAGCTGGTGTACAACCAAGCCAACACAAGCACACTTCGAATCGTACTTCCGTAGCAAAGCTATTACACTGGTCTATTTCTTCCGGCAGTCAGATGGTGCTATGTGGGCAATGGCTGTTTATCCCGATAAGAGGGCAGAGTATTTTGATCAAGCGGATAAATCGCTTGATGTAATTGAATTCAACAAGCAGACAGGTCTAGACAGCAACGAGTACATTGAGATGGTAGGCGGTAAAACAGAGATAGGTAAAAAAACTGCTGCTAGTCGTAAAGAAATGCGAGCTAGTTTAAAAAATCTAAAGGACTTTCTTAAAAAATTAGAACAAATGGATGCTCCGCAACGAAGTGCAAAAATAGAAACAATGATGTTACAGGTTAAGGATCCAAGATTAATAGAAGAATATTTTAAAATATTACACAAGCAAAGTGGGCCGGTGGAAATAGATCAACAACTGCAAACTCTTGTTGCTAATATTTCTACTGATGCTGTTAGATATTTACAAGACGTTAGTATTAAGACAGTTAAAATAATGGAAAGAAATGCTACGCGTGGTGAAGTAATAAATAATGTCCGAAATCCTACTAAACAAGTACTTGCTTATATAGCTAGTAGAGGAGCATTGGCTGTTACTTATGCTGCTGTAGTAATAAAGGGTAGATGGCCTCCGGGTGAAGCTGTAATTGCACAAGATGGTTATTATGCAGCTTTATACGCCCGAGATATATTAAAACGTAAGTGGCCAGAAGCTGAAGCTGCTATTGCCAACAATAGCTTCGGTGCATACACGTATGCAATTGCAGTACTCAACAAAGCATGGCCTCCTGGGGAAGCTGCAATTGCCACGCACACTAATTACTCATTTTTATATGCTACAGAAGTACTAGAAGATCGATTTTTAAAAGGAGAGAATGCAATACGTAAAGTACAATCGGCGTGGAATGAATACAAAAAACGGTTTGATATTGATTAATAAGCTTCAAAAAGAAATTCCTATTGACATCTACGTCCGTTGACTGCATACTGTGTAATAATACTATTACTAGAGAGCAGTTTATGCATACTGACGTAGAAGTTATTTCTTATAGAATCCCCGAAGACGAGTATGATGAAAACAACAATATTGTTGAGCGAGCCGGTAGCGTGGTTGTCAGTCACGGCGTAGATCATGCTACTGGTTGCGTGGTTATACTGCCCGACGAACCGTTTCTTCCATTCGTGAAAGAGCACTGTGAATATTTCCGCGGTACTTATTTTCTAAAAGAGTAAACTAATATGAAAACACTAACCGACGAGTTAACAGGTACTGAGCTAGATGTTGCGTTTTGTACGGCACTTGATATTGACGTTAGGTACTCTTCTATGCAGGGAGTAATACAGGAAGGACTAGTGGACGAATGGCATCCTTTTCGACCGTCGGTTGACATAACCAAGTTATGGCGTTATATTGTTAGTCGTAGGGTAGAACTATCGCCAACAGCAGACGGTATGTGGCAGTCGCAATGCTGGAAGCCGTACGGTGTTGGCACAGGACACACCCCAGAAATAGCAGCTTGTCGCGCAGTAGTAAATTCAGTTTACGGCGACAAGTGGGAAACACGCATTTTTCCACAGTGAGAACAATATGGAATTCTTTTTAATGCTAGGCTGTATAGTAATAGGCTACGTACTCGGCTTTTCGAGCGGTCATCGCAAAGCCTGGATTGAAGCACACTTAACAGTAGCAGACGAGTGCCGCAAGCTAGGAAAATTTTACGTGGGCAAAGAAGTTTTTACTTGCTCTGAGATTAAC
>Ga0307932_1000743_pt1 | contig 13444 bp, 12 predicted proteins | sample OrgLakmetageno48_FD_201843 | JGI IMG/M metagenome (GOLD analysis project Ga0307932, IMG submission 201843) | Saline water microbial communities from Organic Lake, Antarctica - #48 | ecosystem: Environmental > Aquatic > Non-marine Saline and Alkaline > Saline | place: Antarctica: Organic Lake...
TGTGAGTCACTGTACGAAGACATGCTTGCAGACGGTATTGCACCGGAACAAGCCCGTATGGTTCTACCACAATCCATGCTGACAACTTACTGGGTCACCGGTTCGTTGTACGCCTGGGCCAACGCATACATACAACGCAGTGATCCACACGCACAAGTTGAAATACAACAACTGGCTGCCCAGTGGGAAACAATCATACAACCCCTCTTTCCAGAATCCTGGGAAGCCTTAACAAAGTAATCCCCACAATAGGTTTTCAAAGTCGTTAGCCTTAATACCCCCTGTAATTAGACACTTCTGATTACAGGTTACATTTTGCATTAGGAGCAACAATGCCTGCACCCATTATGAAAGCACAAATACGCACCAAGAAAACCGCTTATACCGTGGACTACCCACAAGCTATTGCAGCAGCAAGACGCCAGTTCTCAACACTGTGGAGTGCTGAAGAACTGGGTGTAGAGAAAGACGAAAACGACATCCGAACCATGCTGACAGACGGTGAACGTCACGGCGTGATCACTGTTCTTAAACTGTTTACGCAGTATGAGTTGGAAATCGGTGGTGAGTTTTGGTCAGGTAAGTTCAGCCGCATGTTTCCACGTCCAGACATGCAGCGTGCTGCCAATGCTCTAGCGTTTGCAGAGTTGAACAGTCACGCACCGTTCTACGATCTGATCAACAAAACGCTGAACCTGGCCACCAATGAGTTTTACGACTCATGGAAAGAAGACCCAATGCTGGTTGACCGCATTGACTTTGTGGAAGAACACCTGGCAACACAAGATCCGTACAAGTGTCTGGCTGCGTTCAGTTTTATGGAAGGCGCCGTTCTGTACGCCAACTTTGCGTACCTGAAGTCCTTCAATGTGGGAGGTCACAATATGATTCCTCACATTACAGCCGGCATTGATGCGTCCTGCAAAGAAGAACACAGCCATTTCCAGTTCAGCTCATGGACCTATCGACAGCTCATGTTGGAAGAAACCGACCTGGGTTTAATTGACGATGATAAAAAAGCCGAATTGGTCGTCATGTGTCATGACATAGCCCGCACTGTGTACGAACACGAACGCTTGATTGTTGACAAGATTTTTGAGCTGGGCGGTATCCGTACCATCACCAAAGAAGAAATCATGCACTTCATACGCAACCGCGTTGACGTGGTTTTGGAAGGGCTTCACTGCCCAAAACTGTTTAACGACAAGGATGGCGTCGTTACCGAGTGGTTTTACGATGCTCTGTCTACGTACAAGTACGCTGACTTTTTCGCCAACAACCAGATCCAGTACGTTCGTAACTGGAACAAATCCGATTTGAACTTTCAATCCGACGCAATGGAATCCGTATGAGCGTAACGTATGAACAATTGAGCGCCGAGCGTAAAGCAGGGCAAGCCACCGGCACGTTTCCTGACTGGTACACCACGCAAGCGTATCAAATGTTTCAAGCCAAATACGCAGTGCCTGGTGAGAGTGGCTTACGTGACCGTCACCAGACGATCGCAGACACCCTATCCAAGTACATGCCCAACTCCAAAGCCTGGTCTGAAGACTTCTTCCGCATCATGTGGGCAGGTTGGTTCAGCCCTGCGTCACCGGTACTGGCCAACACCGGCACCGACCGTGGTTTGGTGGTGTCATGCTCTGGCCAATACGTTGGGGATTCCATCGACAGCTTTTACAAAAACGTCCATGAATCCGCCATGTTGTCCAAGATGGGTTTCGGCTGCTCTGGTTACTTTGGGGATGTACGCCCCAGGGGCACTGACATCAGCATAGGCGGCAAAGCGTCTGGCGTTGTGCCCGTCATACAGGACTTTGCAATGATGGCGTCTAAGGTCTCTCAGGGCAGCCAGCGCCGAGGCAGCTTTGCCTCATATCTGCCCATCGATCACGGCGACTTTCACGAGCTGCTGGAATTGATGGAAGCCGAACCAGATGGCCTTAACCTGGGCTGGAATGTCTCTGACGCGTTTATTGAGCGTTTGAAGACCGGCGACAAGGATGCCAACGGTCGCTTGATTGCGGCGCTGTACGCCAAGCTGGTGACCGGACGTGGGTACTTCTTCAAGCCTGACGAAGCCAACCGGCACCGACCACAAGTGTACAAAGACCTGGGCCTGGACATCAAAGCCTCTAACCTGTGCAGTGAAATCATGCTGCATTCGTCAGAGGACCTGACGTACACCTGTGTGCTGTCTTCGATGAACCTGGCCAAGTGGGACGAGTGGAAGGATACGGACGCTGTGTACATCGCTACGGTGTTTCTCGACTGCCTGGTGTCGTACTTCATGGATCAGAGCAAAGGCATCCCAGGCCTTGAAAAAGCCCGCAAGTTCACCGAAAAAGGCCGAGCCATTGGTTTGGGTGTCATGGGTTTTGGTACCTACTTACAGAGCCAGATGATTCCATTTGAGTCTGTAAAGGCTCACATGCTCAACAACACCATTTTCAAGAAGCTGCACAATGACTCTCTACAAGCCACAGAGTACCTGGCACAGACGCTGGGCGAACCAGAGTGGTTGGTAGGGTACGGTCAAAGAAACACGCACAGGACAGCTCTAGCGCCCACCAAGTCCACAGCCTTGCTGATGGGCGGGGTGTCTGAATCTGTATTCCCAGACCCAGGCATGGTATTTGAAATGGGCTCATCGGCCGGTGGCATGAAACGCATCTCCAGTGTGTTTTACAAACTCATGAAAGAACGCGGGCAATACAGCAAAGAAGCCATCAAAGACATTAACCAGAACATCGGTTCAGTGCAGCATCTGGATTGGCTCACGGACGATGAGAAGCAAGTGTTCCGCACTGCCTTTGAAATAGATCAGGAAACCATCTTGCGCTACGCCAGCGTGCGTCAAAAGTGGATCTGCCAAGGCCAAAGCCTGAACTTCTTTGTGTCTGAAGATGGGGATGAAAAACGCATCGCACGCCTGCACTCCAAAGCTCTTTTGGATCCAAACATTCTGAGTCTGTACTACATCTACTCACGCAGTGGTGTAGTGATAAACGACGAATGTGTGGCTTGTGCGGCTTAACCCCTGATGAGTAACCCATAACAGATTAGGCGCCAGCCGGTTCTGTTAGGGGTTACACAACGTAAACATACGTATCTATTTATATTGTACATTCCTTATACACTCTTGACCCTTCGCCCTACGGCTCCGCCTCGGGCTACAGGTCAAGAGTGTCATCAGAGAGTTTAGGGGTTCTCCGAACCCTTTTACGAATCTTTCAGATGACTTTGAAAGGGAAACAGGGGAGCTAGACCGCTGGCCGTCAGGTCAGTGGTGTAGGTTCCCTACTTATAAAGAGGCGTTTTGTAGTATCTCTAAAAAAATCAAACCAATCAGTGAAATGTCTATACTTTCCAAGAGGTTAGGTAAGTCTGGTTCAGATCGTATACGGTATGTGAGTATTGCAGATACTTCCAAACAACCAGGCTCAACAAACATTCACAATACCATCATTAAAGAGATGCAGTACCTGAACCCCAACGACCCTAGTTGCCACGTTGGACGGTACATTACAGCCGCATCTTTGTTGGATAACACCAACATAAAACCGCTTAACATAAACCGCATTTACAATATCTTAAAGTGCATTAAAACCATCAATACGCGAGAAGTTATGGCTATGACGAAATTGAATAAACGACAGGCTCAAAAGTATGTAAGAGCTGTTAAGTTTGTCCTTCCGTATATAGTTACTCTGGTTTAATGCCTCGCCGGTTTAATCAACTCGATTAAACTAACAAGCCCTAAACCAACCTTGGTTAATTATGATCAACTGCAAAACACTAGGCTGTAACGTAAGAATTTCTTCAAATCTTAATGATGACTTCTGCTACGCCTGCAAAGGAAAAGTAGATAGAGAATCTGCAAACACAGAGCAACCTGATGAACAAACATCGGGTGCTGACAATGATTACTGGGTCGCACACATAGTTGACCCAAAACGGTTAGAACCATGCAGCGTAGAATGCGATGACTTAATTGAACTCTTTCAAATGAGTTATCAAGAAGGTGAAGCCTTTAAAGCCCATTGGCGTAACGGTCAGTTACGTATTGGCAAAGGCAAGCCAGGTGATACACACCTACGCAACGCACAAAAGTTTAACTATTACTCCGGCCGCCAACTGGTCATGGAACACCGCAAAATTTCATAAACCTTTCTCACAGAAAATACTCATAGGATATTGATATGCGTAAGTATCTCAATAGCCATGCAGTCCCCCTGTCTATGGCTGTCTTTCTAGCCACAGACAATTACGATCATGACGACACCACCGTATCAGTGACCAAACTGATTAAACCGGTGCGTCAAATTGTATTGGGTGGACGTGTTCCACAAACGGACGCATTGGTGGATGTCAGTGGTTTGGTTAAGTCCCGTATGGGCACGGCCATTCACGACGCAATTGAAAACGCCTGGGTTAATAACAAGAATGAATCCTTACTTGCACTGGGTTATCCCCAACGCGTAGTGGACCGTATTGTTGTAAACCCAGACCCAACAAAACTCACTGAAGATCAAATACCGGTGTACCTGGAACGCCGCAGTTACAAGACAATCATGGGTTACACCGTATCCGGTAAGTTTGACTTTGTTGCAGAAGGCCGCGTAGAGGATTTCAAATCAACATCCACTATGGCGTGGTCATCTGACAATAAAAAGAAAGATTATCAATTACAAGGTTCCATGTACCGCTGGCTCAATCAAGACATCATCACCGATGACATGATGTGCGTTTCGTTTCTATTTACCGACTTTCAAGCGTTTCGTGCAAAAGCCGATCCAACGTACCCACCTCATGCCACGCCCAGCAAAAAGATTCCTTTGTTGTCTGTGGTTGAAACAGAAGCTTACGTAACCCACAAGCTCACGCAGATTAACCGTTACAAAGACGCACCTGAAGCTGACTTGCCCCACTGCAATGAACACGAACTGTGGCGCAAGGAAACGGTGTGGAAGTACTACGCAAAACTCGACGCCAAGCGGGCCACCAAAGACTTCAAAACCGACAAACAAGCCGCGTACCTACGCCTGGCAACAGACGGTGGCAAAGGCCTGGTGAAAGAAATACCAGGCGAAGTCATCGCTTGCAAGTACTGCCCTGCCTTCCCAATTTGCACCCAAAAGGACGCGCTTATTGCAGAAGGTTCACTCAAACTCTGATCAAGGTATTTTCTATGTCCGATGACGTTATTGAAATTCGACCCTTTACTGAAATGGTTCACCACCCCATGGCCGATAAGCTGTCCATGATCCTGTGCGATAAAACCCAGAACACCAACCCATTGTTCTTCCGTGTACTGGTGGCGTACTACTTTTCAGTGGTCGCCAGCATGATGCGATGTGAAATACAAACCCACGAAGGCAACCGCAAAATACCTGTTAACTGTTACGCCATTAACCTGGCAACATCCGGCGCCGGCAAAGGTAAGTCCACGTCCATCATGGAAGAACAAGTCATCGGACAATTCCGCACTCGCTTCACTGACGAGACCTTTCCTATCCTGGCAGAAGAAAACATCCCAAAGATTGCAAAGCGCCGCGCCGATCGCAACCAGTCCGATCCAGATGAAGAATTGGCTAAAGCTATTACAGAGTTCAAAAACATAGGTCCACTGTATTTCAGCTTTGACAAAGGTTCTGAGGCCGCTATTAAATCATCACGGCACAAACTGCTGATGGCCAACGCCGGCTCCATGAACCTGCAAGTTGATGAGATTGGATCCAACTTAACCAGTGCCATGGAAGCGTTAACGGCTTACCTGGAACTGTACGACGTAGGCCACATCAACCCCAAGCTCACCAAGAACTCCAAGGAGAACCCACTACAGGAGCAAATCCCAGGCAAGACACCGGCCAACGCACTGCTGTTCGGTACACCGTCCAAGCTGCACAACGGTGGCCTTGCTGAAGAAAGCTTCCTTGACTGGCTGGACGCAGGTGGTGCCAGACGGTGTATTTTTGGTTACGCAAAAGGTCACGAACGTAACAAAAACATGACTGTAGATGAACTCTACAACATGCTGACAGACACAGCCAGTAACGATTACTTGGATGAAGTGGCGGATCATTTTGAAAGTCTTGCTGACATCATCAACGCCAACAAGACAGTGGTAATGAGTAAACGAGTGGCTAAACTGTTCTTGCAATACAAGCTTAATTGCGAGGCCATTGCAGACACTTACGCCGATCACGAAGAAATGAAAAAAGCAGAAACCTCTCACCGGTTTTTCAAAGCTATGAAACTGGCCGGCTCTTACGCGTTTGTAGATGACTCAAGTGAAATCACAGAAGCTCACTTTGAGAACGCCATCAAACTAGTGGAAGAATCGGGTGAATCGTTTCAAAACATCCTGACCCGCGATCGCAACTACGCCAAGTTGGCTAAGTACATTGCAAACGCAGGTCGTGAAGTGACCCAAGCAGACCTTCTGGAAGACTTACCGTTCTACCCTAAAGCCAATGGACCACAGCGGGACATTATGGCTCAAGCCATGGCTTACGGGTACCAAAACAACATCATCATCAAGAAGGCGTTTAACGACGGTATCGAGTTTCTACGGGGTGAAACCCTACAGTTAACCGACATCAACGCTATGCGTGTGGCCTACAGCACAGACATTGCTGTGGGGTATCGCAACGAGACAGCGGCTTTCACTGATTTGCACAAGATGACTCAAGCCAGTGGCATTCACTGGATCAATCACCACCTCAAAGGCGGCGATTGCAATCAAGGTCACCGCCAAGAAGACGATTGCTTGCCAGGTTTCAACATGGTGGTGATCGACGTGGACGGTGGCGTGCGAATGGAAACCGCCATGATGCTGTTGAAAGACTACAAATTCATGATGTACACCACAAAACGTCACGATCCAGTCAATCAACACAGATTCCGCATTGTGTTGCCCATCAACTATCAACTGAAGTTGGACGCCAAAGATTTCAAAGAGTTCATGCAGAACATTTATGAATGGCTCCCGTTTGAAGTCGATGACGCCACCGGTCAACGTGCCCGCAAATGGATGTCCAACGCCGGCCAGTACGACTACAACGACGGACTGTTGTTGGATGTGCTGCCGTTTATACCGAAGACCGCCAAGAACGAAGACCGTAAGCGATTTGTTGACAAGCATCAGTCTCTAGACAACCTGGAACGGTGGGTGATCAACAACACCGGTGACGGTAACCGCAGCAACCAATTGATCAAATACGCCTACATCCTGTTGGATGCCGGCTTTGATTTTGACGGTGTGCGTACACGGGTTCTGGATCTCAACGACAAACTGCCCAGTAAACTTTCTGAATCAGAAGTGATGGGCACCATCATGGTCACGGTCTCCAAGGCTTTGGCCAAACGCGCTGCTTAAACTCTCCAGTCTCACAGGGGCACTCCGTGCCCTTTTGTGAATCTCGCAAGCTATAGGACACACCCATGACACAAACCTGTAACGACCACCTGGTTTTACTGGTGGGCAAATCTGCCGCCGGTAAATCCGCATCACTGAAAGACATCAAAAACCCCGAAGGTGTCTGGTACATGAACTGCGAATCTGGCAAGCGCCTACCTTTTCGCAGCAAGTTCAAAGAATTTGTTGTCACTGATCCCATGCAAGTGTACGAAGGGTTTCAAGCCGCAGAAGGCGATCCAACGTGCCATACCATTATCGTGGATTCCCTTACCTACATGATGGACATGTACGAATCCCTATATGTATTAAACTCTGCAAACGGGATGAAAGCTTGGGGCGACTTCGCGCAGTTCTTCAAAGTGTTGATGGCTCAACACGTTGCAGCATCCACCAAGAACGTAGTGTTTACAGCACACACACTGGATACCTTAAACGAAGGTGAAATGGTCATGGAGACCAAAGTACCCGTCAAAGGTTCCCTCAAGAACAACGGTATCGAATCGTTTTTCAGTGCCTGCATTTCAGCTAAGAAAGTACGCCTCAAAGACCTTGACAAATACCAATCTGAATTACTGACCATCACCGACGAAGAGGAAATGCTCGGCTTCAAATACGTATTCCAAACCAAGCTCACCAAAGAAACCGTGAACGAACGTTTACGTGGACCTATGGGCTTGTTCGACAACAAAGAAACGTACATCGACAACAACATCCAGTTGGTCTTTGATCGACTGTCCGAATACTACGCCTGAGCATTCTGCATCAGCCGTTAACCCCACACTCAAAAACCCGTAAGGATTTACCTATGTCACTTTTAAACGCAGCAAAAATCGACGACACCATCACAACTGAAACCGATTCCGTTGGCGGCGGTGGCGTATGGGAAACAGCCCTGTACCCTGTTGAGATCACCATGGCGTACCTGGAAAAGAAAGCCAGTGGTGCTGTCTTCATGAACCTCATCGTTAAAAACGATGCCGGCCAAGAATACAAAGAAGGCTTGTGCTTGGCGTCAGGCGATGCCAAAGGCAACAAGAACTTTTACGAAACCGCCAAAGGTGAGAAGAAGTACCTGCCAGGTTTCAACCACGCCAACAGTCTGGCACTGTTGACCGTTGGCAAAAACATTGGTGATCTAGACACTGACATGAAAATTGTCAACATCTACAACTACGAAGCCAAGAAAGAAGTGGGCACCGAAGTTGAAGTGGTCATGGGCCTATTGGGTCAACGCGCCATCATTGGTTTGCAGAAGCAGATCGTAGACAAGAACGCCAAAGGCGATGACGGCAAATACCACGCTACCGGTGAAACCCGCGAGTCCAATGAGATTGATAAAATCTTCCGTGAGAAGGACCGCATGACTACCGCTGAAATTCTGGCTCAAGCCGAAGAGCCCGTATTTTACGGCACCTGGGAAAAGAAGTGGACCGGCAAGACTCGCAACAAAGCCACCGCAGCCAATGACGCGAATGGCGGATCTGCTGGCGCCCCTAAAGCCGGTGGCACACCTAAGCCAACCAAATCTCTGTTCGGTTAATCAACTCTAATGTCGGGGCTCTCAAGAGCCCTGACCCGCAATAAGGATTAACAATGTCAGAGCCCAAAGTACTCACCGATGAAATTCGTGACTACTTGAATGACCTACGGGATTCTCAAGTCACCAACATGTGGGCCTCTCCAGAGTACGTTGAAAAACGTTTTGGACTGTCATGGGACGATGCCAGTACCGCAGTAGGTGAATGGATGGAGTCGTTTAAATGATACCAGTACTGAAGTTTTACCAGTGCATCAAACAAGTCCACGCAGAACCCATGCCTTACGGTGAGTTCAAACTCTCCGTCCGTAAAATACGAGACATGGGCCAGATTGATCCCATGGAGCCTGGCTACCACGTCATCTACGGCAAGGGCACCGCTAATGAGTACCACTCATGGTCACCCAAACAATCGTTTGATGAGGGCTACCTGGAGATCCCTGCTGGGACGTTAAAAGCCATCTCATCAGCAGGAGGCAAAGTCAATTGAGTCTGATCAGAGTGCTTGGCATGGACCCGTCCCTATCTAATTGGGGTTTGGCCGGTGGTCTGTATGACACCGACACAGGCGCACTCCATATCAAAGGACTGGATCTGGTTACCCCTGTCTTCCCAACAGGTAAGCAAGTACGTCAGAACAGTAAGGATCTGGAACGTGCCCATCAACTGGCTCAAGGCATTAAGCTGGCCGTACAGGACGCCGAGGCAATCTTTGTAGAAGTTCCGGTCGGTAGCCAGTCTGCCAGGGCCATGGCCTCTTACGGTATCTGTGTGGGTGTACTGGGTGCATTACGCGCTAACGGTGTACCGTTTTTTGAGGTGACGCCCATTGAGGTCAAGCTGGCCACAATTGGTAAGAAAACGGCTAGTAAGGCTGAGATCATTGATCGAGCCATGACACAACACCCAGGCGACTTCTGGCCCATGCAAACCAAGAAAGGTGTACGGACCGTCATTGCCGGCAAGGCCGAACACATGGCTGATGCTATCGGCGCCATTGAAGCCGGTGTCATCACCTCACAATTTCAGCAAACTGTTTCATTTATAAAAGCGGCGTAGGCCGCACAACTCTCACAAGGAACCACTATGAAAATCAATATCACGATGGATCAAGCCAGCATCGAAACGGCTATCAAAGACTACGTTGCCAAAAACGGTATCGACAGCCCTGTACAAGAAGTGAAGTTCACCATCAGCCGCAAAGGCGGCACCAGTGTCGATGCAGAAATCATTCTGGGTACCGGCGCCGTAACATCACCTGTTAGCACACCTGAGCCAGTAGAAGCGCCAGTGGCTGCGGCCGGTAAACCTGCACCCAAAGAAAAGCCGGAAAACAAGCCTGCGTCAAAAACCGCAAAGTTTGAGCCAACACAACCTGTTACTGACGATGACGTTGAAATCGACCACGTTAAAATGGAAGACACAACGCCCCCGTTTGAAGTGGATGCCGTTAACGACAGCACCGTTGAAGAGCCAGCACAAAGCAAGTCACTGTTCGGTTAATAGGTAAATCCTATGTCTGTACTAAAAGCAATAGGAATTGGTTTACTATCCATACTGGTCACAGCCCTCATGTTTTTTGGGGGGTTTATATTCTCAGTGGTTTCTATCGCTGTGTCCGTCATCGGTGCCGTACTTATGGCATTCTTTGCGGTCTTCCTATTTATAGCGGGAATGTGTGATAACAAGAAACAGGATAAGTAATAGCGTTGATAGAAAAAATCCCCTCAAGTGAGGGGATTTCTTGTGTCTACTCCATTATTGGTTGAACGGGCTTAACAGCCCCTGCATCACCAGCGTTTCATCCAACGCACCAGGGAATGCGAAGGCGCCGGTCTCAAACGGGTTATCCCCGATTCGACCAAAGAACCCTGAATCCTGCACAGTTACCAGGTTTGCCAGGAACGCCCCTGTTACCGCCATCATTATGGCTCTCAATGGACGATCCTGGTAAAGCTCCATCAACACACGCTGAATACGCAGGTAGTACTTGGTGAACAGCACAGCGCCTGTGTCGTTCAAGTACTGAAGCGTCCTATGCGTCGGTATGTCGTAGTTGATAAACGCCGCTTTGATCATCCTCATCGCATCCTCAGAACCTTTAGGGTTAAGAGGTTTATTGATCAAATGCTCGTACAACGTGTATCGACCAATAAAGTCACTCATCTGTGTGCTGCGGAACATCACTTTGTACAACGGTGTGTCGTGTGCCATGTAAGCCGTTCTGGCCACAGTCTTCACAACCCCAGGTACTTTGGCTGTTTTGTTATCCGCCCACTCCACCAGACGTGACTTGTACGAGAAGGTGTCATCTTCTGCGTCAATGTCTTCCATGATGGTTTGGAACTGACCGGCATCAATCAACGTCTTCACTGGGTTTCTCTCCAGTGCGTGTTCCAGTTCCAGAATCTCCTGATCCAGATCTGTACGGTTGCCGGCCTCTTTCAAGCGAGTCAGTTTCATCAACTGATCGCTGTCGGCCTGGTACGACATCAAGCCATCAAATGCGACCTTGTGGTTACGAATCAAGTCCTTCACAGGAACGCCGTGCCACAACAACAGGGTGACGTTACTCATTACGTTACCCACCATCGTCCACAAGTTTTTGATAACGTAAATATCTTTTATTTTTTTGATAATGGATTGCCACACATCTTCAACAGACCTCATCCTTGATGCAGCCTTATCGCCAAATATCCTTTTGCCTATGTGAAACACCAACGCTTCTAGGATGTTTCGTTTTGCGTCCTCTGCAAAATCAAAGGTGTCTGCAATGGACAGTTTGCGGTAACCAAAGGTCAGATCCAGTAAGTCATTGCGAACGGACATGCCGTTGCGTCCCCACACTTTCAAGATGGCTCGTTTGGTTGCTTCCGGCAGCAAAGCGTACTGTTCACGGATTTGTGCATCTTCGCTTTGTGGGCTGAACTCAATGTAAATCCCAGGACGTTTACTGTATTCACCATCAAACTGTTGCTTCAGTGCGGTGACCACACCAATGTTGTGATCTTCTGAAGCGGCTTTGTCATAAATGGAACCTTCCATGGCACCCATGACATCTTCAATGCGAGTGTCGCGCTTCAGCAAGTCGTCCTTGTTTTTCTCAGTCATCAGATAACGGTAGTTCACTACCTCACCTTTTGGGTTTACAACTGCCACCAATGATCCGTCTTTATCCACCATACCCAGGTCATCATTAAACCCTTCCTTTTCCAAGTTGCGAAGGCCTTTCTGTTTGTTGGCGGTCACTTTCCGTGTCATGCCTTTACGGCCTTCAACAATGCCTTCATCCGTGACCACAGAAACACCGCTGTGAATGGTGGTGCCCTTGGTTCGCTTGCCGGTTAATGACATCACGCCCGACACGTACTTACCCACACCGCCTTCTTTCAAAACGTACAACCAACGGTCCTGTTGATCTATGGCCGCAGGATCTTTAGCCAATAATATTCCTTTACTGTATCCCGCTTTTTCCAGTTGAGCCCCTTCTTCTGCGGTCGCAGAAACCACTTCACTGTGTGGGTCGTAAATCTCTTTGATGTAGCCTTTTTGCATCAATGCAGGGCTACCCTGGAACAATTTATCCAACGCCTGTTTTTTCAATTCACTGTGATTACCCAGTACAAACCGAACGCCTTCACCGTCATTACGTTCCATCAACGCTTTAGTGGATTTTTGCATCTTTATGTTGGTGTGTTGCAAAGCGTACAACGTTGTCAACGCTTCCAAGATCGGCTGTGCCTGATCCATGGTGGCTTGAGACACCGTGTGTGCATCGGGCATACCCACTTTACGAACCATGTTGTGCGTGTTCAGTACCAGACCTTCGGTGGTGTGGCCCTTGGCCATGAAATACCCCGTTGCCTGAGCCGCGTTTTTGTAATACTTCGCGTGTTTACCCACCTGCTTCAGCTCTGCCTCAAGTTTTTTGCGGAGTGCCCCTTGTGCCGATGGGTTACCCATCAGGTTTGTCACTTCTTCATACGTCAACCGTTCTGTTTCTATTAACGAGGTCAGATCTGTTTTCAGTATGCTTTTAGTAACGCTTTCACTTTCCTTTTTTGTCAGTTTGCCTTTAACACCCAGGAGATCCAGAACCTGGCGCTTGCTGCTTTCAATTCTCTGTTTACGTCCCTGTTCCAGTTTACCAGTCTCGTTCAACAGATCGTGCATGAACTGAGTGCCTTCCTTGGGACCGCGTACTTCGTCTACCATGGACGCGACCAAGCCCAGCCTGCGGCCATATGCTTTGGCACGATAATCTTCCCAGGCATCCAGTGCCAGGCCCACGTTATCGTCTGCGATCAGACGTGCTGTGCGGCCGGTCAATCTCACATACGGATTATCGTTGTCCCGAACAAAGTCTGTTCTGGCCAACTTAGTCACCTGCCCGCGTACCGTGTTGCCACTTTGGGTGGTCGCGTCTTCAATCTCATCCAGTAGGCTGACTTTTTTACGGGCCAACACTCGACGTTTACGAC
>Ga0307932_1000745_pt1 | contig 13423 bp, 11 predicted proteins | sample OrgLakmetageno48_FD_201843 | JGI IMG/M metagenome (GOLD analysis project Ga0307932, IMG submission 201843) | Saline water microbial communities from Organic Lake, Antarctica - #48 | ecosystem: Environmental > Aquatic > Non-marine Saline and Alkaline > Saline | place: Antarctica: Organic Lake...
GAGTGCGAGTAAAATAAGGGCTTGTGGTAAAATTAAGAACCCGATGTGCGACCAGTCTTGGCTGTAAAAAACGCCCAAGGCACATATATTGAAAAGTAGAAGCGCGATGCTGAAGAGTACAATTTCAATGACATCTTCGTCGGCTGGTTTGTTTTCTTTACGGTTTAAAATTAATCGAACGATGCCCGCTGAACCAATGAGCGTATAAATAACAGCCGCAAAAATAAGCAGCAACAAGGGATCAACCGGATTTGCGACGGGGTTTAAGGCGGCACCAAATAGGTCATTTACTTCTTCTCGGTTTAGCTGCTCTAAAGCCGCAAAAATATAACTACTGGCAAAAACGATAAGCGATACAAAAATTTCAGGCCATTTTTTTTGCGTGGCGATTGCAAACCCAGCCAGCGAAATGATAAGAATAAACGGTAATATAAGCATCGGTTCGAGTTCGCCCGTAAACCACGGAGCCAGTAAACCCGCCGCAATACTAAAGTTTGCCAGGATGCGTGAATCATAACGCAGAGCGAGCATAACGCCGACACCCGCTTGCAGGGCTAGCAGCGTTAAGCTTTGAAAACTGTTTATAAAGTCATACACATAATGCGCGAGCAACGTGGTGATAATGAGTCCGGCAATTCCCGCCGCACTAACCGAGGTATAAAAATCTGGGTAACGTGGACGGAGGTATTCCCCCAAGCCAACCAGCCCAAGTGAAACTAAAATACCAATGGTAATACGTCCCATAGGGCCCACCCAACCGTTACTAAACGCCCAGAGTGAGAAAAATCCGATGGCCACTACAATTGAAGTGGCGCCTAGAATAGGAAAAAGTTTTCGCCCCAAAAAGTTTTCGAGATCGAACGGCTCCGCTATAAGACTGGGAGCCGCTTTAGTTTTACTGGCTGCGGTTTTAATAACGCCCTGAGCTTTATTTTGTAAATGAGCCGGCCAGTTGGATCGGTCAATGCCATCATCTTCCATAACTTCTGGTTCAGTTTTAGCGGAATTCGCTAGCTTCGAGGCGTTCGGCTGAGCTTGTGAATTTTCAAGCGCATCAACCCTTCCATGTAACTTATACACCCAATAAGCGAGGGCGGCGGTACTGAGAATCCAAAGTAACTCCATTGAATGAGGGTTTTATTTTTAAAATACTAAACAAAAAAGGCCTAATAATACAGCTAAGTTTTAAGCTGACGCTAATAAATCTGGCTGGTGGCTCAGCATTACTGTAGCCGATTGCGGTTTTTTACCGGGAATCTGCAGCTCGTTTACCCATAGTTGAGTGCGGTTTTTACAATTTAAAATGACGGCATCATTTGATGGATCTAAAGAAACTTTAATCAGTTTAATAAGTCCGGATTTGGTGATTAAACTGACACCTGGCCACGGTTGAAAAGCCCGCCAATAGTTGTATATCTGTTCAGCCGAATGTTCGCTTGCCGCTAGGTGACCATCTTCTTTTTCAAATTTGCCGCAAAAAGTAGCCTCCGCTTCAATTTGTTGAACGGGCGTAATTTTGCCCTGAGTGTAGGCGTCTAAAAATTTACCAAAATTATCAGCCGTGTAAACGGCAAAATTTTCCCAAGTTTGCAGCGTGTTTAAATGTTCAATCTGGTGCGTGGTTTTCCATAGAATGTCGCCCGCATCTAAAGCGGACACCATGCGCTGCCAGGTAATCACGCTCTGGGTGTCGCCGTTAATAATGGCGGCCTGCACGGGAGACGCTCCTCGGTACTTTGGGAGGTCAGAAAAATGCACGTTCACCACGCCCAGTGGAGGCGTGCTTAAAACACTTGGCGGAAAAATAAGTCCAAAGGCAATAACAATAGCCAGATCACACTCGACTTTTTTAAACAGAGCTTTCAATTCTTTTTTAGTGTTTACTTCGAACACGGGTAAATTTAAATCGAGGGCGGCCGTTTTAACCGCGCAAGGCGTTAGAATTTGTTTACGCCCCACTGGTTTATCAGAAAACACACCAACGCCTACGATTTCATACGCTGAGTTATGCGCAATGGCCTGCAAGCTAGGCACGGCTATATGGGGCGTCCCAAAAAATAAAATTTTTTTCTTCATCCCTTTTACAATAAACGTTTTTACTTATTAATTAAACGAAAAAGGGCGGGTGGTGACAGGTTTTACTATTTAACTAAAATAAGTTTGGAAATGAAGATTAATCAAAAGTTACTCACCGATGTTCGAACGGCTAACGCCAAGCTTTTAGTGGTCACCAAGTATTACGACAGCGCTACAACAAATTCTATTAGAGCGCTTTGTACTGCGGAAGTGGCTGTCATTGGTTGGGGCGAAAACCGAACTGACGCCTTAGAAGCAAAACAGTTACCTCGAACAGAAACGCATTTTATTGGGCGGCTGCAATCGCGACAGTTAAAGACTATCGTTGAACACTGCGCCACGGTACACAGCTTGGCTAGTTTAAAACACGCGGAGAAAATTAACTTCTTGATTGAACAAAAAAAGTATTCAAAATTAAAAGTTTTTGTGCAGGTTAATGTAGCACATGACCCTCGTAAAGAGGGGATTAAGCCTGAAGAAGTTGCCGTGTTTCTTAAAAATTTAAAAGCTTTAAACGCTCTTGAGGTAGTTGGACTTTCGTCGATGGGTTGGGGCGAGTTTATTGAAAGTGAAAAGTGTGCGGAGTTTAAACAGCTGATAGATTTAAAAAATAAATTTTTACCTCACGGTCTAACTTCTGCGGGTACCACCAGAGATTACCCCTTAGCGCTTAAAGCCGGTATTGATATGGTGCGGGTTGGAAAGGGGATTTTAGACGATCTACCTTTGACGTCGGCTTGATAAATCTGTAAAAGGGGTAAGAATGAAAACCAATCCTCCAAACTTTAAGTCTGTGGCTATCTATTGTCACCATAAACCTAATAAAGAAAAAGCGGAGGCGGCTTTTATGCGTGAGTTACTTCGGTTTTTCCATCAACAAGGTGTGAAAATTATTCACGGTGATGTGCGAACGGTCTCTATGCTGCGTAATGCGGTACCTTTAATTGATGACGAGGAACGCTACGATTTAAAAATTGGGTTTGGGGGTGATGGAACGTTGCTTAAGATGATGCGTACCCTACAGAAAGGTGATGGTTTGTTTTTAGGAGTAAACTTTGGCACGCTTGGCTTTTTATCGGAGTTGACGCCGCACAACGCGTTAGACGCTCTGCCTAAAATTTTTGCGGGGGATTTTAACGTGGATGAACGAATGCTGGTAAAAGCGTTTGTGCAAAGAAAAGACGCGCAGGGTAAAAAACAAAAAGTGTTTCGCGCTTATGGTTTAAACGAAATTGTGTTTGGGCACGGCGGACAGGCACGTTTAACAAACTTTAATGTTAAGGTCGATCGTCGCTATTTATCGACGTACCGAAGTGATGGCGTTATTTTTTCAACGCCGACTGGGTCAACGGCTTACAGTATGAGTGCTGGTGGACCCATTATGTCACCAACGCTTGAATGTCTTTCTATTACACCGGTAGCGCCCCATAAGCTAACCCACCGCCCGATTGTAGTCCCTGGGAATTCGTTAATTCATATGACCTTTGACGCCCGCGTAGATTCAATTTCAATGACTATTGACGGGCAAATTCACTTTTCGTTAAAATCAACCGATGAAATTGTGCTACAACGAGCGACCCGAACGGCTCGCTTTATTCGTCTTAAAAAATCACACTATTTCAGAACGCTGAGAAATAAACTTGGTTGGGGAGAATAGTTTTTCTATTTCCTTTTTGAAAAAAGAAAGAAAAACTTAAAAACTAACTTAAGGCTCTGGTTTAAGGTCATTCTTTCACTAAAACTTTCAAACTCTTTTCGACTTCGTCACAAACCGAGAAAGTTTTTACGCTTAAGAACTTCTTAAACAGGCAGCCTAAAGTAAAGTTTTCAGAAACTAAACTTTGAGTTGTGGAATAATCTGTTTCTTTCGAGAAACAATGCCAGGCAGTACAACGGTGTCGCCTTCCACTTGAATCTCAAATGATTGTTCTGCCATCTGTTTTGTGGCTTTGTTTGGAACAAGAAGCGTCGCTTCTTCGCGTAAAATATCGATCACAAACAAGAACGCTTCTTCAAGTTTTTCATCTTGGCAGACTTTAAGTTGTGCTTCGAGGAGTTCGGCCTTTCGATTTAAAACCGTTTCTGGGCTGGCCGTTTCAAGTACCCCGATGCGGTACATTTTGCCATTAAATTCAGCGACTTTACTATCCATTTTAACCAGTTCTTCGGCGCTGAACGCGGAAACGTCTGACTTAGCGGCAAACATCGCGGTAGCCAGTTCTGAGATATTAAGCTCTAACTCTTTGGCTAAATTCTCTCCCATTTTTTTATCAGTCGGTGTGGTGGTGGGGCTTCTAAATTCTAAAGTATCTGACAAAATACAGCTTAAAATTAAACCTTTAATATTAGTGGGTACCTCGTTCCAGTGATCCATCATCATGGAGCCAAGTAAGCCTCCCGTTGAAGCCAAGGTTTTGATGGTTACTTTAACGACGTAATTTGTTGTAAGATTCCCCATCAAGCGATGGTGATCAATAATTTCTAAAATTTCAGCTTTATCTAAGTCTTCGGGTAATTCTTCCGCGTTATTAGTATCGACAATGACCACTTTATCACCTTCTTTTATAGTGGATAAAACTTCGGGTACCTCAAAACCCCAGTGTTTAAGTACAAATTCTGTTTCTGGGTTTAAGTCGCCTAAAATGTAAGGCGTAGCCGGCTGCTTTAAAATATTGGTGTAGTACCAAGCAGCAATAATGGCGCTGCCAGTACAATCAGTGTCTGGTGATTTGTGTCCGAATACTTTAATCATGTTGAGTAGATTTCATTAAGATTTTAAAACTTCGATCCCAGGGAGTTCTTTGCCTTCTAAAAATTCAAGCATAGCGCCACCACCCGTAGAAACGTGGGTAAAGGCCGATTTACTCACCCCGAATTTTTTCAAAGCATCAAGCGTGTCACCACCGCCTAAAATAGTTTGGCATGATTTAAGAGCGGCAATAGTTTTAAGAACGTTTTTGGTGCCGGCCTCAAAGGCAGGGTATTCAAAACAGCCGAGCGGGCCGTTCCAAATAATGGTTTGGCTTTGGTTTAAAACCGCTTCGTAGTTTTTAACCGTCTTTGGACCGATATCAAAAATTCGCATATCGTCTGATACTTGTTCAAGCATAACGGTTTGAGTATCAGTGCTATCCATAGCTTCACCACAAGTCACATCGACTGGTAAACCAATAGTCGTACCATGAGCTTCAGCCGATTTTAAAATTCTTTGTGCCACTTCCATCTGGTCATCTTCGTAAAAACTAGCCCCAACTTTATGTCCTTGAGCGGCTAAAAAAGTGTTGGCTAAAGCGCCTCCTACCAAAATATTGTCAGCGGTTTTAGCAAAATGTTCCAACACTTTTACCTTTGTTTCAATTTTAGCGCCCCCAACGACAACCGTTAAGCCTTCCATTTTTTTGTGAGAAAGAAACGGTGTTAAGTGGTCGATTTCTTTTTGTAGTAAAAATCCTGGGTAAGCGGGTAAATAACTGGCTAAACCAATAACAGAGGCGTGACCACGGTGAGAAACCGCAAAGCCATCGTTGATAAAGACTTCAGCCTCAAGCTTTAAAAGATCTTGAATAAAAGCGGGATCATTCTTTTTTTCGCCTTCGTAAAACCGAACATTTTCATGCAGTTGAATCATTGATTTTCCGGGCGTGAAATCGCCTCTAAATTCAACCGTTTCGCCCAGTTGTTTTTCAAGTTCTGGGAGCACCAGTGCCAAAGAAAGCTGAGGATCATTTAACCCTTTTGGGCGACCTAAGTGTGATAAAATATGAATACGCTTAGCCCCGTGTTCGATTAAAAACTTCAGCGTTGGGATTGATTCTACAATACGCGTATTTTCTGATACTTTTCCGTTTTTTAGCGGGACGTTGAAATCAACGCGAATAGCGACTACTTTGTCTTTCACTTTTTCGGCGGTCAGCTTTTGAGTTTGCATTTAAAAGAGGGGAGAGGTTAATCGCGCCTATTCTAAAAGCCCCTGTGGCTCGGGTCAAAGTAAATACAGACTTATTACGGTGCTGAAATATTAAGCGGTATCAAGCGCGGCTAAATTTTCGTTCATTCGTGCAATGGTTCGAGTTCCAATAGCGCCATCATTTCCACCCGCAAACGCTTGAATTGATCGTCCAAATGTTTTTAGTTGGTCATCAGTGGCATTATCCGCAAAATCAATGCCAAATAAAGCGGCCATAGCCCGATTATTATTTCGCCAACCACCTTCTTGCGCTTCGAAATTCTGTAGGTCTTCAGCTTGAGCTATAATTTCTGATTCGCCAACACTCATCATAGCGCGGTCTAAATATTGCAGTGAGGCGGGACCAATTTTACCGTCGTCTAAATTTTGTGCCTCATCGGGCAAACCTAAAGTGCTTCTGATTCGCGCCTGAATGGTATTTCCAAAACTAATACGTTCGGCTTCGGTGTTCAGTTCAAGCCCATAAAGTGTGGCTATTTCATCGGCTATATTTTCCCACTGACCAAGTTGGTAATCACTGTATTTTTCCATGATGCCTCTGATTTCAGTCGCTTGCGATCGCAGCTCGGAAGCGCCAATCGCCTCAATTTTTTCCGTTAGCGTAAGTTCAGGTTCTGCTTCTGGTGCTAAAGGCGCGGCAGTGGCGGTGTCAATAATTGGCAAGTCAGGTAAAGACGCTGGTGCTACTAAAGAGGGAGAACCGTTATTGATAGGCGCTTCTTCTGCTTGTGCAGTACCCGGTAATGCAGCGGCTAAAGTATCGGTAATCATCGGCGCTACAAAGGGTGAGGCCACCATGCTGGTGTATACGGCCCCTCTTTGTGCAGGTGATAAACGTGCCATTGCCGTCGTTAAATCATCTATAAGAGCGGTGGCTCTGGTGCCTGTCGCTTGAGTGGCACGGGCTAAAGTTTGCGCCATTCTTTCGCGACTAGCGGCATTCAAGCCGGGCACTCTAGACAATATTGATCGCGCTTGAGTTGGGTTAAGAGCTTGAATAGCCAAATCATCGACGGCCAACAGAGCGTCATCTATGGCTGGTGCTAATCGAGCGGGGTTTGTTCGAGCGGCTGTTTGAATGCCTTCTAAAGCCTCATCACTTAAACGCATTACCGGGCGATCGGGTACGGCTCGAGCTAGGGCCGTTCTAAATTCATTTGGAGCGGCATGTCTAGCAATAGTAGGTAATTCATCTACGGCTGTGACAGGGGGACGTAAGCCAGTGGCTAAATCATCAGTGATAGCTGGTGCTCGGCCAAGAATCGTAGGAACATCGTCTGCAGCGCCAACGAAACCAGGGCGAATAGGCGTTCCTACTCGTACTACGTCATCAAACCCACCACTTACGACCGGAGCGATATCATCTATTGAGCCAGTGGCTTGTCTCACAATGTCATCCGCATACTGCCCAGCGCCTAATATTCTGGCATTAGGATTTCTCATAACAGTAGCGAGATCAATTCCATTTTCGGCAATATCATCCGCCGTTCTGGCCCCAAGAGAAGCGATATCATCGCTCGTTCCGAATGGTGCTGGCGACATAATAGTCGGAATATCATCCGCCCCTCTTGCCATAGCCGCTAATTCTGGTCGCGTCATCTGTCGTAGAGCGTCGTCTCCACCGGCCGCAATTCTCGCGCTAGGACTAAAGGCGGCAATGGCTTCGTCACCATTTCTCGCCATAGCGGCGGCAATGTCATCCACGGCGGATAACCCTCTAAGACCTCTAGTTCGGGCGGCAATGGCAACGGGCGCACGAGCAATGCTTGTAGCGCCTCGTACGGCGAGCCTAGCGGCCCCACCGACAAGTTTTCCAGAGGCGTTAATTATGGCGGCCCCTGGAATCATAAATCCTGCGGCAAAAATAATAAGCTCTCTAGTCATAGCCGCATTTTCATCGGTAAAATTTAAAGTTCCATACAAACCTTTCATGTCATCATACATGGCCAGTAAACTGCCTAGATCATCACTTCCGTTGGTCGCTATATGCTCATCTAAAACCGTCATAAACACTAGGTCTTGTGTCATGTTGGCAACGATTGTATCTTGGTTTGCCAGCATTCGTTCTGCAAATATCGGATCAACTCGCTGAATTGATTGCATCATATTTGCAAAATTTTCTTCGGCTTGTTGCGATGCATTCGGAGCCGCTAAGGCTTCAGAGTAACGGGCGAGCAAAGCTTCTTCGGTAGCGTTAATATCTCCTCCCGCTTCTCGTGCAGCTACAAGGCCCTCTCTTGTAAGCCGACTCGCTTCTTGACCAGCAGAAGTAGTGTCACGCATTTCCCTAAGGGCCTGGATCATGGCACTTGGATCATTCATTATAGCTTCAGCGGAGTAATCCTGGGGAATGGCTTCTCCGTCTGCGTCTATTTCATCAGAAATAAATTGGTCGTTGCTCCATTTTAGGTTGAAAGCACTGTTATCATGAAATAGCGCTACCACGATAGTTTGCAGTGCCGCTTGAACTTGCGCGTAGTTATTTTGGTTTATGGATTGTCTTACGCTTAAAACATTCGCAATCAAATCAGGTCGGTAACTTTCAACGGTTTGTAAAAAAGTTTCCGTGTTACGCAATTGTTCGGCCGATAATGATTCAGCCGATTCCTCTAACACTGGTGCCGTACCATAAGCTTCGAGCGCAATTCTGGTTGGCTCGCCAGCGGTTCCTTGTAGTTCTGTCGCAACGGCTAAAGCCGTATTGGCATCCACACGGTTTGAAACCATATCTTCTAAGGTTTGCGTTGCTTGGCGATAAGCGGGAGTTAGATTACCGTATCTTTTTTCAAACATCGCTTCTTCAATGGCGGCTAAAGTCATTTCAGGAATGCGGCCGTCTTCACTTCTTTCTGGGATTCCATTTCTAAGTCCATGCTCTCTCATAACCGATTCGTACGCTTCGGTTCCACGAGGTGGAATATTATTCGTTGCAATATAGTTATTTAAGTCTCTAGCAGCGGTTTGAGCTTTTAAGTCTGTAATTCGAACATTTAAAATTCCAATAGCTCGGGCTCGAGAAACTAATTGTTGGGGCGTAAGGGCTTGTTCCAGACCACTTTCTAAAAATTGATCTACTTGACCTGGTTCTAAGGCCATTACGACTCTTAATATATCTTCAATATTATCACCAAAAGTTTCTAAGGCACTGGCAACAGTTTCACTACTCGCTATTAAGTCGCTTCGCCCTTCAATAGCGTTTAAGAAGTTACGTGCTTCATATTCATTTAACCCGCTTTCACGATCAAAATTATAGAGTTCCGCGCTCTGAACTAAATAGGCACGCGCCGTATCTCGGTAGGTTTCAGGAATTTGATTAATTAAATTGTTGAACGCTTCTAGCTGAGCGGTTGCGTTACTGTTTAAAGCTTCTGGTGAAAAATTAGCATTTGTTAATGTGGTTACGGTGTCTGTCTCAGTGGTTATACTTGGCGGTAACAAATCATTAGCGGCAGGATCCAGGGCAGTGCCCGTATCCATTCCAGGGGCTAGAGTTAAGGCTTCAACGGAATCGGTTACTACCGGCGCTGTTTCTGGATTTACCGAAGAAACTATTCCCGCCTCATTAATAGTCGCTAATCCCGAATCAATCGCTTGGGTTAAACCTTCTTCAACAATATTTTTTAATTCTCTAGCGGTGATCACTTCGCCATTGGGCAGCGTAATCGACGCCGCTAGCGCGGTATATTGGGCTCGGTTCATTTGTCCGCCAAAAGTTTCGACTAAGGCGACCGCCAGCATGGTGTGCATTTCTTCGTTTGATTCGGCGGCTACACTGAGGCGTTCGGCCATTTCGGCTTGCTGTAACAACTCCGCAGATTCTGCATTCTGTCCGGCAGGCCCTTCTAAATAAATAAATTTAGACGAATTATTTTGCGTCCGTAATGGGTTTAAATATTTCATGCTTCTTTTTTATTTTCTAAAGAGTGCGCTACTGCCATTGCTTTTTGTAATACTAAAACTTTGCGCTGAGACGCACTCAGCTTTGTTTTTATGGCGCTAACACGGTTTTCTTGGTCTTTAATCATCTAATTATTTTACCATATTTCGCTCTTTTTCACAAACCTAGTTGAGTCGCACTTAAAATGCGTCTAAAATGCGTCGTGAACCCTAAATGTCTTTATGGAATTAGAAGTTATAATCGGTCTTGAAATACACGCCCAGTTAAGCACGAAAACAAAATTATTTTGCAGCTGTGATAACGACGCTTTTGGGGTAAAACCAAACACGCGTGTTTGTCCGGTTTGTATGGGTTTTCCGGGCATGTTACCCGTGCTTAATGATGATGCTCTGCAAAAAGGTGTACAGGGCGCAGCGGCTTTAGGCGGCACGATTCAGCCGTTTTCTAAATTTGATCGTAAAAATTACTTTTATCCTGATTTACCAACCGGCTACCAGATTTCACAGTTTGACCAACCTATTTCAGAAGGGGGGGCGGTTGAAGTGGAATTTGAAAACGGCAATAAAAAGTTTGGTATTACCAGAGTTCATTTAGAAAATGACGCGGGAAAATTAACGCATACAAGCAATGCGACTTTGTGTGATTATAACCGGGCCGGAACCCCTTTAATTGAAATTGTAACCGAACCAGATTTACGCAGCCCAGAAGAAGCGCAGGCGTTTGCTAAAGAAGTGCAGAAAATTTTGCGTACCGTTGGGGCGAGCACCGCCGATATGGAGAAGGGGATGATGCGGTTTGATGCCTCAATTTCTATGCGACCAATGGGGGAAGATAAACTCTACCCTCGAACGGAGATTAAAAATTTAAATTCGTTTTCAGCGCTTTTAAAAGCCCTTAAATTTGAAGTAAAAAAACAGCGTAAAGCGTGGGAAGCCGGAACGCCTTCAACCCAAGAAGTAACGGTAGGTTGGATTGATGAGAAGGAAGAAACAAAACTTTTACGCGACAAAGAATCAGCGATGGATTACCGTTATTTTCCAGAGCCTGACTTGCCACCGGTTACTTTTACCGAAAAAGAAATTGAAGCTATTTTAGCGAGTGTACCGGAGCTGCCTTTAGCTAAAAAATACCGCTACATTGAAGAGTACAAACTCACCGAAGCAGAAGCCTTAAAAATTGCAGAAGCGCCAGAGTTATATAGCTTTTTTGAATCGATGACAGAGTCAAAGCAAGAAGCGCGCAAACTAGCAGGTTTATTTTTATCGGTGGTGTTAGCCAGAACAGATTGGAAACAATCGGGCATAAAACCCCAACACGTTGTCGACACTTTAGCGCTACAAAGTGAGGGTAAAGTTTCGGCCTCAGCCGCCAAAGAAATTTTAAATGTGCTGATGGATGATGCGAGTAAAACCGCCAAAGAAATTATGACCCTTAAAGGCTTAGAGCAAAAATCAGACACGGGTGAAATTGACGCTTGGGTAGACCAAGTAATGGAAGCGAATCCAGACGTAGTGGCTGACATTAAAGCCGGAAAAGATAAAGGGGTTCAGTTTTTAATGGGACAAGTAATGAAACTTTCACGTGGCTCGGCTAATCCACCACTGGTTATGCAGGCCTTACAAAAAAGAATTAATAACTAAGTTGAACAAAAAATTTGTTTAATAGCCGCAAAATTTGCTATAGTCATATCTGAAAGTCTAAAAAATAAATATGGATTACTTACTCGACAACGCTCTCGAAATTATGTGGCTCTGTTTAGGGTTTGGTTTTTTGATTCTCGTCGGGTTTGTGGTTCGTACTATTTATATTGCTACCCAACTGTTAAAAAAGGTGAATGATTTAACAGATCTAACCATTCATTACGTTAATAAACCGTTATCAATGATTGTGCAGGCTGAAAAAACGGTAATGCAATTGTTAGAACGATTTACCAAGTAAGAAGTATAAAACAGAATTAAATTAAAAAGACCTTTGTAGGTCTTTTTTTATAAACTCATGCCGCGCCCTAAGGCCGCCAGATAAGCATAGCCAATGCCCATTAAAACAAACAGAACGACAGATAATCCAATGGCAAAAAAAGCCCACGTCTGTTTTTTCTTAATACCGACGTAGAAAAGAAAACTAAAATAACCGATAATCACAAACCCGATTAAAGCTAAATAAATAACTTCACTCTCTTGAATCCCAAATAGCATCCAAAATGATTCCCAGGCGGTGTAGGGTGCTCGTGTGCTGCCAATAAAGCTGATTTCTTCCATAGTATTTAAATGATTAACTATCGTCACGGTTTAGTTTTTTATGCAAAATTAATTTTTGCAGCAGTTCAATCATTTGCACAATCAGGGCGCGGCGTTCTTCGCTAAATGATATTTGGGCTTTCTCTAGGTAATTTAATTGGCGCACCGCGTACACTTTATCTCGGCCATATAAAGGCCTTAAGCCGCTGGCAATGCGCCCTATTTTTTTAAAACCTTTATCCTCTGGAAATTTAGCTTTTAAATACAAAAACTGTTCGGTGAATTTCCGAGCTTGGCTGAGATATCTCTCTTGGGTAATGATGATAGTCATACACTTTTAACTTTACTCGGCTGAGGGAATGAAGGAAATTTAAGCGCTAGAAATTTATAAACCTCCCCAGGGACATTAATGTTTGTCGCTTGTTCAAAGCCCTCAATACCGGGGTTTGAGTTAACCTCACAAATCTGAAAATGCCCTTTGTCATCAAAGAGCAAATCAACCCCCGCTAAGCTCAACCCCAAAGTATTGGCGGCCTCAATGGCTAGCCACTCAATCTCTTGGGTAAGAGGGTAATTTTCAACCGTCCCGCCTGCTGAAAAATTAGCTTTAAAGCTCCCGGCCTTACCGGTTCTTTTCATGGCGCCAATCGCACGACCACCGACCACAATCACCCGTAAATCCATGCCTTTAGAGGCACTAATGTACTGCTGAAATATAAGGTGGTTTTCATCTTTAGTGGTAGTGTCCATCATCCCTAAAACATCTTCTAATTGTTGGTGTTCTTTTATCAACATAACGCCCCGGCCTTGGCTGCCCGATAATTTTTTCATCACAAACGGGTACCCAAATTCTTTTTCAATTAACTCTGGTGGTACCGGAAATTTAGCCAGCATGGTTTTGGGAATCGGCAAGCTTTCAGTGGCCAGTACTTGAAAACTTTGCAACTTGTCTTTGGCGATCATCACTGCATCAGCGTTGTTAACGACCACCACGCCTAGTTTCTCGAGTTGTCTTAAAATAGCCAGTACAAAGTAAGAACTGCCAGCGCCCGTTTTAGGAATAACGACATCGGGTAAAACCGTTCTTTCGCCCTCTAAAATTAGGCTGCGTTCGCCTTCACGGTTAACAATAATATCAATGGTATCGGCGCCTATTTTTCGACACTCCCATCCCAGGGCTTCTGCTTCATCAATGTAGCGCTGAATGGCTAAAGAGTTTTCTGGGTTGGCTTTATTAACAAGAAT